>Ga0116229_10011021_pt1 | contig 13435 bp, 7 predicted proteins | sample S1TSphgellanicum_3_FD_87313 | JGI IMG/M metagenome (GOLD analysis project Ga0116229, IMG submission 87313) | Host-associated microbial communities from peat moss isolated from Minnesota, USA - S1T2_Fc - Sphagnum magellanicum MG | ecosystem: Host-associated > Plants > Peat moss > Unclassified...
AAATTGTACACCAACGCTTAGTCTCTTCTTCCCTATGGGTAGAGCCCCTACATACCTGATAATGAGGGGTTGAATTTGAAACATGAATGCCCTATGAGGGTGTAATGGGTTGTTTGTGCTCCCTCTTTTGTCATGAGTGATTGGTTCATTACACGGCTTGTTTTCTATTATACATATCATGGATATGACTAGTATTGTAATACCTGGGCCGATTCAACATTAATTATATTACTTTCAAAAATGTTGAAATTTTTGAAAAAAATATTTCTTTTTAAATTTTTTTTGTATGAAGGGAAAAAAAGAATCCCATGAAATATTTAAAAATATATCATTTGTTGAAATGAAATCCTCAAAATTAATTAATATTACCTATGCAGTTTTGATTCTCCTTTTGTGTTTGAAAAGTGAAAGCCAAACAATGACCCCCTAGTGTTTTTTTTTAGTGGTGCTAAGGGAGGGAATCATGTGTAAAAGGAAAAAAATTCAATGGTGGGGGATTTTTAGGGTTATGTTTTAGGGTTTCATTAGGTTTAGAATTACAATATTACATCAAAATGCGTCTTAGTTCATTTTGGGTTTTGTTAGATTTTGAGTGAATTTGGACATTTCACTCCTAGTGAAACTAATCAACCCCCAGTGAATAAGGACTAGTTGGTTTGAACAATGAATTGGTCCTCTAATACTTAATGAAAGTTACTTTAAAACGAAATGCAAATTTATCAAACCATTTCACTTGTTAATTAATTAACTAAGTAACATGAAAATCAATTAAATTTAAATTATTTAATATTTAATGTAATATTTAATATTATTAATAATTTCATGATTTTCAACATATGAATTATTAACACGTTTCATTACCTATGCTAAGTTAAAAACCTAACATAAATACATAGGTCATGTAATCAATTTAAGTAGGCACCTACAGTAAAAAATTACATAGGAAAATATTCGGTCAACTTACCACTGTTGATCACAAACACGTCATTTGTGAGGTTGACTTTTGACATTTAAAATGAAAGCAAACACCCTTACCATCAAGCCATCACACTTGTTGTAATAATGTGTTACATTGCATTCTATTTATCAAATATTTCATTCTAAACAATATAAAAACATAAACTTGGAAAATTCATATTCTATTGAAATTTTGTTCAAATGAAATGATTAAGTTTAATTTAAAAGTTTTTTCAATAATGTACACAATTACATTTTATTTTTTTCAAAGTGTAAAATCATTTAAACATTTTTTTTTTGAATATCACTATTAAATAACATTTCAATGATCATTCTTTGAAAAAAAAAAAGTTTAATAAATGGGTTTTTTTTTCTAATATAATAATATTACCTATGTTAAACTACTTTTAGTTATTTTAGGGCTACTTTTCATTGTTTTAAATTATTTCATTTTACATTATTTATGGCTATTTATGGTTATTTTCAAAAATAAATTATTATTTTGAATTTTTTCACCCTAAGTTATTTTCGGTTATTTTAAATTAGTTTTGGTTATTTTATGCTACTTTTGGTTATTTTAAGTTATTTCACCTTAGGTTTTTTGTACTATTGTAAGTTATTTTTGGTTATTCTATGATTTGTTTGCTATTGTAGGCTATTTCACTTTAGGTTATTTATGGTTATTTAGTTTTTTTTGTTATTTTGAATCATTTCATCTTAAGTTTTCTTTTATTATGTGATGTTATTGTTGGTTATTTTTGGCTATTGAAAGTTATTTCACCTCATGTTATTATTGGTTATTTTAGATTATATAACCATAAGCTATACTTTAGGTCATTATATTTTATTTTAGATTATTTTAAATTGTTATACTTATGATAAAATAATTTATAATAACATAAAGTAAAATGACCTTGAATAACCTAAAGTATAATTTGAATAACATATATTAACTTAAAATAAAATAACCTAAGGTATAACTTAAGGTTAGTTGAATAATTTAATTTAAAATAACTTAAAATAAAAAACTTAGAATAAGCTAGTTAAGATACTTTAAGTTGAAATAACGTATAATAGTTTAAAGTATATATGATAATTTATAATAATTTAAGGTATAAATTAGAATTATTAATGTAGCCTAAAATAATATAAGGTATATCATAAAGAGCATAAGGTATTTAAAACAACAACATAAAAATAAACCTATTTACCACAATAAATTATAATAGTGAAACATGATGTTTACATAATGATATTATAATGAAATAACTTTAACCAGGGTGAAATCACTAAAGTGTATCTTTCAAACACCACATGAAATCCTTCAAACCCACAAGAAAACTTGGGAGTTTTTAATTAGGGTTTCCAGGTTTTAATGTCAAAATCAAGGCCATAATAGAAATAAGGTCAGGTCTAGGTTTGAAATTAGTAATAAACATAAAGTTGGCAAATCCAAAATCTATTTTTTTGCACTAGGAACATACACCAATACTAGGACCAAAACCTAATGTAGGAACAAATATAATAGATTATATCTACATTAAAAGGTACAAAAAATACTTGTACTAACGCTAGTGGGCACATAATGTTCTAGGACATTCACGGGTCGAAAAGAGTGCAAGGATACCAAAGAGAAAAATACTCCCCAAATGACTATTCAATGTAGGCTAACTTACATACCCACCACTTGAATTCAAACCCAAGATGTCACATTTCAATGGAAGAACTTTGAAGAATTCTATGCCCTCATATCACACAATGGACCATGGTTTGAATATGTTCAGCAAACAATCCCTGCCCTAACTAACTTTATATATTCATGGTTTAAATTCAAGAAGGTTAAAGGTGTACCTCTAGTTGAGTCAACGTACAAGTGTGTAAGTTTTTGAAGTTTAGACCTAAAAGAATGTGAAAGTCATGAAGTTGAGGAATGCAAAAGTCATGGAGTTGATTATGCTTCATAGACATCAAAGTAGAATGTTGGATCAACCAATAGCTAATCAAAAGAATGTACTTCTTACATTTCAAAAACTACAAAAATGAAAAAAAGTTGATCAAAAACTAGTTGCAAGACCAAGGGGCACATGGACAATTGAAGCATTGGAGGAAACTATAAAGATGATTGAGGCAGGGAGTTGTTCTCTACAAAAAGCTTTTAGGTCATGGAGCGTACCTTGGAACATTCTTTATGACCATCTGAATGGGTGGATGCACAACATGAAAATGGGGCCAGGGGGTGTACTCATAGATGGGGAAGATGCTAATGTTGTGGCTTGGGTTTTGGCCATGCAAGAAGTAAGCATGTTTATAAATGTGCACTAACTAAAAATGAAAGTGGTGGAATTGACACAAACAAGGGCAAACCCATTTTGGAATGGCATACTAGGCACAACTTGGTACCACCAGTTCAAGAACCAACACTTGGAAGTTGTCATACAAATCGCAAAAAGACTTGATGTTAATAAAGCACAAGGCCTAACTGTTAATGCATGCAATTCATTTTACAACAACCTACAGACATTGTATGACTAACATAAATACAACTTAAACCAGATATGGAACTCAGATGAGATAAGTGTTCGAACATGTTAACAATCAAAAGTTATAGTTTTGGTTTAAAAAGGGACGAACACAATCTACAACATCATTCATAAGTCTTGAGAATGGTTAACCATAAATTATGTAATGAATGCAACAAAGGATATATTACTAAGGTTTTACATTTTCAAAGGTGAACGGTTCTAAAATGATTACATTCAACTCTACAAACCTAGAATGACGCACCCCCAAGCTCTTTAATGGATTCACTTGTGAATCCCAATAAGAAGATAATGGAAGGAGAAGGAGTTGGGGCCCGTTCCTTAGCTCGTAACACTTCGGGGGTAGAGGGGCGTGCTAAAGCTCTAGGATGGGACTAGGACGATTAACAAGCAAGTCACTTATGCACACGGACCTACATAAACCAAACAATAGGTTGGTTAGTGCATAGCTGGAACCCTTTGGTGCATGGACGAACCATAGGCAAACACGGACTCACAAGAACCACCACGGCCCAGACTCGAGGGAAACCACCACCTTCCCCCTTATAGTATACTCTATTCCTGGCCACGGGACTAGCACCCAAATGTCATTTTGTCCTGAGACTCCTAAATGGGAGTCCCGAAATTCCCAAAGTTGGGACTTTCACGACTTTGGGGGCCCATAATTTTTTGTGTAGACCTTCAATTGAAATGAGGTCTAAAACAAAGTTGTAACCCTCATTGATATATTTCCAATGTTATGTCGCACACCACCTATACGCAAGGAAATCTGGACGATTCCCAACTTTTAGTAATCAGGAGTCAAATTGCTAATTTGATTCCTAGCCCTTCTTTTCGCCATAACTTGTGTTTGAAATGTTCAAATGGGTCATACAAGCCCATTTTAAACATTTACATTTCAAGAAATTTCTAATGATATAAAAAAATCTTCAATCCAATGAGTTTTGACCCTTGAAATTGCCCTTTAAAAATTTAGGGGTCCATTGGGACTCCAATTCCCAAAGTGGGAACTCACTTGGGGACATGGGGGTTCATTCCCTCAACATTCTTGCACTCCCGTGAGCATGAAATGTGATTTTTGGGTTTAGTCCTAGCCCACACCTTCGCAAGCCCTTGCCTTGGTCACGAGCCCAAAGCTAGGGTTGCGATATAAAACTACATGGCAATGCAAAAAAAAACTTGGATGACCTCATTTCTTTTCAATGAATTTTTGAATTTTTTCACAAGGTCTGTCCTAGGAGGAATTTCACTTACCAATAATCATTTTTTAATTTTGGATGAGCACGATAATCATGTTACTTTGGAAGTCATAAAACAAGCACATAAATTTGGATTATACATGGTCATTTTCCCCACTCACAACCCTCATGCCCTACAACCTCTTGATGTTTTTTGTTTTAAGACTTTTAAAACAATCTTTAGGAAGGAAAAAGATGTTGCATTGTCCAAGAATAATTACATGGAGCCTGATAAAATAACCTTAGTTGGGTGGGTTAACCAAGCCTTGGACAAATCAATGATGAAACGAAACATTAAGTTTGGATTTAAAATTACGGGCATATACTTTCTAAACCTTAATGCAATGGACAACAAAACCAAACCTTCCAACATTTACATAACGATAGCAAATGAACATGAAGTGGAAGAAGAGGAATCAAATGAGTAACCTAAGGGAGATGAACCAAGAATTGAAGAGTTTGCGACCACAGACCTTCATTTACACATGACAAGAGTACAAATTAAGGTTGAAGAATGTAATGCTAATAGTAGACCTAAAGTGTAACAACGTTACTACGTGGACATGCCACACAACCCTATAGAAGTTGATGATAAAGTAGAGGATGTAAACATTGAAAACATATTGGATACTAAAAGGTAAGATACAGTAGCTGATTAGGAGGCAATTGAACTTCATGAACTTGAACATCAAGAAGAGTAGGAGCTGCTTCGATTAACAATGATTTGCTCCAAGTCAATGAAGATTCACAATCTACTATCATTGCCACATTTACTTACAAAACAAACCAAAGGTAAAGAATTGTCAGTAGACTACTCTCCATCACATGTCATCACTTGAAGAGTATATTGTTATCTTGAAGAAAAAAAACCATGGACAAGGCAGTTGCTAATGAAGCCAAAGAAGCAAAAAGAGGATGATGGGTTGAGGAAAACAATTAATACCCCAACCTTGATAGAACAAATAGCCCTACAAGAGGCTAAGAAGCAAGCCAAAGCCACCTTTGATGCACAATGGTCCCTTGCAGCAATAAGAGCAACTAGAAGATGATTCCATCAGAACATCTAAGTAGTTGTCACCACAAGCTTGCACAACAAGTGAAACAATACTTAATTTGGGGATCGCAAATACTAATCAACAACAATCAAGAGTAACAACAAGATCAAGAACGTAGCAAAATGATTTAGCACCAAATGGAGCAATGAATGTTGCAGTAGCTAATGTAGTTGACTAAAGGTGTTAGTTGAATTATCAATATTTTTGTGGTAATAACTGTTGATTATGCATGCATGTAAGTTTTCAAATAATTAGTTAATAACCACTAGTTAATTTGTAGGTTATACATTAATTACAAGGTATTTTAAATTATTATTAAAAAAAACCATTTTTAGTGTTTTAGGATTAATAACCTACTTAAATGATAAGGGTGAAAACACACTATAGGTGAACCACTTTTCACCACTTTTCAAAAAATGATGTATAACAAGTATAATAGGTGTGTAGTAAATTAAAATATTGATGAAATTTTTTGAAAACCCTAAACATAAGAAAAATAACTTTAGAATGTGCATGAGAACATTTTGGAATTCAAAATTCATTTTGAATCAAAGTTAAGTTTGATCTAATGGTTAGATGAAAAGATTTGGATAACATCAACATGCATAAAATATGTATCATACATCTTTTCAATGGCCATAGGGCTTCATGTTTGTAGTTCATGACACATTACCAAACCAAAGAAAAATGAAAAATAAATACAATGCCCACCTATAAAATCTTCCCAGTTTTCTTAAGGTAATGGTTTTTTCCCAAAAGTAAAAGTTTATCATACATTTGTTGCTAAAAAAAAACACATTTTTTGAATGGATCTTTGGCCAAAAATTACGAAGTTTTCAATGGTCTTAATTTAGTTGATGTATATCAATATCATTCATCACCAAAAAAATCATTCCAAAACTTCACTTATAACCTTAGTTTTGAAGTATATTTGCAATTTTTCATACTTTGTGACGTGTATTTTTTCGACACAAAATATATTTCATATGTTCAAGTTTGTAAATGTTTGTTAATTTTTTATTAAATAAACTAGTTTAAATCTAAAGTTAATGCAATATATTTAAAATGAGCAAAAATAATCCAAGATTTGATGTCCACATGTACCCAAAAAAACCAAATGCAAAATTTATGTTTGTGTGACTACAATTTTGAAGGGGTGTAGTGTGCTTTTTCACCCATAACCAAGTCATTTGAATAGGTTATTATATTTTGAAATTGCAATATCTAAAAATTAGATTATTAGTTAATTATCCAAAAAATCAGTAGTTAATTGGTAGGTTATTAATAACTATATGATAATCAAAGAAATAACCTAGTTACTTGTGATAGGTATAAAATTCATGTCCCCTAGTTATTAAGGAATGAAGTTACTAAGTAAGTTAGTATTTGAGGATAGGGTGACAAGCAAATGGTTAACAATTTTCTAAGGACTTGTGAAGGAGATTTGAATGAGTTTTTTATTTTGTAAGAAAACATGAGGTTCATGGTGCCTTTGTGATTAATTGGCAATGAGGAACCTTGTTGATTCTTCATTCTCTCTTGTTGGATTCTTGAACTTGAAAAAAATGTTATGAGAAGTATGATGTACTTGAGTGATTGAAATATAATAGAGCAATATTCCAAGGAAAGTTGGGGCATTGTGATTACTTTTTTCTGGATTTGCTTTTGTTTTCTTACTTGGTTGGTAAACATAATTAATTTTGCTTGATGTAGAAAATTATAACTTTCACATTTATATCTTTTATATTATTTTCCTTGGTAAATAGTCGTTGGATGGTAGTTGTAGTAATATGGAAAGTAGCTACAACAAAAAGTAACAACTTCAAAAGGTGAAGCTAGTATATTCTTCCTAAAATAGCCTACATCAAAATCAAATTTGAGGCAATAGGTTATCTTCCTTACACAATATTGAAGGGCAAACCCATCCTTGGGCAATAATACTAATAACCATGCCACCAAATTTGAAGAAAAGTGGATCCATTTTTAAATTTTTTTAAAAATTTAATTCTTACTATTGATTGGCTCCACATGGGCTTTGTGTTCCCCACCTATGTATACATTATGAAAAATTTATAAACACCTACATAGATTACACAAGTGAGAAATTTTTGTTCTTGAAATGTTCTTAACATATGTTTTGAAGATTCTTAACCCCTTATCATTAAGTTTCAAGTAAACCATTTTATTTGATTTATCAACTTTGATTACTAGTCATTATTACATGGGCTGAAATTGTTGATTAAAACAAAAAAATGATAATTACTACAAACTTGTAAACATGAATGCAATGGCCTTTCAAGAACTCTTAGTTTCAACCTTCAAAAATTATTCAAAACATTGTGATTACCTTAATCCACTATCTATTAAACAAATGAAAATAGGAGTATTTCAAGCCTTCCTATAAATTAAAAACAATAGAAAAAGTGAGAAAATATGTTCATTTTGTGTTTTTGAACAAAAAAGCCCCAAGTGTTACGCTCCTAAACCTTTTTCCATTATCATTCATTTAGAATATTTTATTTTATTTTATTGTAAATCAAATTGAAGATTTAAATTCTACATGATTTGGGTAGTCTTTTGATATAAAATTTGAAATGAAAAGCTTTCCTTAAGTGATTCCTATGTTGTTATGAAATTGAGTGAGTCTACAAAAAAAATTGGTGTGATGTTCCAAGTGGTACCACTCGATGATGGGTTTGCCCTACAATCATGTCTTGGATGTTATGGTTCCAACATTCTTTTTTTTAATGGAAAGTGAGGTTACTTAATGGAAAATAGTCCCAAGGTAAGATTTATCTTACCTTTTAATTTTTTTAATACCCAACAACTTTCCCTTAATGTGGACTTGGGATTACTGAATGTATAGATATACACCAACCAACATTAATTTGAATTTTGACAACTAATGATGTATCAAATAATGCAAATTTAAATAAAACATTAAAATTGAATATACATACCTACTTCTAACCTACTTATTACCTACCTTCATACATACCTTATGTACCAAGATTTGGAATAAACATGTCAAATGTTATCATTGTATGAAGTTGTGGTCATACTTCAAGAGAAAAAGGCGCAACATTGTGTTTTTTCTGGATAACACTCTAGTGCATATTGTTGATGAGGCCACCAATTTGACAAACGTTGAGTTGCACTATTTTCCACCAAATCTGACCTTAGTTCTCCAACCCCTTGACGTTGGCATCATTCGAAGTTTGAAGGCGTTGTCCTGGAAATTTGAAATCCTATCCATATTGGACAACATCAATATTGGACAACATCAATGATTCACTGCATGCATCGGACCTTGTCGGAAAGCTAACTGTTTTAAATGCAATCAAATTCATTAACAAATCATGGTCAATGGTGAAAGCTGAAACAATCCAAAAGTGCTTCTTTAAATGTGGCTTTGTTATCAATGGAGAAAAGGCTCAAGAGCTCAACAATATTGTTACACAAGAAGAAGAGAGCTCATAGTGCTTGTAGTTAGAATCGACATCCCACGACCCAATCTTGTCATTGAGGAGCAGTTATTAGAGTTCGAGATTGTTGAGGAACAAAACCTTATCCATCAACTAGTTGAAGAGCACACTGACGTAGTTGATGACGACGAAGTAGAAGAAATAGCAATCGAATTGGAAGACTTGGAACAACTTGAAGTTCCAAAAGTCGTTTCTATTGTAGAAGCAAGAGACATGGTAAATCCAATTGATTTTGTTCATGAAAGCGCATTCACTTTTCACTGAGGAGCTCGATTTACTTAGCTTGAATGCGACTCTTAAAGACTTGTATAATTTTGCTTTAAAGTAATCAAAGATACATAAGTACTTTCAATGATCAAATAAACTTAGAGAACTATAATTGCAAGAAAGCAAGAGATTCAAATTTTGTGTTGAAGGTTAAGGATTCTTCCTAGGGTTAGGGTTTCTCTAGGGTTAGGGTTTCTCTACATAAAGTACACCTACTCTACAATGTACAAGAGGATTTTTTTTTGGAGCAAATAGGGTGTACTTTATAAGGAGGTTCTACTATAGTGTGCCAAAACATGCACATTCACACCGAAAAACCATTAGTGTGCCAAATCATGGAAAGCACATTCACACTAGAATGCCATATGTTCAACAAAACATGGAAAGCAGTGCAGAGAATTTTTGCCCAAAAGTGAGATTAAAATTAAAATTTTGAAAAAAGAAGTGTTTTTTGGGAGGTTTTCACTTGCTGGAAGTGAGAAAAAAAGGAATAGAAATAACCATATTTATATATTTGGTTTTCAGTGTGTGGCCAAAAATATAGAAGGATGATTAAACATTTGTACTTTATTTCTGGTTTTTAGCCAGATTTTACTAAATTTCCTACGGATGATAGCCAATTTTTCTGCATCTTCCTATGGATGATCGCCATTTGGCCTCAACGGAAAAGTCCGAAACAAAACACGGATGGAAACCGCATTCACACCGGGAAACCATTGGTGCGTCAAAATATGGAAATCACATTCACACGGAAAACTGTATGTGCAAAATATGCAAACCAACCTCTCTTTTTAGAAGAGAAATTTGCGTCAAAAAGCGAAATTAAAAAATATATTTTGAAAAGGAAGTGCTTTTGGAGGTGTTCAGTTGCCAAAAGTGAGAAAAATAAGAGTAAATATCGCCATATTTGTATCTTTATTCTTAGTGTGTAGCCAAAAATATTTAAGGATGACTAAATGTGTACTTTATTTCTGGTTTATAGCCAGATTTGACTAAATCTTTCTAGTGACAATCGCCACTTTCGCTAAATGTTCGTATGGATGATCGCCACTTTAGCCACAAACGAAAAAATCCTAAAAACACCACTGACCGAATCCACATTCACACTGGAAAACCATTAGTGCGATAGAACACGGAAAGTACATTCATACACGAAAACCATATTTGCGCCAAAACGTCAACACCCATTCACACGGAAACACCATTTGAGCGCCAAAACATGAAGTCCTCATTCACATTGAAGAACAAAAAGCGACTGTGAGTACACTGATATAACCCTAACCCTAACCCTAATCCTCGCCGTCGCGCTATTCCTTTCTCGTTCTTGGTGGCGGTCTCTTTCCGAGCTTTGTTCTTGACACTCTTTGCCAAGAATCGTGTTTCTTGGGTGCGTTGTTGTGGATGTTGCCGTTGCAGGTAAAGGGAAGAGGGCGTGTCTCAGGTCCATTTGTGAAGTTGTAATCATGGCGCTAGCGTTCGACGAGTATGGGCGTCCGTTCATCATCCTGCGGGAGCAAGAGCAGAAGTCCCGGGTTCGAGGACTTGATGCACAGAAGGCGAATATCATGGCGGCCAAAGCGGTAGCAAGAATTTTACGGACGTCTCTCGGGCCGAAAGGGATGGACAAAATGCTGCAGAGCGGCGATGGCGATGTCACCATCACCAACGACGGTGCTACCATCTTGGAGCAAATGGAAGTCGAGAACCAAATCGGGAAGTTGATGGTGGAGCTCTCCCGAAGTCAGGATTATGAAATCGGTGACGGGACGACGGGTGTGGTCGTGTTGGCTGGTGCTTTACTGGAGCAGGCGGAAGTGCTTCTAGAGCGGGGCATCCATCCCATCCGTGTGGCTGAAGGGTACGAGATGGCGTCCAAGCTTGCAGTTGAGCACCTCTCTAAGATCGCCCACAAATTCAATTTCAGCCCTTCTGATATTGAGCCTCTCGTGCAGACTTGCATGACTACTCTCTCGTCCAAGATTGTAGGACGTTGCAAACGTGCGCTTGCAGAAATTGCTGTGAAGGCTGTTCTTGCAGTAGCGGATCTTGAGCGAAAGGATGTTAATCTTGACTTGATCAAAGTGGAAGGGAAAGTCGGGGGGAAGCTTGAAGATACAGAGCTTGTATATGGCATTGTGGTCGACAAAGATATGAGCCATCCTCAGATGCCCAAGGAGATCAAGAATGCAAAAATTGCTATTCTGACTTGCCCGTTTGAACCTCCCAAGCCCAAGACCAAGCATAAGGTTGACATCGACTCAGTTGAGAAGTTTGAAGCTCTTCGGGAGGCAGAGAAAACCTACTTTGATGAGATGGTTAAGCAGTGTAAGGATGCTGGAGCAACCCTGGTCATCTGTCAATGGGGTTTCGATGATGAGGCCAATCACTTGCTCATGCACCGGGGGTTGCCGGCTGTGCGGTGGGTGGGTGGAGTGGAGCTCGAGCTCATTGCGATTGCAACAGGTGGTCGCATCGTCCCAAGATTCCAGGAACTTACACCAGACAAGCTGGGAAAGGCTGGTTTAGTGAGGGAGAAAGCCTTCGGAACAACAAAGGATCGGATGCTCTACATTGAGCAGTGTGCAAATTCCAGAGCGGTTACCATTTTCATTCGTGGCGGAAACAAGATGATGATTGAGGAGACAAAGCGGAGTCTGCATGATGCATTATGTGTGGCGCGCAACTTGATCCGGGATAATTCTATTGTCTATGGAGGTGGGTCTGCAGAGATTTCTTGCTCTATGGCTGTAGAGGCAGCTGCTGACAAGATTCCTGGGGTGGAGCAGTATGCAATGCGAGCCTTTGCAGATGCACTGGACATGGTTCCAATGGCTTTGGCAGAGAATAGTGGGCTGCAGCCCATCAATACATTAACAGCAGTCAAAGCCCAGCAATACAAGGAACAGAATCCTCACTTAGGCATTGATTGCAATGATGTGGGCACAAATAACATGAGAGAGCAAAATGTGTTTGAAACCCTGATAGGGAAGAAGCAGCAAATGCTTCTTGCAACACAAGTGGTGAAAATGATTCTGAAGATTGATGATGTTATCACTCCTGCTGCATATTAGCCACTCTCTGGTGAGCTCTAAATGTAATTGCTGTCAAGACATCTACCCTAACCTGAGAGACCCCAATTGCAGTTGTCCTTTACACTTAATGCAGATATTGTAGCTTCTGGAGTATGGGATGGGTTTTTGTGCAGAGTATTTGAACTTGGGTCATTTCCTGCAAACTAGCAGCTTAATGCAACAGGAGTGGATGCTATAAATGCTTGTGATTCCTGTAGTTCTGGTCAATTGTTTGGTAAGACTATCAGTCATCATTTGCTCACATTCCTGTGTGCAGTGAAGAGTTTTTTGAGGTATAGGCTAAGGAATTTTCCAATGCTAATGACTGGCTCTACAGCCATCAGACTGACAGACTTTGAACTCGATACCTTTTGTATGTCAAAGTTGATGCAGGCTTCCATCTAATGCTTGATTAGGAGTGTACTCTGTCCATGCTCGAGCAATACTATTTTTGGTAGAGTGCAGATCGCTGTCAATTGTCTAGAATCCAGAAAACCACAAAATCAAACCTCAAAAGAACAGGTGCATATTGACATTGTGTGAGGCTTTTGGCCAGAATGGAGAAGATGATTTACTTTGATGTGTCATCTCTACTTGTATTCCTTCTGAAAAGTGCAGGAGCTTTAATCAGATGTTAGGGTTTGTGTCCTTGAACAGCCACGGCAGATTTCAGTAATGCAATTTTTTTACAACATATCAGGTGCTGAATTGATTGGTTCTGCCTGCTTGGTTTGGCAGATTAATTGAGACTAGAACTGTTGCTTAGAGTTGCTTTGTGCAGTTTGAAAGACATGCTCATGAGCATTGTGATGGTTTTGAACA
>Ga0116229_10011022_pt1 | contig 13433 bp, 10 predicted proteins | sample S1TSphgellanicum_3_FD_87313 | JGI IMG/M metagenome (GOLD analysis project Ga0116229, IMG submission 87313) | Host-associated microbial communities from peat moss isolated from Minnesota, USA - S1T2_Fc - Sphagnum magellanicum MG | ecosystem: Host-associated > Plants > Peat moss > Unclassified...
AAAAAAAAAAAAAGGAAGGGGGTTTTTTTTTTTTTTTTTTTTTGTTTTCCTCCTAAATCAATTGAGAGCCAAATGAAACCCATAACAGGTTTTTCCAATTGGTGCATTGGTGAATACTGGTTCATTTTGGCCATATATGGGGCTATAATCAGTTCAAGTTCCTCCATGATTGAATTAGCATTGGGCCATTCTTTTAGTTTTATGAAGAACCTCCAATTCCAGTTTTGAAAAATAAATTGGAATTGTCTCATTCCAGTTCCACACATAAATTGAACTAGAAATCTGGTTTGAAGTCTAGTTTTTCTAAGAATTCTTAGTTTCAGTGCCTAGTTATTGGTTAATCCTCAATTCCAATTATTATTAATTTTTCATATATATATATATATATATATATATATCCTAGTTTTAGTTTTTATTGGACCACACATAAATAGACTCAAGAATTCAGTTCTTGGTCTAGTTCATAAGATATTAAAAAATCTGATTTTGAAAAATTTAGACCTGGTTCTTTGTAACTGGAACCAAAAGTTCATACTTGCCAAAGTGGGTACTCACTTGACAATGGATTGGACTAGTGTTAGTAGATATAAGGTTTAGACATATTCAAGTCTAGGTTAAGTTCTAGGGTCCTTGGACCAAAGGTTTTTAGTTTTGTTGGAAGTGCCAGTGAAACCTGACCAAGTAACTGGCCTCTTTTAAAAATTGAATTAGAACTTGAACTAAGGATGCTACCCTTTTTTGAACAGGTTCAGGTTCTTTACATTAATAAATATAATTTTATTAAAAAAAGTATAAAGTTGGCCCTACATTTTTAAGCAAGTTATTTAATTGATGTTACATTATTTTTATCATGACAAAAAATAAAATTGTGTGAAATAGTTGAACAATCTAATACTAGATCAAAAAATATCATTTAGTATAATATGGAGATGGAATTGAACATAGTATTAAATTACTAGACTGGATTTAAATTCTTTGTGAAAATGACCAAAGCCAGAGATATTTTAAAATTAAAACAAAAACCAATCTCAAGACCAAAGTGGAGGTTCCATAAAAACAATAAAATCAACTAAAACCAGAATTGAAGGTTCCTTTTGAAATCAAGCACCAGACAACACTGTATTTGAACCACAAGGGCTTGAGTCCATGGCTACTTTGTATTGTGTATTTGTGAACCCCAGAGGACCTTGTGGGGATATTTTCACCTCCATGAATTCAACTTTTGCACAAGTGTCTGATGTGCAAGAGGGCTATTGGAAAAGCCATTATCATTAAGCTATTTTCATTTACAATAAGGCTCTTATGTTCAATTAGGTAATTTTCTTGTTTTCTCATCACCAATTTTTAAATTTTAAAAAATTCAAATGACCATATTCTACACAAACTTTTAGTAGGGTAGCCAAAATATCAGAGGATACTTTAAATTTTTCGTTCTCATTTTTTTTATATAGCCAGATGGCTGAATCCTCTTATGGATGGATGATCATCACTGTGGCTACATCACAAAATTTAGAAAAAACAACACTGGTTACAATTGTTGCCAAAGATTTGGGAAATGGCGTCCGAGACAAATCCTTAGCATGTACAGTAGCAGCCACCTTAGCAAGACAATTCATGGCAAGCTTTAGAAGCAGGCAAAAGCTATAAACAAGTGCAATGTGTTAAATGATTTGTCGAAATGGAACAAAAAGTAGGCAGTTGTAATATGCCTCCTCGAAATGGAACAACAAGTAGCTGTAAGATCCCTCGTCAAAATGGAACAATGAGTAGGTGTAAGATCCCTCCTCCAAATGGAACAACAAGTAGGTGTAACATCCCTACTCTTTTCTAGGAGGGATATTCAGGGGTATATGGTGCCCTCCAAATACACTAGGAATTTTGTTTATGAATATCTAATGTCCTCTTGCAGATATAACTGGTCTCCAGCATATATGGTTATTGCTTGTGGGCACTCAGCTTTCTTACATTGAGGATTCCAATTGATAGCTTCAAAAGTCCAATGATGCAAACATATGAGTACTTGCTAACTTTTTCTTGAAACCAAAAATAGAAAGGAAAAAGCTTTGGTACTCCAAGGTATTTTAATTATCTCTCTTCCCTTTAACTCATGGAGCTGTTGACCGATATTTTATAATTATTTCTTGGTGCCAAGAATTCCACACCTTCCAAAAAAATATGCATTTTTGTTGTGCAAATATGTGGAGACTTGTGTTTCTAGCTTACTTCATATTATTGATAGCTAGTGTGGCCTATGCCATTGGCCCGAGTGTGAACACATCAAGGGCTCTCAACTGATTTTCCCTTCCAAACCCAATTTTTGCAATTTGTTTGAATTTCCAGCAACAAAAGCCACTAAAAAAGCAATATCTTCCACACCTTACCTCTGCAAATTGAGAAATAAATTCTATTACATCTGACTCACAGAAGGCTTTCCAACAACACAAGAATGCCCCCAAATTCCAATACAGTTTTCAGTTTTAATTTTATTTAATTTTCATTGAAAAAATGGTTCAATAATCAATAGCTTCCACACCCTAGCTCCAAACAGTCTCAAACCAAGTCGTGCACCCTTACTCATGGAGAGCTTTCCGAAGTTACGAAGAGCACGACATGAAGCACTTTAGTTTGTGAGATCTCAGCAAGACAATCAAAACAAAACAATGGCCCTGCCATTAATTTAATATCAACAATTGATATTGTATGATAAATTGGGAGAAATTTTTTTTAATCTATTTTCATGTACATCATCATGTTGTTGTAAAAGAAAAAAATTCATAATTTTTTTTTCATTTATTAACATCACATTAGTTATATGGAACCCAAAAGGATCTCACATTAAATAATGACATGTTCTAAGAACCTATTTAAACATTTAAAAAATTCTTACCAAACCAAAACCAATAAGGAAATGTTGCAACATGATTTTCAATTTTTTGCAAACATAAAGACTTTTTTCTCCCCAAAACAATTATCAAATAGTCCCTTTTCATATTTATTATTCACATTTGTGCAAATTTTCAAACCAAAAAAAAAAAAAAAAATAATTTTTATGTTTTTATTTGAATTTTTTAAAACAAATTTTCACTTTTTGAAAGAATTAGATGAATTTTTGGGTATGATGGGTGCCATGACCATGTTTGGAAAAAATAATTTCATATTGTGACTTATGGATTGGTGACAAAATCACTTGGGGTTGGGTGCGCGTTTGAGGAGGTAGTAGAGAAAGCAAAATGTCAAAAGATGAATGTGATACAACCAAATTAGGATGAATCATCTCACCTCATTTATAGGGGGCAAAATCCCTTAAGCTACTATACTCTATAATGATTCTCAACACAAAATCCCTGCCTTACAAGGCAGGACCAACAAACTACCTTGCTTCATAGATAGATATGTAGAACAGGGTTTTTTTCCTCAATTTTGTGATGCAGGCAAACTGGTGATCATCAGAAGAAAATTTAACCAAATTTGGCTAAAGACCAAGTGTGAAAGGGAAATCAACCTTTAGAAAAGTACAACTCTAAAATACCTCCAATAGGTGACAACAGAAACCCTAACCGCTCTTTCTGAATGGTTACCCGAGGTGCTAGTTCATAACCAGTAGACAGAAAGTTTCTACCCAGACCTAGCCAAATAGGAACAGAGTGAACCAGCACCCACCACATGGTATGTGGACAGGTAACATTTTTTCACCATATTCCTGTTTCATAACTAACCATGGTGGTTAGCTATGGTATAACCATCCACATGTATTACCTATATAGTAGCCACCAAGTACCTTACCTATTTACGTAGCTACATTGTAATCACTCATATTCCCTATCTACTTACCTATCATACTTATGCACTATTTACACCTAATGCTAACTGGTCAATAACTGGTTAATAAGTCAATGCTATGATATGATAAATTTTGCAAGCATTCAGATTTGTAGTGCTACTTACCACCAATGCTTACATGGAATCCTATGTGGCATTGTGTGGCAAGTAAATGTTGCAGAATTTGCTAAGCTACCATCAAATCTAAAAGAAATGTAGATTTCAGAGGGTGTGGATCAATGTTATGTAGAATCATGCTTGAAAGTGTCATAACTGAATGTTATGAGGCATGTTGAACAAACCCACCTCCTCACATACCCCTCCACAGGTGATTTACAAAAAGATGAAGCTCTACAAGCAATGTACAAGATTGATGCAGAAAGAGCAATGTACACCTAGAGCAATGCATAGAAAATTGTTTATGAAAAGTAGCAAAGTACATTTAATTTAAATCTTGTATCAAAAATCATAGGTCGACAACATTTTTGTTTTCAAGATACAAGTCCAAGGAAAGTTCCAAAGAGATATACAATCTAAGGACTTAGGCAGTGTTGTATAAAAATCATAACAATGTTCACCATTGTTTGGAGCAACAAGGATATTTTTGAGAACTTCACAAACAACAATTCTACAACTAAGACTAGCACTTGAAAACATTGAATGTCACATAGTAGGATGTGAATTATTTATCAATCCTTTTTTTCTCAATTTTAAAATTAAACTATCAATGTAGCTATCAAATTGTAATCAACAGGTTTCTTTCAAATCAATTCTCTATTGTATAAATGTTCCAACAAGCATACTCCAATTTGCACAACAATATGACAAATTAAATTCACATGAATCAAGTTTGGAAAGTAAAACTGCTCATGTGTTCAAGGGTTTGTGCCTTACTTCTTTCCTTCAATTTCAATTTTGTAGTTGTTTGAATGTTGCAACAAATTGTCTTCCAATGTGCAAAACAACATCAAAGATTAAATACATCAATCAAGTTTGAAAAATGAAACCATTCATGTAGTCAAAAGTATAGGTCTTACCTCTTTCTTTCAATTTAGTTCTATAGTTGTTTGAGTGGTGCAACAACTTATTTTCCAATCTACATAACAACATCAAAGATTAAATTCACCTTAATCAAATTTGAAAAATAAAATCACTCATGTTGCAACCTTAGCCTTGGGTTCATGATCAAGCTAGCAATGTTTAAACACAAGAAGGGAGTAGTAGGCTATGAGAGTATCCCAAGACTTAAACATTGCTACACATATGAAACACAATCAAATTAAGAGCCACCTAAGTGCTTGGACATATTACTTAAAATTGTATTTTATATCTTTGAAAAATCCCAAGGGGAGCACAATAGTTTCAATTGTCAATTTTTTAAAAAATCAATTTTATTATATGAAAAATTTCAATGCTCAAAATTTGATGCAAATCAAAAGTCTTTTTGAAGGTTTAAAATGCTCAAACCTCTATAGTGGATAGCTTTTTTTTTCAAACATTCATTTTATTTATCAAATGTGCACCATTCCTTCTCAAAATTGGAAAGGATTTAACATGGATAATTATAAGAAATTGGGGTCAAATGACCTCCAAACTGAACATACAATATAATGTTGAAAATTTCTTTTTGAGGGCTATAATTTTATCCCTAAAAGCTTCTCAATCAAAAACTTTTTGTAGGAATTATAAATTCGTAAAGTACAAGATTTATAGCTTAGCAAAATTGAGAATTTTTAAAACTCTATCCTATGATTCCAAAGACATCGATTACCATTTTGATGCAACCTTCACTGCTAATCATTAAATATATTACATAGAGGAAAGTGATGAACTCCTCTTAAATTTAAGACATGGTGTGTTTTGTGAATTAAGTTACCATTAATTCATCTATGCACCATTTTAATTCCAATTTGCACTAACCACCTTTTTTCTTGGTTGTACAAATGGAATTCACCTTTAAAACTTTCTTGTGAATTTATCTTAATCCCATCCTAGAACAACTAAGCCTTATTTTTTTGCAAGAGATAAAAAACACACATTGATCCTTGGGTTTGCATTCCACTACAAAATTGGACATCAATTAATTATGTGCCCCAATATAACTTGACTAGGGGCCAATCAATTCATGTGTTCAAAGTCTTACTTATTTCAAATTGTTTACATGTCCATGCCACAACACAATGACATTGAAAGTGGCCTTTTTAATTAAAAATGCAAAAGGTGAAAGCACATTACATGTCCTACCCCCCCAAATTGTAGTCATTATTTTGCAATGTATCAAATATCACATTTTGGATTATTTTTGTTTTTTAAAGTATATTTGAATAGCCTTAGACTTAAACTAATTAATTCATTTTTTAAAATCCAACAAAAATTGAAAAACTTGATTATATAGAATTATGCATATATTTATGACAAAGTAATACTGATCACAAAGTTTTTAAATTATGCATATATATTTCAAAACTAAGGTTGTTGGTGAAATTTTGGCTGAATTTTTTTTTGGTGGTGAATGATATTGATGTACATCAATGAAATAAAGGACCATTTCAAAATTTAAATTTTTTGATAGAAAATTCATTCAAAATTTTATTTATTTTTCACTTTTTGAACAATAAATACATAATAATAATTTTATTGTAAAAAAAAAAACCACTACCATATGAAAAAGGAAGATATTTTGTAACTAAGAATTACATTTTTTTTGGGTTTTCTTTTGTTTGGTAATGTGTCATGAATCACAAACTTGAGGCCATATGGCCATCAAAAAACTATAAATTATATTCTAATATATGTACAGTAATTTTATTCAATCCTCTTTGTTTAATCATTAGATCAAGATTAAATTTGATTCACAGTGAACTTTGAATTCCATAATGTTGTCATGCACTTTCTAAAGTTTTTTCTTATAATGTTTAGGATTACCAAAGAATGTCATCAAGATTTCAACTAACTACATACTATGATACATGTCATACATCATTTTTTTGGACAAAAGTGGTTCACCATGGTGTGCTTTCACCCCAAAGGTAAAAAATCAATAAGTAGTCCAAATTTTGAATATAGCATTGATGTTAATTAAAGAAGCCACACCAACTCAATTGGGGAAATGGAAAAGTTTTAGTTTTAATGAAAGTAAAATGAAATGAACATGTTGTGACTCTTGATAAGGTGGATGTTTGAAACAACTTTAAAAGAATTGTCGCAACCCTACTTTGAAAGAGTGTGAGGATGAAACTCACACTCCCAAAGTTGGGACTAGGGAGTCCTCTAGGACTCCCGAAATTTTAGAGTTCGATTATAGGGGTCAAAACACCTTCCATTGGGGTGTTCCTTATATCATTGGAAAGCTATCAAAGTGTAGATGTCGAAAATGGGCTCGTATGAGCCATTTGGATATCTATAGCACAAGTTATGGCAAAAAGAAGAGCCGGGAGTCAAACTAGCAGTTTGACTCCCGACCACTAAAAGTCAGGAATCAACCCGACCCCGGTGCGTGAAAGTAGAGTGCAATACACCGTTAGAAAGCTCTCAAGGAGAGCTACAAACCTCATCCCCATCGGAGGTCTGAGTAAAGAGTTATGACCTTGCAAAATCCCAGGAATCCAAATCGAAACAATTTCAAGACTCCTCTTTGGGATGCCCGGGACAAAAAGCCATTTGGATGTGGGTACCGCGGAGAAGCATAGAGTATACTATATGGGGGAAGGTGGTGGCTTCCCCCAAATTCAGGTCATGGTGAATCATGTGAGTCCAGAATTGCCTATGGCTTGTCTTAGCACCAAGGGTGCTCCAGAAAGTGAACTAACCAACTTGTTAGTTGGTTAGATGCAGGTTCGAGTAAATAAATAAAGCTTGTCACTCTTCCTAGTCTCGTCCCGGAACTTCAGCACACCCCTCTACCCCTTCTAGTGTTGAGAGCTGGGAGCATGCCTCGAATTCTTCACAATTTCGTTGTTGAGTAACTTACACCCAACTTGGGTCTAATTAAGAACTTGGGAGTGTGTCAAGAATTGTTATGCTCAAAATGGAAAAAAGTATTAGTCATGATAACAGTGCGAGTCATTTTCAACTTTTGTGAAACATTAGTCCTACATGCAAGAACAAATGTGAATTGATTTATGGCATTAATTGTTAAAAGGACTTTCATTATATGTTAGGGATTGTACATGATCAAAACTACTTGTCATTAAGTCTTCAAGAGAAAGGATTTATCCATCTACCTCATAATTTTGGTCATAGAATGTCTGACATGATAATGAAGTTCATGGGAACTCAATCATTTTTCACACCACCCCATGTCATAGATCCTATGGACGATATTGATGATGTATACAAATCACATGGCCATACCCCTAAAGATGTAATACACTCAATGTGCTAATAGCTACAAATGTTGGAACTCCATTCACGCTTCCATGTGGGTGTTACCATACTAAGGTGTCCATTTTTTTCTATTACAAGGGAGAGAATTACAAACTCCTAAATTATTGAATGTCTTATAATTCCAAATAAAAATGAAACGTCTTAAAAGGGATTAATATCAAATATTATATGTACTAAGACATTAGTTTTTTTATAAAAAAACCATATGACTATTTTAACGTTTAAAACATCAAACTTTCAAACATGTGTAAACACCCTTGATCATAATTCATATTTTTTACCCAAATTTTTTAAATGGACTCAAAACTTATGAAATATTCTACTATTTTTGTTTAATTTACTTTCTAATAAGTTGTATGATTGAAGTAGAATCCATTCCACCAAAAAACATATTGAGAATCTCATTACAAGTGTGAATATCCATTCACATATATTTTGGGAGGTTCAAATTGCTAAAATTTCAATAAGTCCTAAATGCAATGTCAAAAAAATCAAATTTGATTAAAGTTTCTCCATTAAAAAAGTTGTATAATGGTGGGCAAAACATAGTTTTTGGAATTGTTTTTTAATGGAAGGTAATGTAATGGTTTTGTGTTTTTAACCCCATTTTTAAACTAAAACATGAATTCTTTATTCATCATTTTTGAACTACCTTAATGTGCCTCAACTTAAGTAAACCAATTTGCTTTAATATGGTGGATGAAAATATATATGGGTCCATTCATGATTAGGATACCAAAAAGGATTGTCTAATTAAAAAAGGATTGCAAAAGACAACTTTGGATTTTTGTTTATCTGACATCATTATAATTGTAGTGGATTGTTGTATGTCAATAGATAAAATGATGTTTTCTTAAATTAATAAAAAAAAAATTAATAATCTAAATACTACTATAAATGTCATTTTGAGTCTTGTAAACTAACATAATCAAGTGTTTAAAGTACATCTTTTTTTTAAGTAATCAAAAGGAATGCATAAAGTCATACAATTGATTTCAAGTTTTTTGTACAACAAAAGAATGCCCCCTTCTATGAAAGTACATGTTCATTGCATGTTCATTGGATGAATTTGATGAAATCCCAAATCATACAAAAATTTCAAAGTCCTGAAATTTTGAAGGAAAGGGCTGCAAGACAAAAGACTCATTTTTAAAACCATTTGATAAAAAATTATGTTCAAATGGGTTCAAAAATTTTTGCTTTAAATGTAGGTCACATGTGCAAGAAAGATTCTTGTCAAAAAACATGTTTGGTTGTCCATTGAAATTCATTTTGGGATTTTCTGGGATTTTTTGCAGTTTTAGCATTAAACTAAAATATTCATACACAATTATATATGAATGTGAAATATCACTATTAACACATGCATTATCTTATATTGGACTATTCAATTTTTTTCATTTAAGTTTGTTTCATGTAAATGTAATTTGTAAAAAGTAGCTCTAAAATTTCCTTAATTTTTTTTTTCCTTTTTTGGTACCCCAACCATGAATGGACCCATATATCATACAACACCATTCAAATTAAATAATTTAACAAACCTTGGACACATTACCACAATTTAACAAAATCATGCACGTACCACCACAATTAAACAATAATACCTTACACACATCATCTCTATTTAAAATCAAGACACATCCAAGTCAATAAACAAAGGAGTTTGAAGAATAATAGTTTGATCAATGGGAAATTAAAAAATATTTTTCAATTTACAAAAACATGGAAGAAACTACCAAGAAACGTAGCCAAATGTTAGTGTAAAAATAGACTAGATCAATGCCACCAAATTGATGAACAAAAGGAAGAGAGAACACATGATGGGGTGCGAATATAGAGATAGGACCCACAAACCATGTCGAATAGTGGTGAAAACTATGAACTTTTTTACATATGTTTTTTTCTTGACATTTTAAAGTTATGTTAATCATTCCAAGCTATGCTAGATGACTAATATGAAAGTTGAGGAATTCAAATTAAAATTTCATTAAATTAAATTTTGGGGCTTTTTTTTTTTTACAAAAGGACGTTTGAACTTGAATAGGTGTTACATTAGATGTGGTTAATTTTACAAAGGACTAAGTAAAGGACTATTGTAATAACATAACTTTGATGGTAAAAAAATTTAGATGGTAGCAACCTACTACCCAAGTTCAAAAAACACTCACAAATTAAAAAGATATGGAATTTTAAAATTTTAAAAATTCAAAATATTTTTCAAATTTTAAAAATTTCAAGAGTCCTTTACCATATGTAAATGGGGTGTAATGTGCATGACATACAAAATAAAGTTGTGTTTATGATATAAGAAAAAAAATCCTAAAGTAATTAACACATTTTGGTATGATTCAAAATTATGATAAATTTTCAAGATGAAATACAGAATATGGCAAAATTTACACATTTAAAAATTTTCATATTTATTCAACAATGATTAACACAAAACATGTGATTTATTGAGGCAACTATATGTATTTCTAATAACAAGTTGTAAAAGATTTCATTCATATGAAAAAGTGAAAAAGGACTAAAAAGGATTCAAAGTCCTTTTGTAAAATAATCCCATTGGCTCCTATCTACATACTTGCACCCAATGAAAAAATAATGCCACCACAGCTTATTTAGAATTTTCAGAAATGAAGTTCAAGACGAATGTTAGTCTAGTGTATAGGGTTGTAATGGGTGTTAGCCTAGTTTTAAGCGTTGGTATGAAAGAATCTACCCTGTTGGTTTTACCCAACCAAGTACCAACTTTATATTACTTTTATATCCAATATGAATTCATAACAATATTTGAACTTAAACCCTATGAGACAAGTATCTACTTAGGCATTTTGTGGCAATAAAAATGTTGCCCCAACTATTTTCTTTCAAATCATATGAGTTTGAACGTTGATGGTTTGCAACTTTGTAGTTCACAATTTACATATTGTTCTTTGTATTTTGTAATTTCACACAAAATGATAGTGGATGCAAAAGGTTTACCTAAGTTCCACACAAAACAAGAAAATACAACACACAAGCTCAAGTCCAAGAAATGTAAAATGTGAATTTTTGAAACCCTAAATTTTCTATTGATATTGTGTACCACTTGTTGATGAAAAGGGGAAATGTTGGTCTTAATTTTTATATTTGAAAAGTTATGTGGTAGGCATGTTAGGTATCACCAAAGGTATCATTGGATCATCATAGTGAGTAGCCATTTTTTCAGTAGCAAAATTGCTCCAAAAAATGAAATCAAAAATTAAAATTTTGAAAATGAAGTGATTTTGGAGGTTTTCAACCACCATAAGTGAGGGAAATAAAATTGCTATATTGTTATATTTGGTTTTCAATGTGTAGCCAAAAACATAAAAAGATGATTAGAGATTTGTACTTCATAACTGGCTTATAGCCAAGTTTGGCTAAATATTCCTAGGGATGATTGCCTACTTGTAACTCAATGTACATTGATTGGCATTTAATTATATTAGTATACTTGCAATGTATTGGTAATTTTGGCATATGCATAATACAATTTGCTAGATAATTGGAAGGCTCAAAATTCCCCAATGAGGTTGAATACACAACTCAGTTGAACAGTCTCACAACTCCTTTTTTTTTTCATTGAAAACTTATATATTGATCAAAAAGTTACAACAGTAGGTGTGACATTGGACACATTAGGTAGTACAAATCTTAACATCAAGCGCCTATACTCTCATAAAATTATTTCCATTCTTTTGTATCAATTGGTGCTGTCAAACAATTGTAGAGCCCATCAAACTATTCTCTACAGAATCAACGAAAACCATAACCAATTTTTTTGTCCACCAGGTTCTAATTTTGGGAGCCTTACATACACATCAAGATTTTCACTGCACCCAAAATCCTCCTGATATTAACTCCTAGCAACAAAAGGATACTAAGTTTCTGATTTGTTTAATACTAGGCTAAACCATTCACATTTCACTGACCACATAAAAGTTAAATAATTAGTCATGGGTTTGATTATGATAGAGGCAAATAAGTCTTGGCTTCCTATACTTCTAGAAATTATTGTACTTCCCATATTATTACTGTGTATGGTTACCTCAACTGGTCTTTGTACCACCTACCTACTAAACACCCAGTAGCCCTTTACCTAGGCATTAGCAATATCTACATGCATCTACCAACCATTGTTGGATGGTTCTCACATTTTTTTGAGAACGAACAATTTCGATTTGTTCATAGAGTTATAAAAACCAGCTTGATTATTTCTAAGAAATTTCTTTGTTTTTATGAGAATCGACTAGAGTATCAAAAAAAATTACTTAAAAATTTCAGTTGGTTCTCAAGTTCCCAATTCTCACAAATGTAAGAACAATTGATGATTTTCAACAATTCTCACAAATCAATTATTGAATTTATTCTCCTCAAACAATGAGATGTGCAATGTCCACTCAAGATATCTTCAATTTAGTACCCTAGGTTGTCCCATATTCATTGTCCAAAGTTTGGACATGTATTATATGTAAGTGAGCTAAATGAAAATTGTCGCAACCCTAGCTTTGGGCTCGCGACCAAGGCAAAGGGGTTGCAAGGTTGCGGGCCAAGAGGAAGGAAGCCCGGGAGTCAAGGCAAAGGCATTGCAAGGTTACGGGCTAAGAGGAAGCCGAGGAATCACATCACATTACTCCCGGGAGTGTAAAAAAGTGTGAGGGAATGTGAGGGAGTGAACACTCACACTCCCAAGGCAACTCCCACTTTGGGAGATGGAGTCTCGGTGGACTCCCAAAACTCCAGAGAGCGATTGCAGGGGTCAAAACCCAATGTCTTGTGACGTTCTTTATATCATTGGAAATCTCTTGAAACGTAGATGTCTAAAATGGGCTCGCATTGCTCATTCAGACATCTGAAGCACAAGTTATGGCCAAAAGAAAGGCTGGGAGTCAAACTGCCAGTTTAACTCCCGACCACAAAAAGTCGGGAATCAACCCGATTTACTTAACTACAGGGGGCGTGCCACATATCGTTGGAAAGCTCTCGACGAAAGCTACAACTTTTCTTTAGACTACACCTCAATCAAAGGTCTGCTCGCAAAGTTATGGGGCTCCAAAGTCGCAAGAGTCCCAGTTGGCGGGATTTCGGGACTCCCACTCGGGAGTCCCAGGAAAAAAAGAACCATTTGGATGTAGCCTCTGTGGAGAGCTGCAGAGTATACTATAAGGGGGAAGGTGGTGGCTTCCCCCAAGTCCGGGCCGTGG
>Ga0116229_10011023_pt1 | contig 13433 bp, 12 predicted proteins | sample S1TSphgellanicum_3_FD_87313 | JGI IMG/M metagenome (GOLD analysis project Ga0116229, IMG submission 87313) | Host-associated microbial communities from peat moss isolated from Minnesota, USA - S1T2_Fc - Sphagnum magellanicum MG | ecosystem: Host-associated > Plants > Peat moss > Unclassified...
ATCCCAACAACAATAAATTTATACTTACATATGTAAATTCATTGACCTGGATTAGTAAGCAGCAATAATGAACAGATCTGAAGCTGCACTGAACTTCAATCAATAAACAAAGAAAGAACCATATTTCAACACTCTTGAACTTCAAGAGCTTCCAAAAGAACAACAAGAGATCCTGTGCAGTGTGAACGTTGAAGGATGTGTGCTGCTGCTTCTTCTCTCTTGCTTGTTTATTCACAGCAAATCCCTATCCTCTCCCATGGCAGCAACAAGAATGATCTTCCTCAGCACCTGGCCACTGCAAATCAGCCACAACCCACCGTTACCCCTGGCAACATAAACTATATCAAAAGGGTTTTTGAGGCACAAATCCCAATAGCCGCCACCAATTAGCAGGGGTTTTTTTTTTTCTTTCAATTTTGTGATGTAGCTGAAGATGATTTAGCCAGATTTGGCTACATACTAGATATGAAAGTAGAAAAAAACCCGAAATCTTCACTATTCTTTGCTACCTACTGGAACTTATTATATAAAATCAGGTGATTTGGAAAACAAAATCTTCTAAATCTAGTGAATTTGGGTATTTTTTTGGGTCAAATTAAATCATTTCACCATTTCATTGTGCCATTTTACTTAAATTATTGTGACAAAAGGTGTTCCTATATGCCAAGTGATTTATTAGATTTTGAGTGAATTCATGTTCATAGTGAACATGCATGGCCTAGCGAGGATGTAATGAATTCACTAGAGTAATCACTAAGACCAGTGACTTGCACCCACATTTTGTAATAATGAAAAATGAACTAAGCCTTTATAGCCTTGCACCATCTCATCTTGAGTGAAACTTGAGTCATTCATGTCCATGTATAATTGAAGCAATTCACTAATGTAATTCACTAGAATCAATTTTTTTTAGTGATCAAATAATTATTTTAAATTTAAATTAAGTCTTATAATTTGTGATTAATTTATAGTGCATTAAGATTATGTATAAAATAATTATATGTATGTATGTAGAACATGGCATACATTGTTCATACATTATATTTAATATTTAGCATATATTACAAAATATTATAACTAAAATATAACATAATACACTACTTATTTTATAATATAATATAGAACATTAATACCAATTTTATTGTTAATTAATTTATGTTCAATGCCATAACTTTTTTTGCATAAAAAAATGTTACAACTTGTTAAATCATATTTTTTCATGAAGAAATATTTTGTGAATTGTTAAACAACAAAATTCAAATGTTTTTTCCTTTAAATGATTTGAAATTTTTTATATTTCTTTACTATATATGTGTAGACCTTTGGAAAAAAAAATCAAGAACAACTTTTCATTTGTTTCATTTGAACAAGATATGGTTTTTTTTAAAAAAACATTTTAAAATCTTATGTTAACCATATAAAGACCATAGTTTGAGAAAATTATCAACAATAAATAATATTAATTTAAAATATTTTTAAAATATGGCAAATTCACTTTTGCTGATTTTATTCAGTGAATTCACTAGGTCAATAGGAGCTGGTCCCCAATCACTAAAGGACATATTGAATTCATTAAAATGTTTTGTGTAATGAAATTGGGACAATCTCAATTTTCTTAAAAACCTATTGAAATTCTTCAGGAACTTGGCCACACTCTCTCCTAGTGCAAGTTACGAAAAGTCCCTTCAATGGGTGAAAGCATCTTGCATGTAGGAAGGTGCTTTCAAATACAAGGAAAATAAATCATCCGAGTGATTTAAGCTAGACTTCTGTCTAGCCACACATTGAGGCCATCAAGTCTGGGTCAGATTCTTCTCCAGGTGGATGAAGGTTGGATATCTCTCTCTCATCAAAATCTACTCTAGAGATTCATGCTTTCTCATTAAGCTACTATTTAAGTCATACAAACTGGTTCACATGCATCACAAACAAGTCAAAAGCATCCAAGAGCTAAACATCCTAGCTAGCTATGGATAGATTAATCATGGCCACCTTAAGGTTTTGTGGAATTTTGTGTAATATTGCATATGCCATGTTATATTCATCTCCCGCTCTTGAATTCTCACTTTAGAAATCTCATGTGAAAATTGTTTAATTTTTTTAATAACATATTTAAAGTTATTTATAAAGTAATCTCAATTTGGGCCTCCCTCAACCCACTTATCTTTGCTTTTGAACCTATCCATGAAGTCCATACAAGTCAAGATCACTTTTCAAAACACTAAAATGAACAGCCCCAAGTGATCATCATAGTTTTTATTCTAACCATGCTACAATAGATTTAGGTTACCACCACATAAATTAAGGGCCTACCTAATTAGGGGGCTAATAAGTTAGGCCTTATTTAGGGGTTTGCTATGGTCTACCTATGAATCTATTAAGTGGATTACCTATGTTAAGGATTATCGAGAGCCTACTTAAAAAGCTATTTAGGGCCTACTTAAGATCTATTCAAAATAAGGGCTATCAAAAGTTTACATAAGAAGTTAGAGAGGGATGACTTAAAATGGTACATGCTAATTACCTAAGGACCTATCTAAGTTAGGAGATAGGTAACGGTTACTTAAAGGGGCTATGAGGCAACCCTAGGTAGGTTCTTGAATAACCCCTTGGTAGATCCCCTAACCTAAGAAATCTCCAGTTAGCCCTCATAGGTAGGTTCTATGTAATTTTATAAATGATCTTTAAGTATCCCATAATCTAGATATGCCCCTAGGTAAGCATTATGTAATTTTTTAAGTAGTCCTTAAGTATCCCATAACCTAGGTACATCCTTTAAGTGTCTTTCTAGATAATCCCTATGTAACCCTCTAAATAGGCCTTTTGTAATCTCCTATGTAAGCTTTTGATTGCCCTCTAGGTAAGCTATGTAACCCCGTCTTGCACTATGAATTAGCTCTAGGTAGTTCCTAAATAACCTATAAATATCCCTTAACCTAAAAAATTCATAGCTAAGCCCTTAGGGAAGGAAGCATTTTGTAATCCCTTAAGTCTTCCGGGTATCTCATAAGCTAAGTTAAGTAGACTTCAGGTAAAGGGCTCACAGTAGTTCAAACAAGGATTTTCCTTAGCAGAATATGGGAATTTAAGTATGCCAAGGGGCCAGACCCAATGGCCAGGGTGAACCAGGGCATACACTGGTACCTTCACCTTCTTCACTGAGGCCTCATAGTGGCTGCATTAAGCCCAAGAAATGTTAGAAATCAGCCCCTTTATGGGCTCCAAGGTCATGTGGGCTTACGTACCTACCTGTTTCTAGAAAAGAGAAAGAAGAGCTCAACAGGATGTGGTTATTTCTGAAGCAGCCTGGAAAGAAAGAATTTGTCCAAAACCAAACCAATACTATTTACACTATTTACTACCAATTCCATTGGCATCTATCTAAAGTGCATTAATTCTAATCACTTAGATGAACACTTGGAGGTTTTAGAACAAGGAATCCTTCAAGTATTAGACTTACCTGTAGAGTCTAAAAAGAATCTGATTTTTTCTATTATGTAACCAAATTTGGCTAAATTATTTTCTGGATGATCCCCACTTTGACTGCATGACAAAATCCTTTAAAGAAGCCCTGGCCGAGAAGCCCATCAGTAAGAGACTGTGCTTAGAGTTTCTTCAGCAGTGGAGAACCCCAGCTACCCAATTTGCCTTCTTCAACCATGGGCATTTCAATGCCGCATTTATGAACCCAATCATAGCAAACATTATTAGTACATTGGTGCCAAAAATGTCCGACTGAATGTGTTAGGATCTCATTCCATTGGGCTGCTGTTGTGGAATAAATGTGATAGGGGTCTCTTTGCATTAGGCTGCTGTGATCAGAGTTACACACACAGAATGGTTATTTATTTTGCTGTGTTGCAACATTCTTGTGTCATGGATGTAGTGAACGACATAGAGCATACAATGGATGTCCACAAGACTCTTACAATTTTCTTTCACGACACTAGTTCCTTCCCACATAAGTAATGGTTCCCACATTGACCATCAAGTGTTGGGCAGCTAGGGGAAGGGGACAGATACCCGCTGGATATCAACCTGGGTATATGTATATCCATGTTGATTGGTCAATTTTCAAAATTCCGAAATGACTGGTTTTGGTATTATATATAACCTTGGCTCCCAAGTGTTTCCAAGAGGTCAAAGAACCGGCTGAGGAATTGTCAGCCCTTTCATGAAAACCGTCGGTTCTTTGAGGAACTTTATGAAGCAACTGGTCCTCATGGTGGTCCTTTGATTCTAGACAGACTTGAAGAACAGAAATCGACAGTCCTTTGAAAATTCAAAGAACCGCCCAACAACGCTGGAATCGACCCTGCTGTCAGTAAAAAAAAGAATAAGTGAGCCCAGTGTGGTGAAGATGGGGATGGATCTTCGCAGCGTGATTTATTGCACGGGAAAAGGAAGCATTCACTCGATCGTGATCTTATGTATAATAATAATAAGCTAGCTAGAAGAAGGAATGATCTGTGGCGGCGGCGCTGTTTTTACCCCAATTACAGAATCAGCTGGGAGGAAGGAGTGAGCATTGTGTGTTTTCTTGCCCATGTGTTCTTTCCAAGAGTCCACAATTGCATAGGTACCACCAAGCTGCAGCAACTTTGGGACAATATTAAGACTTCCGTTGTTGTACAGAGAGCAGTTTCCTGAGAGAGAGATAACTGCTAGCGGGTTTCAAGGGTATGGGACGGCCTCAGAGATACAGGGGCGTGAGACAGCGGCACTGGGGCTCTTGGGTATCGGAGATTCGTCATCCGCTCTTGTACATTCCCTCATCCTCTCGACGTTTCCTTCCTTTAATTTCCCCGTCTCATGTCTGTCTAGCTAGCTAGCTAGCTCTCAGATCAGACTTGTCTTCTCGCTCCTGCACCAGCTTTGCAGCTACGGTCACTCCACATTGTTGTGGTATTCTCTAGTTCTGAATCACTAATGCGTTCTGAGAGCTGGGTTGTCGCTAGCTGTTGTGGAAATTCGAATATATCTCTATCACTTACATTCCGAAAGATTTTGAAATGATAGGAAGTCTGTTGTTTTGAATCCTTGGGCTGAATTTTAGCCTCTAGAATTATATAACAGCTTGAGTGTCTGTTTTTTACTGCCTAATTTCATTCTCCTTTTGATCCTCTTTCCCTGCAAGCATTTGTCAGTCTTCCAATTTATGGATCAAAGCAAAAATGCCCGGCCCAACAAATTGAAGATGTAAAACCAAACTACTCGCAAACCGAATTCCTAATACTCATCATGATGCCGCGTGGGTGGATGTTGCAGGAAGACTAGAGTTTGGCTGGGAACCTTCGAAACTGCAGAGGATGCAGCACACGCCTACGACGAAGCTGCGCGACTCATATGTGGTAGCCACGCACGGACTAATTTCCCGTTGCAGGATCCTCCAAAACATGCAGCTTCTGCACACAACACTAGTAGTCCCAAATCCCAGTCAATGCTTTCCGCAACTCTGAGTGCAAAACTTCATCGCTGGTACTTAGCATCTCAGCAGCAGGAACATCAAGCGCATGAAGTACTGCAACTGCTGCATCATGATATTGATGCCAAGCATATTAATGACACAAGAATGGAGCAGTCTCTCACGTGCCTATGCCTTGACGCCCAGCAACAATCTAACCAGCTTGGGATCTTGCAGAAACAGACAAGCAGGCAATTACCTGAAGCGAACTGGTTGCAGAGAAAAGTGGAGTTGGAAACCATGAGCTGCAATATTTCTCCACGTCCTCCTGCACTAACACATGAGGACTGTGCACTAGAAGCTGCTACATCGACGGAGATCAGTTGCATGAACGCCGCCGAGGAAGACAAATTCGCTTCGGAGATGATCGAGGAGCTTTTAGGCCACAACTGTGGTGGTCGGATTGAGCTTGTAATATCATCTCCTTCACTCTCTCATGATTCCATCTCCACCAACAACAACAACAACAACAACAGCTGCAAATGCGGCTAAGAGAATTGGAACTGCAATATTTATGAAGAGTTTATTACAACTTTGCAGCAAATTTAGTGCAATATTTCAAGTTTATTGGCCTTGCCTCAGCTTGTGTTTAGATTCATTCTAGAGTTATAGTAGCTTAAGGGATTTGGGCCCATACTAGGTAATAAATAATAGCTCTATTTTTTATATGAGGATTTTTGAAACATCATATTTTGGCTTGTGTTGAAACTTGAGATTAGTTTATCATAGAGTTATAATAATATCTTGAAGGATTAAATTGGTTTCTTTTAGAGGATTTTTTTTGAAGATTTGTTTTTTGCATGCATGGTGAAATATTTGAGTTTCCATACTTCGTCTTTTGCATTAAGATACTTTTTCATGTAAATGGCAAGGCCACAATGTGAAACACCCCTTGTTAGAACTTGCAGCAAATTTTTATATAGATTCCCAGTGCAATATTTTGAGTTTATTAGAATCTGTGTGCCAAAAAATATAAGGTGCAACTTATTGAAATTATTATTATTTTTTAAAATTACTTAAATATAAATAGGGTGGTTATAACTTATGATGATAATGTTTTTATTATATTTTTAAATATATGTCTAGACTATAGTATTCAAAATATGTTATTATTCTACAGGAAACTAAAGAACAAAAAATTAACATTTTGTTCTTTCCTAAAATAAATATTGCTTTTCACTTCTTTCAACCTTCACTTCACTTCACCACTTTTTTCATTTCCAATTCCAAAGCATATTGCTCACAAAAGGCTCACAAAACAGTTAGAAAAAACTCTTTGCTGTTGTTGCATTAAAAATTGTATAAGGCTTTGCAGTTATTGAACCTACTTGGGTGCATGTAATGAACCAACTGGTATGTAGTTTTTGAACCTTCATGACCTAAGATTTCTACAAGCATTTTAAATAATATTGAGATGAGCTACAACTTGAGACCATACAATCAATGGCTTTGGTAGGTTTCTTTTCTATAAACCAAATGCTCAACATTAATTCATATCTGTTTGGTTCTCTCGCTGCTCTCTAGTTGTGAGGATAGCCCAACTTACATTGAGTAAAGCTTCAGGCTGCCCAGAAGAAATGCTGTCTCCCTGCCAATTTCCTCCTCACACCCTTACCCTCTGAACTTTGCATCACCAGCAGCAAGATCATTCTCAGATTTGGCTGTGGGAAGCTCAGGGTACAAGTGCTCCTGGTGCACCTTAGACAGAAGCAAACTCCCACACAATTGTAAGTCACAGACTGCTGGAGTAGGGTCTGAGGTTCATGCATTCATCAGTGAGCATGCCCTCCATTAACAACACACTTCGTCTCCCAAATTTGCTACTACTTCCTATTTTTCTCAAACAAGGTTAAGTTCGTTTTTTGCATTAGGATCTGTAATTTCCTTGAAGAGAGTGCAAGCCTCACCAATTTTATGAAGCTTTTCTCTATAAAGAAGCAACTAGTTTCTGTGGAACTTTTCATGTTCAAGTTGACACTAAGATCCCTCTCTTCAAGAAGGTAGGACCACTAGGATCTTGATTCTAAACGAAGTAATGTCTATATCCATATATAGCAGGATCTGCTATCATTGCTGCAATGTACACAAAAAGTGAACCTCAGTGCTGCAATAGCAGTTTAAAATATCATCTGAAACCCTGATCCCATCTCCTGAAGTAGCTGGATATCGACAACATCGACGTGGTTTGGAGAAGGTGTGCAACCCTTGACGACAGTAGACATAGTCAGAGAAAACAGGAAGAGTCTGAAGGCACGTTAATATTTTGTGAGCTGCCTGCGGTGCCCAAAAGTGTGTCTGCAAGTAAAACTCTTGAGTGAGAGCTTTGAAAGCACAACACAGAGCAACAACGGGAACTAATCCTCAAGCCACAGGGCTAATGAACTGCTTCATTCGTGAAGAATATATCCGCAAGGGGTTTTATGTGTGGCATTGCATGGTCCTACAATGCACATCCTCCTACTATTGCTTTTTGTTTGTGCAGCAGATTAGGTCATCAACAAGGACAACACGAAAAATGAAAGCTAGAACTACTGACAAATGGGTAATGCAGATGAAACTGACTTTCACTCGTTTGAAACTCCATTGCACCACCACAATGAGAAGACAATTCTCATTGAGGAAGTGGCTGAAATGGAAGTGGTGCTAAATCCTATGATTTTCAAACGGCTTAGGGTTGAGGTTTAAACCCTAAACCCCTAAAGCTGGTAGATAGCAAGCTCACCCAGACTTGAATGCAGCACACCTTGCATTCCCCTTCTTGGAACAGTGAATGCACAGGAATCATGAGGCAGATGGGGGCAAAAACAGCGTTGCCCTCTTCTTGCGATCTGTTCCGTTAACATCAAAATCCGCTCAGAACAGCGCCGCAACTGAGTCCATGGGGATGAGCTTTACGCGCAGCAAGAACAGAAGATTAGTGTCGAAGCTACCTACAGGCTAGGTCTCACCGTATTCCATAATCACAAAAGAACCATTGAATTTGGCTCTTGAAAATATTAGCATCAAAAATAGAATTGTCAATTGTACTTATTTTTTCAAAACTCTCCAAGCCATTGGGGTTTCATGAGTTTACAATCTACTTACTTCTTGTTGGAAATTGACACTGAATCAATGAGAGAATAAAGATGATAAAAACACTCATTTAAAACAAGCTCCCCACCCAACCTTAGGATCACACAAGTGTTGTTACAAACCTGTGATCCACCCTGAGGTCTGGATTACTCTTAAATAGAATAGAAGGTGTACAGCCTTTGCAACTCTCACCTATTCTAAAAATGCATGCACAAGCACATGCACAAGGCCATCATCTCATGCATTGACATACTTCACACTAAATTTAATTAGAAATATTTAAGTAAACTTATCTAACATATCTCATAGTTCCAAAAATATGTGCATGTAACACAAATATCTCAAGTAATTATAACTTAATAAAAGTAATTGAAATACTTGGTAGGAAGTTGATATCTAACACCCCCACTCAACAAACTATCAAACTACACACTTAGTCACACTTGTCAAGTACTGGAAATATTCATGTTTGTTAACAGAAAATCCTTTGGCTAAAATACTTACAACCACATTCTGTATGTTGCAATACATCAACTTTGTAAAGTTTTTTTTAATCTTTTCTTGCACCAAATGACAATGAATTTTGCTTGCTTTTTACAAGCATGAAAAACTAGGTTTTTTGATTAAAATATACAATTTTGATTATCATTGTATATGACAATGGGTTTCATCTATGGAATATCAATGATCCCAAAAAAGGATGAAAGTCACATTACTTGCCTTGTTGCTAGTGAACTACCACATATTCAACTTATGTTGATGAATAGCAACATAGGTTTATTTCTTGCTATTTCAGCTAATAATACAATTTCCTAATAAAAAAAACAACATTTGATGTGGATTTGTGATCATGCATATCTACGTGGATTTTAACCCAATCTACATTACAATAGGCACACATTTGTGTGTCCCCGATATTGGGACATTAGCTTTAGTAAACATTTCTTTTGGAATGTACCTAGCCCATATTGTTTTCATCAATTCCTTGGATGGTAAACATCCCTTTTGAAATGCACCAATTAACAACCCCTCATGTTCCTATTGGAACTTTGATTATGATTTATGTTTCAATCGAAACACACCTAACTTTAACTATCGCTTACATTTTTGTTGGAATGCGCTTGACCCTAATTATGGTTTACATTCTCATTAAAATGTGCCTAGCCTTTGATGTTCCTTTTGGAACCTTGGCTACGACTTACATTTTCATCAAAATACACCTAGCCCTAACTATGGCTTATGTTCCTTTTGAAATGCACCAAGCCCTAGTATGGTTTACATTTTCATCAAGATGTGTTAGGCCTTTCATGTTCCGTCTAAAACCCTAACTATAGCTTACATTTTCGTCAAAGTGCACGTAACCTTAACTATGGCTTATGTTTTTTTTGAAACGTGCCTAGTCCAAACTATCATTTAAATTCTCATTAAAATGCACCTTGCACTTCATGTTCCTTTCAAAACCAAAACTATGCCTTGCATTTCCATCAAAATGCATATAGCCTTGGCTATGGTTTATGTTTTTTTTTACATGTGCCTAGCCTCAATTATGGTTTGCATTATTTTTAAAATGCAATTGGTTTTTCATGTTCCTTTTGACAGTCTAGCTATAGTTTATGTTTTTGTCAAAATACACCTAGCCTTAACTATGGCTTACTTTCCTTTGGCTAGAATGTGCTTGGGTGCAATCATGGTAACATGTACCACAACAAGTGTAACCAATGCTTGATGTTCCATGTTATTGAAAATGTAATTTATTTTCATGGTGAAATTGTAGGATTTACTTATATAATAACATTCAAAATATATTATGGGAACTTGTGAATAAATTTGAAATTAATCAAATGAATAAAAAATATGAAAAAAAAATAACTAGTGTTTTGCAGTAATAAAACGACATGTTTAATAACTTGAATTTTTATTTAAATGACATATTTTTGACAAATTTTTAATGCAAGCCTTATCAAAATATTATAACAAAAATTATCATGATTTTTAAAGATTTTTTCTAAGACTTTTTGTGGAATATTCTAAGAATAAAACAATCCAAAAAGTAGTCTCAAAAGGGTGGGTGTGGCTCATGTTATCTCTTTGCATTCACTTCGCCTTTTAAATTCCTTTTGAAACTTTAATTATGGTTTACATTTGCATCAAATTGCACCTAGCCCTAGCTATGGTCTACAATTTTTTCAAAATGCACCTAGCCTCAACTATGGCTTACATTTTCATCAAAATGTGTTTGGCCCTTCATGTTCCTTTTGAAACCCTAACTATGACTTACGATTCCATTGAAACAAGCCTAGCCTTGGCTATGGCTTACATTCCTTTTGAAATGTGCTTAGCCATGGCTACAATTTTTTTAAAAATAGAATGCACCTTGCCCATAATAACATCCTTGATGTTTTTTTTGAACCATTTACCAAAATTTATTATGCCTTTCTTATAAAAAAAAATCAGTTTCACTGCAATCTATTGTAATTACCTAAGATTAACCTTAAACTAGTTTGCAACCCTCACTACATATGTAATATCAAGTCTTGTGCATACCATTGCATACATGAGACTTTCAATAACATTTTGAATTGGGATAGCATGCATTGCTTCCAAATCTACATCATTTTGAAGACCTACATCCTTTGAAAACTTACAATTGGTCATTAAGGAAATTTGTATTGCTTATTTTTAATCGTTCCAAATTGCTTCAATATACCTCCAATGTATTTTCATTGGTTCAAACAAATCATTTAATCTTCTTGAACACAATTTATTTGTATCCTCAAACAATACTAAGTTTCACCTAAATCCACCATTTCAAAATAATTCGCAAGATTGTCCTTCATTTTTTTCAACAAAGTCAAATTATTAAAGACTAAAATCAGATCACCAACATACAAAGTCATGATCACATAAAAAAATTCTTGAACTTTCGTAAAACAAACATTGTGGTCAACAAAACCCTTTTTAAACTCCTGGAAAAAGAAATATGCATTAATCTTATGGTTCCATTCACAGAGAAATTGCTTCAAACCATACAAGGATTTTTGAAGCTTACATACCATATTTTTCTTACCCTTGACCACAAAACCTTTTGGTTATTGCATATATATCTCCTTTGAAAGATCTCCATTTAGAAAGGTAGTTTTAACATTCATTTGATGCACTTTGAAATCTCTGAAATCTTTAATGGTTGCAATTACAAGCATGATTCAAATTGATTCCATTCATGCAACATGAGAAAGGTTTCATTGAAATCAATACCTTCAACTTGTGTAAATCCCCTGGCTACCAAACAAACCTTGTGATTTGCCACAAAACTATCAACATTATATTTTATCTTTAAAAATCCCTTGGCAACTTATTAGTTTGCAACCAAATGGAAAAGTAGTAAATATCCAAGTTTTATTGTCTTGTAAGGACTAAAACTCAAAATCCATAGCCTTTTTCCAAAGTTATGAATCATCACCATTTAAAGCCTCCACAAAAGAATGGGGTTCATCAACATCAATAGAAAAAAACACATGAAGGATTTAAGTCTTCCTCAACAATTGTTAGATTTTATTACACTTGTTGAGGAATTTTTTCATCCTCCATCTTAATTTTTGATTTAGTACCATTTGTTCTAATTTTGAATCCAACTTTGAAACCATTATTTCCTTGTTTATTTCTTTTGATTCATCAAAAACAACATCATGATTGATGATAACATATTGGCTTATAGGGTTGTACAATTTTTACTTCTTAATTTTTTCACAATGGCCAATGAATATGCATTTGACACCTTTGGAATTCAATTTTGTCTTTGTTTCTTTTGGCACATGAGCAAATGCAACACAACCAAAAACACACAAATCACTTATGGAAGATTCACACCAAACCATTTATGGTGTCATGCTAGAAATTGTTTTGGTAGAAATTTGATTTTAGATAGATGTTGTAGTTGCCACTACTTTTGCTTAGAATCTATGATCTAGTTTTATATGTTGTAGCATACATCACGCACTTTCAACAAGTGTTTATTTATTCCTTTCAATTATACCATTTTATTCTAGTGTATACGGAATGGTTATTTACTTCATAATTTCATTTTCCTTGCACATAATGCATTGAAATTCTTAAAATTATACTCCCCACTCCATCACATTTAAGCTCCTTGATTTTCTTTCCAATTTGTTTTTTTGCCAAAGCTTTGAAAACCTTAAGCTTGTCAAGCACATGAAATTTAATCTTCATGGTATAAAGATATGTTCTCTTAAATAAATCATGAATGAAGGTTAAAAAATATTTTGCCCTTTAATGAAATGTTATTACATGGGACCACATAGGTCTATGTGCACAATCCCAAGAATTTCCTTAGCACAAGAACCCCCCCCATTCAAAGGAAATGGGGTATGATGGTGTTTACCATACACACATCCATTGTAAAAATTCCAATCATGACCTCCATTGAAATCCATACCTTCAACAAGGTTATTTCTATCCATGGTTGTTAAAGATTGTTGCATAGAAACATGTCCAAATTTCTAATGCCACAAGTCATTGCTCTTAATCTTGGTGCTACATTCTACAACCAAGGATTGAACAACTTTAACCATTTTATAGCCTTCCTTCTTGAATAGCTTCAACAATCATTCCAACTTTAAATCATAAGATTTCAACCAACATTTGGTGGTTTCAAATTCCACCTTGAAGCCTTGTTCTATTAATTGAATAATTGATAATAGATTTTTTGCCAACTTTGGAACATATAACACATCTCCAATACACTTGGAAATCCCATTTAGCAAGTTGAAGACAATATTGTCTTTCCCACATACATCAAGCATACTATTATCTCTGAGATCTATTTCGTGACTCAAAGTTTACTCTTCAAAAATTGAAAATATTTCCTTGTAAAAGTTTA
>Ga0116229_10011024_pt1 | contig 13432 bp, 10 predicted proteins | sample S1TSphgellanicum_3_FD_87313 | JGI IMG/M metagenome (GOLD analysis project Ga0116229, IMG submission 87313) | Host-associated microbial communities from peat moss isolated from Minnesota, USA - S1T2_Fc - Sphagnum magellanicum MG | ecosystem: Host-associated > Plants > Peat moss > Unclassified...
GGCGATCGCGTGCACACGGCGGTCGATGCCGGCTGGCGCGAGGAAATCCGGCGGCATCACACGAGCGCGCACTTGCTGCAGCGCGCCCTCAAGGACGTGCTCGGCGACGAGGTCGCGCAGGCCGGTTCGTGGGTCGGCGTCGATCGCATGCGCTTCGATTTCCGTTCACCCGGCGGCGCGCTAACGCCCGAACAGCGACGCGACGTCGTCGCGCGGGTCAACGCGATGATTCGCGCCGATCACCACCAGGAAACGCAGGTGATGACGCCCGCGGAAGCGACCGCATCGGGGGCGATTTCGATGGCCGGAGAGAAGTATGGTGACCGTGTGCGGGTCGTCCACTTCGGTCCGTCGGTTGAATTCTGCGGCGGGACGCACGCCCGCACCACGGGCGAACTCGGGCTCTTTCTGGTGCTGAGCGAATCCTCGATCGGCAGCGGCATCCGGCGCATCGAGGCCGTGGTGTCGAAGGCTGCCGAGAGCTACGTCCTCGATCAACAGGATCTGATCGGCGGCCTCGCGGAATCGCTCTCGGCCAAGCCGGCAGAGCTCGGCGAGCGGGTCGAACGCCTGCAACACGACGTGCGCGACATGCAGAAGGCGTTGGCTGACATCAAAGCGCGGCTCGCGTCAGCCGATGCGTCGGCCTACGTCGAAGGGGCGGAAGAAATCGGCGGTAAGCGCGTGGTAGCGGCCGCCGTGCGCGAGGCCAATGCTGAGGCATTGAAGCATCTGAGTGCGGCGATTCGCCAGAAACTCGGTGAGGGCATCGTCGGTCTGGTCGGCGTCGACGGGTCGTCGGTCTCGCTGCTCGTCGCCGCCAGCGGCGGGATGATGGCGCGGGGCGTGCACGCGGGCAACCTCGTCAAAGCGATGGCCCCGTTCGTCGGCGGACGCGGCGGCGGCCAGGCCGCGCAGGCGCAGGGTGGCGGAAACAACCCGGCGGGCGTCGACGCGGCACTCGACGCGTTTCGCAAAGCGTTGGCATGAGTTTCGTCGCGGCCATCGTCTTGGCGGCTGCGGGCGCGGGACTGCAGCCGCATGCCCAAGCGGCCGCGCCGCCGCTCGCCCGGCTCGCGCCGGCCGCCGTGCTCGCGCGCTACGACCAAGCGCTCGCGACGCTCAAGCGTCCACCCACCCTCTCGTTCGAGTATTCGGTCGAGCAGCTTGGCCTGCACAACATCGAGCAGACCCATCGCGTCTACCGCAGCGGGCTGAACGAACGCGATGAGACCCTGGTCGTCGATAGCTACACGCTCAAGGCTCCCGAGGTTCGCATCCTCGCCAATCGGACGAACCACTATGACGTGGCTGCCGTCGCGCCGAAGGTCGCCGACTATTCGTTCGCATTCGCCGGAACCAGACGCGATGCGACCGGATTTACCTATCTTTTTCACACGACGCCGCGGGCCACGCAATCGTTCGCGGTCGGCGAAGTCGAAATCGACGGGCGCACCTTTTTACCGTCGCTGCTCCGCTTCAAGATCGCGGGCGGCGGCGCGCGCGGCAGCGGCGAGCTTGCTTACGGGCTCACCGACGCGTATTGGGTCATCCGTTCGGCCGTCGTCAGCGTACACCTGACGGACGGCGTGACCGCGCGCGAACGGATCGAATGGTCGAACTACCGCTTTCCGCCCTCGCTTCCGGATTCGACGTTCACCGCTCCCCGAGCGCTCGCAACCGCGACCCCGCTGATACCGGAAGGTTCGCCGTAGACGATCAGTCGGCCGAGCCCGCGGCGGCGTAGCGAACCAAACGCAGGTTGCGTACGTCCCGATCGTCGACGACTTCGAAAGCGAGCTTGCCCAGGAGTCCCAGCGATGCGACGTTGTGCCGGTCGACGCTCGCGACGATCGTGCGTATCTCGAGCGTGTCGAACAGAAACGCGAGCAACGTGCCGACGGATTCCGACCCGAGTCCCGTTCTCCAAAGTTCTCGTCCGATCGCGTAGCCGATCTCCGCCGTCCGCGAGTGGAGCGCCACGGTTGCTTGAACGAACCCCGCCACTTCGGTTCCGGGCGCGAATACGGCCCAATTGAGCCAGAGGAGTTTCCCGTCGGGCGAGCGCCGCGTTTCCAAGGCCCGATAGCGTTCGGTGAGTTCTTTGAGGGTCGCCGGTCGCCGGTTCGCGTAACGCCAGATCGCGTCGTCGTCCAAAAGCGGAAACAGCATTGCTGCGTGTTTCGCCGTCAGCGGTTCGAGGGTCACGCGCGGACCGTGTAGGGTCGGGCAGACGTCCGCCGCTCGCCGCCCTTCGACAAGCTCAGGGTGACGGTCTGTACCAAACACGGGGACCCTCTCGTTTTCTCGGGCGGCGCGGTGCGTCGGGATCACCTCGGTTCAAGAACCGTCCCGTCGTTCCTCGCGCACGCTCGATGGCGGAGTTTCGTGCTGACGCGGCGAGGGGCGCTCGCCTGGCGCGCTACGATCGCGCCGGACTTTCATAGTGCCTGCGATGCGACGTCGGCGCGCAAGCCGCGCAGATGATCCGCGAAGAACGGCGTCGTTAGCCGAAGTTGCGTGCCGTCGTTATCGATGATCGCGAAGGCGGCGTTTTCGACGGGCACGTTCCAGAAGTCGTTGAGGGGTAGCGCTTGCAGATCGACCAGCGCGCAGCGTACGACCGCGTCGTGCGTCAGGATCAGCATCTCGCCGGCACGCGAGGCAAGATCCGCGGCGACCGCGCGCCAGCGCGACAATACGTCCGTTAGCGATTCCCCGCCATCGAACGAGACATGGGCGGGGTCTTCGCGCCAGGCGTGATAGCGTACGGGGTCGTTGCGCTCGAGTTCGTCGCGATAGCGGCCCTCCCACGTGCCGTGCGCGATTTCCGTCAGCCGCTCGTCGGTTTCAACGGGGAGGCCCAGTCGCTCGGCGCTGAAGAGGGCCGTCGCTTTGCACCGTAGCAGCGGCGACGATACGACCCGCGTCGGCACCGGCTCGCCGCGCGCGAGCCGGTCGGCGAAGTAGCCGGCTAGCGCGAAGCCTTGCGCGACGCCCAGACCCGAGAGCGCCGACTCCATCCGGCCTTGATAGCGGCCCGCCAGGTTCCACGTCGTCTCACCGTGACGCGCGAGCCAGATCACGCGCGTCGCTCAGACGTCGAGGGCACGAACGCTCTTGATGCCGCCGATCGCCCGGATGCGCTCGATCGTCTCGGGTTCGGCGCGCCGGTCGGTCGAGAGAATCATCAGCGCATCGCCGCCCGCGTCCTCGCGCGAGACCTGCATCGTCGAAACGTTGACCGACGCTTCGCCCAGGATCGTACCGACTTTGCCGATCATGCCGGGAACGTCGCGGTGGCGCGTGATGAGCATCGGGCCGCTCGGCGTCGCGTCGATCTCGAAACCGTCTATCCCGACGATGCGCGGGCCGCTGGGTGCCGACGTGCCGGCGAGCGACGTTGCGCCGCCCGAAACGCGTAAGGTCGACGCGTACCCGGTGACGCGATCGCTGCCGCGCACGTCGACGCGGACACCCAGTTCGGCGGCGATCGGGCGGGCGTTGACGATTGAAACGCGGCGCTCGGTCGTGACCTGCAGCAAACCTGAGAGAAAGGCCGAGACGATCGGCTCGGAATCGAGCGGTGCGATCGCGCCTTCCATCACGATGGTGAAGCTGCCCGACGCGACGTGCGGCGTGTCCTCGGCCAGTTGCGGATAGAGTTTGCCCATCCGGTAGGCGAGGTCGACGAAGGGGCGCAGCAGCTCCGCATCCGGGCCATCCGCGATCGGGGCGTTGACCGCCGCCGACGCCGGCCCGCCGAGCAGCACGCTGGCGACGTCGTGGGCCAACTCGATCGCGATTCGCTCGAGCGCCTCAAACGTGGAGCCCCCGAGGTGCGGGGTCGCGATGACCTTGGGATGGCGGTGCAGCCGCGCGCCCGTGCCGTCCGGCGGCGGCGGTTCCTCGGCGACCACGTCGATCGCGGCGCCCGCGATCAGGCCGGCGTCCAGAGCTTCGAGCAGCGCGGCTTCATCGATCACGCCGCCGCGCGCGCAGTTGATCAGCAGCGCGTGCGGCTGCATCAGCCGCAGCTTGGCGCCGTCGATCAGGCCCGTCGTTTGCCGGTTGAGCGGCACGTGAAGGGTGACGATGTCCGCGCGGCCCAGCAGTTCGTCGAGCGGCACGAGCTCGACGCCCAGGCTCTCGGCCCGGGCGCGCGAGATGAATGGGTCGCTCGCGATCAGGGTCATGCCGAAAGCCGCGGCCCGCTGCGCGACCGCGCCGCCGATGCGGCCGAGCCCGATGATCCCGAGGGTCTTGGCGGCCAGTTCGCGGCCGATGAAGGGTTTACGCTCCCAGCGGCCCGCGCGAATCGATGCGATCGCGTCGGCGGTGAAGCGCGCGAGCGACAGCATCAAGGCGAAGGTCTGCTCGGTCGCGGCTAGGGTGTTGGCGCCCGGGGTGTTGAGCACGACGATCCCGGCGTCGGTTGCGGCGCCCACGTCGATCGCGTCGACGCCGACGCCGGCCCGCGCCACGACGGTGAGCCGGGGACCGAAGGCCAGCAGGGCACGGTCGACCTTGGTTTCCGAACGCACGATAAGCCCGTCGGCCGAAGCGAGCGACTCGCGCAGCGCCCCCGGACCTTGGCCGATGACCGAGACGACTTCGATGCCGGCGTCGCGCAAGACGTCGAGGCCCGTTTCGGAAAACGGTTCGGCGACGACCACGCGGGTGCCGGAAAGGCGGGGTGCGGTCATAGGGCTAAAACGCGCCCTGGATGCGGCTTCGCATGGTAGTCGGCTCTCTTTCGGCACGGGGGATGCGGGGCATGGGCCCCGACCAGCTCGCATTCTACACCGCGGGCGACCCATCCGCCGCCGCGCAACGTCTCCGTCAGCGCCGCGTGACCAACAGCCGCCAGAGAACGGCCGCGACGCCCACGGCGCTCGAGAGTGAAACGCCGCGCGATAGTGCGACCCAGAAGGGGTCGGTCCGGTTCCCGTGGCCGAAGCTTAGTTGCTTGAGGTAGAAGTCTCGCACGGGTTGGGGCGCTCGTTCGAGCAACTCCTGGTTGAAAGCCCCGATGCGTTCCGCGAAGGCGGCGCAGACCAGGAGCAGCAGGATCAGCGCTACGAGCGCAACCTGGATCAGGACCATGGCTTTCCTCCTTCATCGGATGCTCGATCCGCGCTACCCGACAGGGCATTGTACTGGCTCGCGGAGTATCGGTTGCGGCGACGAGGCGGAGAGGCGGGGTGCGGTCGTTGGGTTAACACGCGCCCTGGATGCGGCCTCGCATGGTAGTCGGCTCTCTTCCAGCGCGTGGCACGCCGGGGACGGCCCGTAGCTCATCCGCCGACGTCATCGTGGCCTGTTCGTTGGGCGCGGTCGCGCTCGCCGTGTACACGTTTTCGCTGCCGCCGTCGTTCGCGTTCTGGGACACGGGAGAGCTGCAGACGGTCTGCGCGATCCTGGGCATCGCGCACCCGCCGGCTTGCCCGGCCTTCGTCTTGCTCGGCTGGCTCTTCGTTCACGTCGTACCCCTGGGCGAACCGGCGTGGCACGTGAACTTCATGTGCTCGGTCGCGGTCGCGATCGCGGTCGCGCTGCTCTACGCGGTCGCGAGGCGCTTCGGGATCGCTCCGCTCACCGCCGCCGTGTGCGCGCTTGGGTTCGCGTTCGCGGAGGTCACCTGGAAGGACGCGACGCGGGCAGAAGTCCACGACGTCGCCCTGGTCTTTCGGGCGCTCGCGCTCTTCTTCGCCGTCCGTTGGCTCGACGGCGGCCGTCGCCGCGACTTGTTCTTGACGGCGCTGACCTTGGGTCTGGCCGGCGCGACCCATGGGATCGCGCTGCTGCTCGTACCGGCACTGGCGGTCATCGTCACCGGCCGTAAGGGATGGCGCGAACCCGGTGCGCTGGCGCTGGTGGCCGGGGGCGTCGCGCTCGGGCTCTTGCCCTACGCGTATTTGCCGCTGCGGAGCGCCTACGTCGCGGCGCACGGATTCGACCCGACGGTGGCCCTGGGGCTGCCGCGGGGTCTCCCCTTCTGGGACTACGACCACCCCGCGACCTGGGAGAACTTTCTGCGCGTCGTGCAAGCGTCGGACTTCGACACGCACAGCGGGTTCGCGGGGTTCGTGGACGTGTCGCGCTACCCGGCGTACGCGGCGGCCCTCGTGCGCCGCCTTTCCGGGGCGTTCGGGTACGTGGGCGTGCTGCTGGCGGCCATCGGCGCGTTCGTGCTCGTGGCGGCGCGCCGGCGCGAGGGCACCGCCCTGCTTTTCGCGGCGCTCCTGACCGTGCCGTTCACGGAAACCTATACCGAGCTCCAAGACCCCGACCGCTACTACCTGCTCGTGCTGTGGTGCGGCGCGATCGCCATCGGCGCCGGCTTCGAGCGCGTCGTCGCCTTGTTCCAAGTTGGGTCCGCGCGGAGCTTGGGACGGTTCGGGTTCACCGCGGGCTTGGTGGCGTCGTTCGTGGCGGGGTCGCCCAACCGGGAATCGATTCTCAACCAGCGGCACGACGACTGGGCACCGTCGTACGTGGAGGAAGTCAAGTCGTACACGCCCGACAACGCCATCGTGCTCGCGGACTGGGCCTATTCGACGCCGCTCGCGTACGCGGCGTACGTGCAACACGCGCTCGGCCACCGGATCGTGGTCGTGTCCGGCCCGCAGCAGTACGTGGCCTACGTGCCCGGCTGGCTCGCCCACTACCCCGTCTACGATATCGCCTTCGATTCGTCGGTGAGCGTTCCGGGCTTGACCGTGGTGCCCGTGAAGAGCGGCAGCTACTATGCATACCGCTTTGAGAAGTGATGCGGCCGCCGCGCCCGGCGGGTTCGGTTCGGATCAGTGGTTCTTACGGACCGCCCCGGGCCGGTCCGTACTCGCGGGCGCCGTTGCCGTCGCGCTCACGGCGTTGCCGTCTCACGTCGCGCCGACGCATTACAACAACTACGTCCTATTCGCGAACGCGTTACTTCACCATCGGCTCTGGATCGATTGGCCCGGGCCCGCGATCGACGCGGTTCTCTGGAAGGGTCAGCGCTACATCGTCAACGATCCGGTGCCTGGCTTACTGCTGCTGCCCCTGGTCGCGCTCTTCGGTCAGGGGACGAATCAGACCGTGCTCGCGGTCGTGCTGGCCGGCGTCGCGGTCGGAGCCGCGTGGCGCGCGGCGGAACGGCTGGGGCTGCCGCTGGGCCGGACGGTCGTGCTGGTCGCGTTCTTTTTCGCGGGAACCGACCTTTGGTGGGGATCGACCTTGGGCGACGTCTGGTTCCTCGCCCAGACCTCGGCCGTCGCGTTTCTGACGCTCGCGCTCGCGCAACTGGCCGGCGCGGCGACCCGGGGCGCCCTCGTCGGCGTCGCGTATGGGCTCGCTGTCGGCTCACGTTTCACGCTGGTGATGGCGCTCCCGGTCGTGGCGTTCGCGGTGTACCGCGGTGGTTTGAACGACGGCGGGCAACGTGCGGGCGGGGTGCGCCGGCTCGCGGCCTTCGCGCTGGTCGTGGCCGCGTTCGCGGCGCTCTGGGCCTGGTACAACCAAGCCCGCTGGGGCGTCTGGTACGACCGAGGCCACACGATTTTCTTCCATCAGGATTCGCTCGCGGGCGGACCCACGGGCTCGCCCTTCAGCTGGCATAACCTGCCGCTGCAGCTGCAATCGTTTCTGTTGGCTCCGCCCGAGCTCTCCGACGTGCCGCCCTTCGTGACGCCGAGCTTCAAGGGCACGGCGCTGACCTACACGAGCCCGGCCTTGTTGCTGGCCTTCTTCGCGCGCCGGCCGCGCTTCGCGGTCCGCGCGATGTGGCTCGCGACGGCGCTCGTGGCGGCGCCGTCGTTGCTCTATTACGTCAACGGCGCGTCGCAGTACGGCATGCGCCACGCGCTGGACTTCGAGCCGTTCCTTTTCGTGTTGATGGTGCTGGCCGCGCGGGTCGAACTGCCGCGCTGGACCGTCTACCTGACGGTCTATTCGATCGGGATGAGCGTGCTCGGGATCTGGTACTGGCTCGCCATCATTCGACCGGAGATGGTGCGCTGACCCGGCGCGAGCGGCTCGAAGCCGCCGGCGTCGCTCTGATCGCGATCGCCGTTTTGCTCGGCGTCTCGCGCTTCGACTCGAGCATTTACAACAATTACGTTCGCTTGGCCGACGCGTTCTTGCACGGCCACGTGTGGATCGTCTGGCCCGGCGCCTTCATCGACGCGCTCGGCGTCGGCGGCAAACATTACGTCATCGAAGGTCCCGTGCCCGCGGTGCTGCTGATGCCCCTGGTGGCCGTGTTCGGCCGCGCGGCGAATCAAACCGCGTTCGCGTGCGTGATCGCCGGCCTCGCGATTGGGATCGCCTGGCACATCGCGCGGCAGCTGGGCGCGGACCGCGGGCTCGCGTCGATACTGGCGCTTTTCATGGCTCTGGGCACCGATCTCGCCTGGTGCGCGATCTACGGGGCGGTCTGGTACGTGGCGCACGTCGTCGCGGTTTTCTTCGCGCTGTGGGCGGTCGCGGAACTGCTCGGGCGGCGGCGCGTGTGGCTCGTCACCCTGCTGCTCGTGCTTGCGGCCGGTTCGCGGTTCACCCTCGTCGCGGCCGTCGTGCCCTGTGCGGCGTACGCGCTGTGGCGCTTACCCGCCGGCCGTCGCATCCCGGCCGCGGGCGCGGCGCTCGTGGTGCTTGCGATGGCCGCGGGATTCGATGTCGCGTACAACTTCGCGCGCTGGGGCGTACCGAACGACATCGGTTACGTTGCGTGGTACCACCAGGACCAGATCGGCGAGGCGACCGGTTCGCCGTTCCGCCTCGCGTATTTTACGTACGAACTCAACGCGTTTTTCGGGTCGATCCCGGCCTTCGTGAACCATTACCCCTGGTTCCAGCCGCGCGTCGACGCGGTGGCGCTCGAGGTGACGAGCCCCGCGCTCGTTCTGGCCTTCTTCGCCCGCGGCGGCGAACGCGGCTTCGTCCCCGCGATGTGGGCTGCGGCCGTCGTGACGGCGGTGCCGTCGTTTCTCTATTACGCCAACGGCGGGGCCCAGTTCGGGATGCGTCACGCGCTGGATTTCGAGCCGTTTCTGTTCCCGCTGATCGTGCTGGCGGCCGCCCGCGTGCCGCGCGCCGTCAGCGAAGTGCTCTTCGCGCTATCCGTCTTGGCGGGGGTTTGGGGAATCTGGTACTGGCGAACGTTCTTCGACAGCTACCTGGTTCACGTGTTGCCGCCTGAATATCGCTAAGCGCGGGCCGGCGGGAGAGCGGGCCGAGCGGGGACGGGGCGGTGCCGGCGGCGAACGGCTCCCGCCCGGAGGGACGTGGATTGAAAGCTCGCGCCGTTCTGCCCGCGCTCGCGGGCGCGCTGCTGACGCTCGCGTTGAGCGGCTGCCACGCCGTGGCGCAGTCGCCCGCGGATTCGCTCGAGGCCGGCCGTACGGCGATGAACCGGCACGACTATGCGACCGCGCTCGCCGACTTCAACGCATCGATCGATAACGGGGGCCCGGTCGATGCCCGAAATTACTACGACCGCGGGCTCGCGAACTACGACCTGCGGCGTTGGGCCGGCGCCGATGCGGATTTCAGCGAAGCGCTCAAGCGCGTTCGAGGCGGCGACCGGGCGCTCAAAGCGACGTTCGTCAACGCGGCTTACTATTACCGCGGCCTGGCTCGCGTCTCGCTCGGTAAGTGGGCGGCGGCGAAGGGCGACTTGCTCCTGGCCGTACGAGCCTACCCCAAAGATTGGCTCGATTGGGATAGCCTCGGGTACGCCCGCGCGCAGCTGCGCGATTACAAGAGCGCGGTCGTCGACTACGACCGAGGCATTCGTTATTATCCCAAAGACGCGAACGATCTCTACAATCGCGGCTACGCGCTCTATTACGCGGGCAATGCGCGGCGCGCGGTGCTCGACTTCACCTCGGCGCTACGCCTGCGGCCGCGCTGGGGCGTCGCCTACCAAATGCGCGGGCTCGCCTACGCGTGGCGCGGCGACTATCGGCATGCGGATTCCGATTACTCGCACGCGATCAAGTTGATCCCCAAGGCGTGGTCGTGGGAATATCGCTGCGAAGCGCGCGAGGCGCTGGGAAACGTTCGAGCGGCGCTGTACGATTGTCAGCGCGCCGTCGCGTACTATCCGCGCTGGCCGGCCGCGTTGCTCGCCCGCGCCTGGGCGAAGGCGATGCTCGGCGAAAATCAAAGCGCGCTCGCCGACGCGAACGGCGCCATCCGCTTCTCGAGAAATTTCGCGGCCGCTTATCAGTATCGCGGTTGGATTCGGGTTCGGTTAGCGGAATATCGCGCCGCCTTCGTCGACTATAATCGGGCGCTGCGCATCGACCCGCATTACGCCGCGGCGTCGTTAGCTCGGACGCGGCTGGCCGGCTGGATCGTCGCCGCGCAGAACGCCGGCGTCAAGGCCTACGGAATCGCCTCGATCGACGTCGCCGCGGCCGAGCGTGCCGACGCCGTCGCGCCGAGCGAATACCAGCAGCGGGCCGGCGAATGCGGCGGGTACTTCTCCGAAGGCGACTCGTATTACGATGACTGCATCGACAAGGGCGTCGAGGAAGCGAAGAACGACGAGTCGGCCGACCATGAGGCGGATCAGCAAGCCGCGGAAGTTGGCTACAACGTCGAACAGCAAGTTCAGGAAGACATCAACTATCAAGTCGCCGCCACGCAAGAAGCCCAAGCGGCCGCCGCGGAAAGCAGCAACGAAGGTTACGGTGGCGGCGGCGAGAGCGAAGGCGCCGAGGAGTCGTCATCGGAGCCCGAGACCCAGAGCGAGCCTGAGCCCGAACCCGAGCCGGCGGCGCCCGAACCCGAGGGCGGCGAGTAGCCGTGGCAGCCGGCTAGCCTTGTAGCGTGTTTCGGCGCGAATGCGGTTATAATCCGACCTACCGATGAGTGTGAAGAAAGCCGGCGCGAGTCCCAAGAATGCCGGCACGAGTGCCGGGAAGACCGATGCGAGCGTCGAGAAAGCCGGCGCGCCGCTGGCGACTTATGCCAAGAAGCGCGACTTCGCCAAGACGCCCGAGCCCTCGGACGCGCCCGCCAAGTCGAAGCCGAGCCGCGGCAAGCGGCAGCGCTTCGTGATCCAGATGCACCGCGCGACCCGCCTCCACTACGACTTCCGGCTCGAAGCCGACGGCGTCCTGAAGTCCTGGGCGGTTCCGAAGGGGCCGACGTTCGACACCGGCGAGAAGCGGCTCGCCATGATGGTCGAGGATCACCCGCTCGACTATCGGGATTTCGAAGGCGTGATCCCGCGCGGCAATTACGGCGCGGGCGAAGTGATCGTCTGGGACCGTGGGACGTACAGCCTCCTCGAAGGCAGCGACACGACGGCTGAAATCGCCAAAGGCTCGGTGAAATTTGAGCTCTTCGGCAAGAAGCTGCACGGCGGGTTCGCGCTCGTGCACATCAAGGGCCGTGGCGGCGAAGAAAACGCGTGGCTGCTGATCAAGGAACGCGACGACGCGGTCGACCCGGCGTGGAAGATCGAGGACCATCCGGAGTCGGTCAAGTCGGGCAAGACGCTCGCCGACATCGCCCAGGATCCGGGCGCCCCGCACTGGACCTCGTCAAAACCGGCCGCGGCCCCTGTCCGGCCTGCCCCGCACGGAAAGCTCGAAGCTATGCCGGCTGTGAACTCGCCGATGCTGGCCACGGCGGTCGAGGCGCCGTTCGATGACCCCGATTGGCTCTTCGAACTCAAGTGGGACGGCTACCGCGCGCTGGCGCAGGTCGACCGCGACGGAACGGTCGCGATCGTCTCGCGCAACGGCAACGACTTCACGACCAAGTTCTCCGAACTCGCCGGCCTCGGCGAGGCCTTCTCGGAACGCCCGGTGCTGGTCGACGGCGAGATCGTCGTGCTCGACGCTGATGGCCGGCCGTCGTTCGCGGCGCTGCAAGAACGGCTGGATCGGTTCGGTCGCGCAAAACCGCAGCATGAGGTCACGTTCGTCGTCTTCGATCTGCTCTACGGGAACGGGCGCGATCTGCGCGGCGAGCCGCTGGAGACGCGCAAGGCGATCCTGGAATCGCTGCTGACCGGCCGCGGCCCCGTGATGCTGAGCAAACACGTCGTGGGCGACGGCAAGGGACTCTTCGAATTGGCCCAAGCCCGCGGCCTCGAAGGCATCGTGGGAAAGCGCCGCGAGTCGACCTACCAGACGCGCCGCTCGCGCGACTGGGTCAAGGTCAAGATCCAACAGCGACAAGAGTTCGCGATCGGCGGCTGGACCGAAGCGCGCGGCAGCCGTAAACACTTCGGGGCTTTACTGATCGGCGTCTACGACGGCGGCGAATTCCGGTATGCGGGCTCGGTCGGAACGGGCTTCGACGGGAAAAAGCTCGCGGCCATCAGCGCGAAGCTCGCGCCGCTCGAGCGCAAGACCGCGCCGTTCGGCCAGCCGCCGAAGACCGATACGAAGGCGCATTGGGTCACGCCCACGCTGGTGGCCGAAGTATCGTTTACCGAGTGGACGCGCGACGGGCTGTTGCGCCATCCGGTGTTCGTGGCCTTGCGCTCGGATAAGGACGCGCGCGAAATCGTGCGCGAACGCGCGGCCGCGCGCGGCGTCGCGTGATGGCCAAGACGACCGAGACCTTGGAACTGGGCGGCCACACGTTATCGCTGACGAACCGCGAGAAGGTTCTGTGGCCCGCCGACGGCTACACCAAGGGCGACCTGGTCGCGTACTACCGCTCGATGGCGCCGTTCATCTTACCGCACCTGATCGACCGGCCCCTCACGCTGCAGCGCTATCCCGACGGGATCGCGGGCGAATCGTTCTTCGAAAAACACGCGCCGCGTTTCTTGCCCGCCTGGATTCCGACGACGACCGTCAAGAGCGACTCGGGCAAACGCGAGTCCGTCCGTTTCATCCTCTGCAACGACGAAGCGACCTTGGCGTACGTCGCCAATTTGGCGGCGATCGTCCTCCACGTGTGGACGTCGCGGGAAGGGTCGCTCGACATCCCCGAGTTTCTGTTCTTCGATCTGGATCCGGGCGAGGGCTGCACGCTCGCGACCTTGGCCAAGGTGGCGCTGGGGCTGCGCGACACGCTGGCCGAAATCGGCCTCGTGCCGGCGGTCAAGTCCTCGGGCGGCTCGGGCCTGCACGTGGCCGTTCCGCTGGTGCCCGCCTACACGTACGACTTCTGCAAGGGTTTCGGCGAGCTGGTCGCGCGGCGGCTGAACGCGGGCTTGCGCGACCTGACGACCCTCGAGCGGATGCCGTCCAAGCGGCCCCCAGGCACGGTCTATCTGGATTACGTTCAGGTCGGGAAGGGCAAGACGTTGGTTGCCCCGTTCAGCGCGCGGGCTCGGGCCGGTGCCCCGGTATCGATGCCGCTGGACTGGACCGAGGTCGAAGCGATGTCCCGCAAACGGGCCCGCGAGACCGAGGGAGAGTTCGCACGCTTCACGATAAAGAATGCACCGGCGCTCGTGGCCGAGCGCGGGGAC
>Ga0116229_10011025_pt1 | contig 13431 bp, 7 predicted proteins | sample S1TSphgellanicum_3_FD_87313 | JGI IMG/M metagenome (GOLD analysis project Ga0116229, IMG submission 87313) | Host-associated microbial communities from peat moss isolated from Minnesota, USA - S1T2_Fc - Sphagnum magellanicum MG | ecosystem: Host-associated > Plants > Peat moss > Unclassified...
GGGGGGGGGGGGAAAAAGGGTTTTAAAGGGAAAAATTTAAAGGGAGGAGGGGGGTAAAATTTTTTTTTTTTTTTTTTTTTTTTCCCCTCTCGCAAGGTTTTGTTTTTTTTTTAATTATGAGGTTTCAATAGGTATAAAGAGTGGATAATTCAATTAAATTGAAAGAATTACAAGTTGTAAATGGAGCTTTAAGAAAAGGGGGCAACGAGTTAGGATTTCTTTTTTTTTTTCTTTTTCAAAAGGGTTTTTTTTGGGTGAAGAGGGGAGGATGGGATAGTTCCACCCCTTTCCAAAGGAGGTGTTTTTTAAGGGATTGGGATAGGTGAATTTTTTTTGGGATGGGGATTAACCCAAAGGGTTGTTTGTTGGGTGGCATGGGAAGGAGAAGTTTGGTTGTTCTTCAAGGCAAGAAGGTGAGATTTTTTTAATTTTCTGAAAAATTATTCTTTTGGTGGTGTGGGATGGGGTGTTTGCAGAAAGCAAATGGGGGGCTTTTTTTTTTTTTGGTCTTTTTTTCTTTTGTGATATGGTGACTTAATGAAGATTTTTTCTCAAGAAAATATTTTATAAAAATTAATATTTTGGGGGGCCAATGGAAAAATTTCAACAAAAAAATTTCATTTAAAAAAATGAACTTAAAAAACAAAAAATATTTTGTTTTAAATTGAACATTTAATAAATTTAACCAAAAAGGACAAAAATGAATTTTGACTTTTTTGTGTGTCTAATTTTTTTTATGTACATGATTAAAAAGTTGACATTTAACAAATAATAATAATATATTTAAGTGAAATGAAAATGATGGTTAAATAGTGGAGAAAAATTTACGGTTTATGTATTAATATCTTTCAAATCTAAGTTGAGATATTTAAAGTTCGAACGTAAGAATGAGGTGCATAATTCATGACTTGTTCATTATTAGACCACAATTTAACCGTTAAACCATGGTTCATCAATATCTATGGTTAATGGTAGATATCTACCATAGTCAAAATTATTGAAAGTCAATAATTAAAATTTATAAGATGTCAAGGGTATCGATGTCTTGTTCATTGTTAAACCATAATTTAGTCACCAAACCATGGATATGATTTTATATTATTAAATTGAAATTGACCATAGTCAAAATTACTTAAAGTCAATATAAAATAATAAAAGGTTTAAGGTTAGGTTTAGAATTAAGTTTAGGATTTAAGTTAGGTCTTTTGTCCCATAAAAATATAACATTATATGTTTGTTCTCTTTATTTTTTCACAATAAGAACAATGTGTTTAGTTTAAACTTTCACCATTTGTTGACTATTTTGTTACTTGTTTTACAAATCTATGTTTTTGCAAATGTATGTTTTGTCCTATGTTTTTGCAACTTTTAATTTTGTCAAGTGCTACTTCATTTGTTTGTTGTCAAATTCATTTTGGTAAGTTTTTCTTTCCTTTTTTTGGTTTTTGTTCCATTGAAGGAAACTAGATTAGTTGTTGTGGTGGATGATTCGGATTTCAAAATTAAAAATGTTACATTTGAGGCAAAGGTGTTCAATAGGTATGGCACCTTTGATCAAATTGCAAATAGGAGCATGAAAGATCTAGGCTATGCATATTTGCATTATAATTTGTTGGACACGGCAACTTGACCATAATCACTTTGAAGGTGAAATCACCTTATATAGAAATGCATGAACCACATTTGCAAGAAAACATGTTTGTGAAGGTGGACATTTTTTGCATTGAATCAAAGTCTAAAAGAGGTTTTGACAAGGGTGACATGCATGTTGTCATCACAATTAAATTGACAACCATTGTGTTATCAATTATTGCATTCCAACCTAAATTAATTTTGATGTTTTTTCACATGGATTCCATTAGATAATTCAAAAGTTCTATTCAAAGTTGGAGGTCTGCTACCATTGTTGTTATCATCATTAGTGTAAAAGGAATAGGGGATAGCAAAGGTGAAAAACAATTATTGATTGTAGATGGAGAAGGTGAATTTGACTAAGACATTTTTGTTTTTGGTAACAATTTCAAAACAAAATATGAACAATTTCTTGAGGTGTATAATGGAGGCCATTGTGGAATGGTTTCAATAAAAAAATGTGACAACAACAAAAGGAGATCAATATTTGAAGGCACAACATTACACAACATTAACAAAGGTTGTGGATAAAGCTACTTGAGCTCGACTTCTGTATTTACATAACAAATTATCAAATGTTCAATCTACATTCAAAAAGGTAAATTCCTATCCTTTCCTTTACATCAATTTTTTTTCAAATTTACGAATAAAACATTAAAAAAAACTTAATGTTCATCTCATGATCAATTATAAAAACTAATTTTGTTTTTTTTACATTAATTTCAGGTTTCCTCTTCTAAAAGAAAAGAATTTCCTTAGGAAGAAGAGAATTGGGGTGGGCACCCAAATATCCTTACTACCTAGGCAAGAAAAAAAAACAATGTTCAAACCTAGATTGTGAAGGATGACATGGTCACCACTAGGTTGTTTTTTTTTTCTTCATTTGGAGACTTGGTAGCCACCAAATTGTTCAATGTTGGATTGTGAGAGACGACCTTTTGGCCACCAGATTGTTCAACGTTGGATTGCAAGAAACAACCTGGTGGCCACCAAATCTCCAAGTGAAAAAAAAAGATTTGGTGGCTAGTAGAGTGTCCTTCACAATTTAGCGTGGAACGACTTGGTGGCCACTAGGTCTCCAAACGAAAGGGAAAAAAAACGACCAAATTGTCCCTCACAGTCTAGGTTCAAACGTTGTTTTTATTTTTTTATTTTTTACTACCTAGGTAGTAAGGAGGTTTAGGTTCCCAACCCAAATCTCCTCTTCCTAAGGAGATTTTTTTTTTTAGAATAAAAGATTTGAATCTAACGTAAAAATAATAATAAAAACAACCACTTTATTATTTTCTCCTTGAGGAAGGGAGAACCGAACGGCCACATAATTTTCTCTATGAAAATGACGTATAGAAAATAAAACTACATTAAAATGACTTTTCTTTATTATAATTCTCTAAAGAACAAATATCCATGTTCTATTACATACTAAACATATAGTAGATTGTTGTTACGAAAACTGAAAAAATTGTTTTTATATAGTCCAATGGAATTATTTTTTCGGTAAAGAATATGGGATAAAAAGTTTGGAGTGTGTTTGTTCAAAGAAGAACATATTCTAATTTTAATATGGTAAGTAAACAAGGATGTGAAAAACCTTTGTAATTTTCTTCACATTGGTCAATAGCCTTTGAACATTGAAAAGATTTTGTAACCCCTTTCTTGATGCATCTAATGTCACAAAAATCACTAGAATTGGTTTTTAAAGAACAAAATATGGCTTATGGAAGTGAAAATCTACGGTTTAAACGTTAAAAAAACTAGTTTTTGTTTTAAAGCTTAACATATATATGTTGGTCTAATTTTTTTGCACCTCAAAGACCATTTGTAGAGCTTTAAATTTCACACACATAGCTTTTTAAATCACTCAAAATGAATAACAATATATGCTTTGAAAGAAGGTATAATGTTTTCTTTTTGTGCTTGAATGACCTTTCCTTTTTTGTATTTCTTTTGTTATTGATTTTTTATCTTCTTCTTTGTCTTTTCTTTAGGTATTAATTCTTTAAATTATTATGTTTCCATAACATCTTTATTGTGCACTTCTTATGCACTTCATTCTTTTTGTTTACATATTATGTGTATGTGTGTGCGTGGTTTTATTTTTATTTTAATCGATCTACCTTTTTTTCACATTTCCCTATGTTTATGTTCATCTTCATTTACCTTTTCATTTGAATATATTGTCTTTTTTTTCTCAAGTGACTGGAATGTTGTCCATAACTAACCCTGTTATGCTTCCATTTCAAAAAAATGTGGAAACTGTCACTTAACAATTGTCACCATTTCTCTAACATGTGGTGTTTATTTTACTGCTTGTCATTCAAACTCAATGAAACTATAATTAAACTTTAGAACTTCATGGTTCCATTACAACTAATGATGAACCTGTGTTATTAATTATTGAAGGCCATTGGTTGATGAACCTATGTTATTAACTATTGAGGGCCATTGGTTGATGAACTTGTGTTATTAACTATTGAAGGCAAATGGCTTGAAGCAATTGTGCATATGATAAAATCTTATTTCTTGAATTTGCTTCGTCCAAAACAAGTTCAACTCCTCATTTCATTCCACATTCATGATAAATTTTGCTTGTCGACCACATCTACCTTTGTTGGCTTTCAAGAAAACATCCAACAATTCATCCCAAAAGCAGAAACCAGTTTGAAAGGCAAAGCTTTCATTGCTCCTTTGACAATTATTCTTAATGATAATGTCCAATGGAATGTGAAATGCAAGTTTGATTTTGTTGAATCAAAATCAATTTTTAAACAAACACCCTCTTAGAAATTAAGGTGGTTGATAGTTTTTATGTGACATTTTTATAGTTATTTTTAGTATACAAATAATCTATATTTGTGGAAATTTTTAATATCAAAGTTTTGGTTTATGATATAATCATTTTCATAGTTTTTTTAAGAGGAAAAGGAAAGTCTCATACATAAATTTCCATCATGTGCTGAAAACCATTTTAAATGCAATATTTTGTATGTGAAGTAATTTTTCAATGAAAGGAGTTTTTTAGTGAAAGCAATTTTTCAATGGAAATATTTTTTTCAATGAAATTTTTTTTTTTAATTTTTATAATTTGTATAAAATAACATAATAACATAAAGTATAATTTGAAATAACATATATTAACTTAAAATAAAATAACTTAAGGTATAACATAAGGTTAGTTGAATAATTTAATTTAAAACAACTTAAAGTAAAAAACCTATAATAAACTAGTTATGATACTTTAAAGTAGAATAATGTATAATAGTTTAGGGTATAATAATATTGTAGTATCATATAATAACTTATAATAACTTAGGGTATAATTTAAAATAACTAAGGTAGTTTAAAATAATATAAGGTATATCATAAAGTAGCTAAGGTATTTAAAATGACAACATAAAAATAAACCTATTTATCACAATAAATTATAATAGTGAATTATGTCAACTAGTAGTGAAACAAGATGTTTACATAATGATATTATAGTGAAATAACTTTAACTAGGGTGAAACCACTAAAGTGCAAGGAACTTATTTCACTTTTAAGGTCCCATAGTGATTAAGGCTAATGAACTACACCCCACTTTTATACTAGTGGATCCTTACAATCTTGGGACATTTGTGGAACATATTATGAGCCATGGATTTGGGATCATGTTGGCCATGTGCGAATTCACCGTTTATTCAAGTGTGTGCATGATGGTAATAGGATAGTTCCATAACCTCAAGCCATATGTACAACCATTTAATGGAAAATGCACCTAAACAACTATGTTTCATAGATCTTCCATCGTTTGGGTTTTTGTAGTGATGTGATCATTCAAACCATACCCACATGCATGCCTATAAAACCTCATATGATAATTTAAAAACATAACCTATTTGTGTGAAATGCAACTTGTTGACATCAAATAGCAAAGGTTTGGAATATGACATTTACCAAGTATGCCCAAAGTGTTGCCTAATTGTTGCATTTTTTATATTCTTTTGTGCAAACACATTTTTGAAAATGTTCCATTTTATCGTGGCATGCAAATCACCTCGTCCACCTTTCAAGAATTCATGAACAAGTGCATGTGGTGTATATATATATATGCACATTCAATGAAATCTTATTTGTACCTCAATGTCACTCACCCTTCTTCCACACCAAGTCCACATTTGAAATTGATGACTTTGTAAAGTTTTGGACCTTTATACTTTGAGACTTGGGAATTTGTCCCATGATTATGATTATCCAAAATGTGCCCTACAAGAAAAGAACCCATGTCAAAACCCATAAACATGGATAAAACATGCATTACCCCCACTTGTTTGCAAACTTTAATCTTCCATACCAATACACGATCTAAATCTTACAACTTGGATGTGCATTGTTAAAAATCAAATTAATACACGAATAATCGTATGGAATGGCACAATTTTATTTTTAAGGAAGAATTTTGTGAAGAGATAATTCTTAAAAAAAAGGAAACCTTGTGCAATTAAAACCTTTATTGATGAAAAATCAATTTTTTTACTACTACCTTTTTAATTGAAATTTTCTTACACTTTTTTTCAAGTTGGATCCAATTTTCAATGAGTTATTTGATCTACAAAAGTATGACCCCACCCTTTTAACAAGGTTCAATCATCATGACCTTAATATAAAAAATGTTTCGGTTGCATAAATATTCAAGCTTGAGCATGGTTAAACACACATTACCCTCATTCTAAAACCCTAGTCTTCCATATCAATACACAACCTAAACCTTACAAGTTGTATGTGCATTGGTGGCAACCACTTTAATAAACAAAAAAAAAAATGCAATTATATGTGTGTGTGTGCGTGTGTGTGTGTTATAATCATGAAATTAAAAATCATTAACAAAACTAATAGTAGGAGTTATTATGACCTTTTATATTTAAGTTGCCTTTGTTTTCCTTCAAAAAATATTCAACTTTCAATTTGCCTCTTCAAAATCTACAAACATAATACCCCACAAAATAATTATGAACTAAAAAACAAACTATTTTTTTGTTAAAGTGAGAACATAGTTAAACATGTATTACCTTCACATGTCTACAACCCCGAATCTAACAAAACATTAAACTAATGAAACCTTAAAAATGGTAAATGGATTGGTGGCAAATTTTTTTAATAAATTGAAAATGATACAAATATGTTAAAATAACTAATTTTTATGAAGACCTAATCATAAATTGAAACTTATTGAAATAATAAACCCTAAAAGGAGGTAAAGGAAATAATGGTCCCACCTTTCATATTGAATTTTGTTTCCACTTCCTTTGAAAAGAGAAAAAATAATTTGAGTTTGTTCTATATATATTTTATTGAGCAAAACTCCTAATCCTACCTAAATAATTTATGATTAAATTTTATTTAATATCTAGAAAGTGGGTTGCAAGAAACATCTAATTTAATAAAAGTACGGCACATTTCCCTAACTTCCCAAAAATGCCTATATTCATTTTCACCTAAAATATTAAATATCCCTAACTATACATCATGCATTAAATGGGCCAAAGTCAAAATGGAGTTATTGGAAATACTAAGCCCAAGTGCAATACCCACATCTAGGTGTTAACATATATTTTCATCAAGCCCTTGCATAAATCAATTATGAAATGTACCATGCAATACTTACATTTCATTATTTGTATATTCTTTGATGATTATAAGCTTGAATGGAACAACGAATAAGTAAGTGGTTAGTGGACCAAAGTGGTTTTCAATAACGTTTTTACATGTGCTTAAAAAATATTGAATAACAATTTGAATTGTTTGAATATTCAACATATCATGTATTGAATAATATTTTGTAAAATTCGTCAATATGTATATTGATAATTGAATTATTGATGTAAATATTCATCAATTATTGAAAAATGAATATTCAGTAATTTTTTAAATACTTCATCATTTAATGACTAATATCAATCACTCTAATAATGTTGAATAATTAAAGGACTATTTAAGCATTATTGATAAATTGTTGAAGATTTTTTAATATATTTTTTATTATCACATTGCATGGACAATGGAGCAAGACAAAATGGTTTTGGTTTAGGTTTATTACATAGTCCATACACATGTTTACATTTTTTTTTCCATTGAAAACTCATATACTATAAGGGTAGTTTCAACAACAAATAACCAGATTCTTAAGGGTGTCTCCTAGTTTTCACCTTGATCATTTATGATATACCACTTTTAGATAGTGGAAAGGCCGGGACCCCTTGAATAATGGAATTTGACATTGCAAAATATTATGTATAACACCATTTGATGTAAAAAGTTGGTGGATATCATGTTGACAATTATAAAGAACAAAGATTCTTTGACACTTTGTTTGAGGATGCATTAATTTCTTCCTACTATCAAAGATTTGTTAATTTCTTTCACAAAATTAGGTTTTTGAATTTTCTTTTGAAATTTTGGGATATCTAAAAATAATAGAATTAGTGTCAAACATCTATTTAGGTATTATGATATCATAATCATAATTTTTTTTGTTATAATAATACATGTTTATTTTTGCCAACCATTAGTTTATTTGAGAAATTTCAATTTATTGTAATTACAATATATTCAAATAAATTCTGAAATTTCATTGTAAAGGGGAAATTCAATATTGCATTCATAGTTGTAATAAAATGACATAATATTCAGTTCTTTCCATTATTTTATATGTTAATATTATAGGAATGACATTGTTTTATTCACATCAACTATCTTTACACTTTAACTAACACTATGAGAAAACAAATGTTTTACTAGCCTTGCATTTCAAAAATTGAGTTGCATTGAACATTTGCAACTTACTATATTTATACATTGTGAGTACTAATAAACAAATTGCATAAGTTGTAAAGTTGCAACTCATTATATATATGGTACAAACTCATTGCAACTCAATTATAATTATGTCAAAATAATTAATTTTTAACTACTATGCAACTCCATTATAATTGCACCTATGATGTCATGTTGGTGTCATTAATTGTCATCCATCCATTAAAATCAACACATGGCACTATGAAGATTTTTAAACATAATGTTTTTTTTAAAAAATTGATCTCCATCGTCCATTATGATTGTAAATGATGGTTTGAAATATTGACACGTGGCATAATAAAAAATTGCAACATGGCATATTAATTATATTTTCAAATAAAATAAAATATTTATTTATTTATTTTAGTAGCTAGGTAGGTCATACATAACCACATGTAGGTAGGTAGAAAAATAATACCTTTTCTTACTTAGGTAGGTAAGTAGGTAGGAAATCACAAGAGTAAATGAACTAAAAAACAACCATGAAAATATTTTTTTCATTTTATGTTTTGCTTTTAGTGTTAAACTTTTTTGAATTGATTATGGCATGTATATTTTAATGTGAGAACATAAAATAACACACCTTCTTTATATAGTTTGTCACACGGGATTCAAAGATAAAACATATGAGTTAAATTTTTTAATTGTTCTCTACTTATAAATTAAGTTGTTATTATAGAAATATTTTCTCACATGCTTTGAGTTTGTTTCTCATTATGTAAATTATACAATTAAATTATTGATTATATGATAACTAAATATGTGAGTTTATTATTTATTATTTAGTGATTTGAAAATTTTATTCGAATTAATTTTTTGGTTTAAATAATTAATTATCAAAATAATTTATTGAGTTTTATGAGAAATAATTATTTGAAACATAAATTTTTGAATTAAATATACGATAATTAATTATTTGGATTGATTACATGAATTAATTTACCAATGATCTAACTATCTAAATTAATTAGTCTAATTCAAATATTTATAATTCGTCAGTTCATGAATTAGGATAATTAATATCAAAAAAAAAATTGGTTAATTAAATAAAAAGTTATTTGAATTATTCAATCTAATTTATTTGATAGTTATTTAAAATAATTAATTATTTGAATTCAGATCAATTATTATTTGACTTTAGATAATTTATTAATTGACTTCAGATAATTTATTATTACATGTTTAATTATCTTAATTCATATAACTAATCATTTATCACCTAAAATTTTGAAAAATGTTACCTATTAGTTATTTTAATTAATTAGTGAAATATTTATATGAATCATATTTATAATTCACAATAATTAATTATCACTTTATTTAATTACTTCATAATAATTAAGGAAATTAAATATTGAATTAGAAATTAATAAGCAGTAAATTATGAATTTGGGTAGAAATCATCAATGTATAAATAGGCATGTCCATATGTGCATTGAATTGTATTTTTAATATAATATACACATCATGTTTAGTAGCATATCTAGATGAATGATATTTATCCAATTAGTCATTAATCAATAAATTTAGATGATTAATGATTTGGTAATTATTGATGAATTAATAATATTTGAAATAATCGACCTAATTCATTGTGAAATATCCCCAAGTTGGATAAATATTTATTTGATTATTATTTAATAAATAAATAATGTTTTTGGTAATGTATAACTATTTACATGAATTATTTTATTGATTCATATTAATAGTGAATTATTTAATATAATAAGTAAGAGTATTAAATATATTTAATATTTAATAATCAAATTGTTGAAACAATATTTTTTTATAAAAATCACATAATGAATATATATCTTGATTAAGTTATAAATAGTTTGATTATAGTCATACCAAAGTTGAACAATAGTATTTTAGTAGTTCTGCACTTATGGCCTTACTAATTATATTAATGAGAATTGTAATTGAAAATTAGTTGCAAATGTATTCCATAATGGGTGGTGGAAATGTGAACACATGGCATGATCACATGTATGTACATTGTATAGTAGTTGTAACATAGTTGTTCCTTTAATGACACATGTGGATGCAATACTTGCATTAAGGGTACATCCCAAAATAAATAACCATTGTGTGGGTAGGCTTTGACCAAACATACATAATAAAATGCACTACCTTAATTTTGATGTCAACTTAATTATAACTAATAAATATGGAAAACAAATTATAATACCCATTTACCTTACAATGTTTTATTCATAATGTCAAAAACTTTAAGTTAATCCAATATTTTACATAAAAGATTTTCTAACTCATTACAAATTTGACCCATTAACAATACCCACTTTAAGTTGGTAGAGGTTTTGCACAAAGGTAAATGTTTAACTAAAAATATATAAAGGTTTTTCTGATAAGTAAAGTTTTAGTCAATAAACAAAAATATTTTACCAACAAATAAAAGTTTAGCTAGGGGGAGATAAAGGTTTTGTTCAAAGGTAAAAGTTTCACCAAAAAAATATGGAGGTTTTAGCAAAAGGTACAGGTTTATTCAAGAAAATATAAAGGTTTGCTAAAAGGTAGAAGTTTATATTAAGGAATATATAAATGTTTTGTCGAGAAATAGAAATTTATATTAAGGAAAATATAAAGGTTTTGTTAATAGGTACATGTTTTGCTAAAATATATTGAGGTTTAATTAAAAGGTAAATGTTTACTCAAGAAGACATGAAGGTCTTGTCAATAGCTAGAGGTTTAACCAATTAGAGATGGAAGTTTTGCTAAAAGTTAGAAGTTTACTAAGGAAGATATAAAGGTTTTGTTAAGAGGTCAAAGTTCCACCAAGAAAATTTTACCAAGAAATAGAAGTTTAACCCAAAAAAAAAAGGCTTTGCCAAAATGTAAAAGCTTAATCAAATAAATATAAAGGTTTTGTCAAGAGGTAAAGGTCTAATTAGAAATAGATGAAGGTTTTGCTAAAAGGTAGATGTTTAACTAAAAAGATATGAAAGTTTTGCCACAAGGTAAAGGTTTAACCAACAATAGATAAAGGTTTTGGTAAAAGGTAAAGGTTTAGCCAAAAGGTAAAAGTTTTGCCAAGAAATAAAGGTTTAGTTAAGAATAGATGAAGGTTTTGTTGAAAGGTAAAGGTTTAGTTAGGAATATATAAATGTTTTATTGAAAGGTAAAGGTTTAGTTAGGAATATATAAATGTTTTGCCAATAGATAGAGGTTTTGCCAAAAGTTAAATGACTGGTTCAAAATGTATAAATGTTTTGTTAAGGTGAATGTGTAACCAAAAAAAGATAAAAATTTTGCTCGAAAATAAAAATTTAGCCAAAAATAAATAGGATAGAGGTTTTGCCAGGTTTGGCCAAAATACATAATGATTTTGTCAAAAAAAAAAAAGGTTTTGCCAAAAGATAGAAATGTGGCCAAAAAGATGTAAAGATTTTGCCAAAAAATATAAATGTTTTTCGAACAAATAAAAAGGTTTTGCTAAGAAATAGAGGTTTAGGTTTTTTAAAAAATAATAATATCCAAGAGATAAAGGGTTTAGCCCAAAAATATATAGAAGTTTTGTTAAGAGGTAGAAATTTAACCAAGGAAAGATAGAGGGTAGATAGGTAAAATGGGTAGGTAAGGGCATTGAAAGTTAATTTATAGGTAGGCCAAGATGTAGGTTAGTATAATAGCTAGGTGATAAAGGTATATAGGTCTAAGAGGGTCATATATAAATAAGGGTTTTGGCAAAAAATGTCCCCCAAAAAATGACCAAGAAAAAATAAAAATCAAAGGTTAGCAACCAAAAAAGGTTGATTGTGGTGCAATGTGGATTAATGCATGGTTAAGAATCAAATGAAAAAATGCAGCCCATCCATGGATAGAATTGCCAACAAATGCGTTCATGGGTGCTGGTTCATTCTAGCCCCCATGTTGAGGATTTAACCTTTTGTCAACACCCCATGGTTCCAATATTCAAGCATTCATTCTTGTCATTAATGTAGTCATTGAAAACATTTTGACTAAATTTAAAACCTTAACATGGTTTTCACATACTATTTGGGACATGCGATCTTTCAAAATATTTGACATCACCACATTTGGGACCAATGAACTTCAAAATCTAGCTCCAAAAAATTATCTTATCATCATTTGAATTAGTTGAAGATGATGAATCTTGTCATTCTTTAACTTTGGCCAAAACAAGTGCATTGGATTTCACTTATGCCACATGTTCGTTGCCATATTGATCATTAAAACCTTCAAGCATGTGAATCTTACCTCCATAGTGTTAGGCTAACTTGGATTGACTTGGTGGTCGACCCTTTATTGATCACATTTTTCCCTTCTTGGCTTTTTCCAAAACGTTTTTTTCCCTTAACATTGGTCATCTATGTTTGACCTTGTTGTAATTCCTAATGTAAGGTGAAACATTGATCCACATCATGTCAATAAACTTTACAATGGGAATGTGATTTGTTAGGGTTAAGGTTGGATATAGTGGCTTGAGGTGGAATATGGATTTTTTTTTCAATGAAGTTTATCACACCTCCAACATTTGTCTTTTCCACCCTATTCAATAGAATATGATGAAGATGCACTGGCTTGTTCTTGTTTGGTCCCTTTGGTCTTTTATGCTGCAACTTTATTTATCAACTCTGAAATGATAATATTGAGGACTTCCTTGAGTTGTCCTTATTAAACTTGAAAGTAACCATTCATTCCTATATTATGTTCAACTTGATGCATTTTGACAATTATAACACATTCACCAATGTGGGTTGTGCGGCTTGAAATAATTAACATAACATCCCACACCCTTCAAGTTTAAGCTCTTTATCCAAAATCCCATAATAGAATTAAACAACTTAGCTTTTGGTGAATTTTCATAGTTATGACATTCTTGGTGCGAGAATGTTATGGAAGCCCAAAGAAGCAAGAATTTTAAAGAATTTTTAAAAAATTTATAGATCAACCAGTGTAATTTGGTAAACATTCGCGGGTAAA
>Ga0116229_10011027_pt1 | contig 13430 bp, 17 predicted proteins | sample S1TSphgellanicum_3_FD_87313 | JGI IMG/M metagenome (GOLD analysis project Ga0116229, IMG submission 87313) | Host-associated microbial communities from peat moss isolated from Minnesota, USA - S1T2_Fc - Sphagnum magellanicum MG | ecosystem: Host-associated > Plants > Peat moss > Unclassified...
CCGCGTCGGATTGCGCCGTGAGGCCGTTTCGTTGATCGTGGCGAGGAGGTACGACGTCGCGCTTTCGTAGGTCATCGTCTATCCATCAACGACACGATCGGCCAAAAGTTCGAGGGCGTGGGGTAAAGCCGGCAATAAAACCGCCAGCGTCTCCCGGACGGCCTTCGGGCTCCCCGGTAAATTGACGATCAGCGTCGACCCGCGGACACCGGCTACGGCGCGCGAGAGCATCGCGGTCCGCACGATGGCGGCGGACGCGGCGCGCATCGCTTCGGCGATTCCGGGCACGTCGTAATCCAGCACGGCCGAGGTCGCCTGCGGCGTCCGGTCGCGCGGTGAGAGACCCGTGCCACCGCTCGTGAGCACGAGCGGCATCCGGCGCCGGTCGGCGAGGTCGATCAGCTCGGCCTGCAGCGCGGCCGCGTCGTCGGGCAACACCCGCTCGTGAACGATCGCATAGGCGGCACCGAGTGCATCGGCGACCGCGGGGATGCACGCGTCGGCGCGGGTTCCGGCGGCGGCTCGGTCGGAAAGCACGACCACGGCCACGTCGTACGGCATCAGGCCTCGCCCTCGGACCGCCACGTGCCGCTCTTCCCGCCGCGCTTTTCGACGAGCCGGATCGATTCGATCGAGATGCCCTTGTCCAACGACTTGGTCATGTCGTAAATCGTGAGCGCGGCCACCGAGGCGGCCGTCATCGCTTCCATTTCCACGCCGGTCTGCGCGTTCGTGTTCGCGGTCGCATCGATCTGTAAGACGCCGCGCGCCTTCCAAACGAACGCGACCTCGACGTTTGCGAGCGGAAGCGGATGCGCGAGCGGAATCAAATTCGCGGTCTGCTTTGCCGCGAGAATGCCCGCGATCTGCGCGGTGGTGAATGCATCGCCCTTCGCGGCGGTCGCGGCTCGCAACGCGTCCTCGGCCGTCGGTGGCATCCGCACGAGCGCACGCGCGTGCGCGAACCGCTCGGTGACGGCCTTCGAACCAACGTCGACCATCGTCACGCCGCCGTCGGCGCGCACGTGGCTCGGGCGGTTCAGCGCAGGCCCGAGGGAGACGAGGATTGGAACCGCATCCACACGAGCGAGAGCACGCCGAGGACCGCGAAGAGAACCGCGTGTTTGAGGTGTGGGCCCGGATCGTGCGCGCCGATCTGAAGGACGCCCGTCGCGTACAAAAGAGCGACGATGAAAAAGACGACGGCGAGGGCGAGAGCGAGAGGCTTCAAGAGATGACCTTTGTGAGCGCGAGACAGAGGCAGCCCGTCCCGAAAATCAAGCAATACCATCCGAACGGCCGTAAATCATGCGAATGGAACCAGCGCGTGAGGAACGCGACGGATGCGTACGCCACGAGCGCCGCGACCATGCCGCCGACGATCGCCTGAACGAGCACGCCGGATGCCGCAGGCGCGAAGAGCTTGGGGACCTCGAGTGCGGACGCCGCGAAGATCACGGGCGTCGCGAGCAAGAACGAATAGCGCGCCGCATCGTCGTGGTCGAGTTTGAGCAAGAGTCCGGCGACGATCGACGACCCCGAACGCGAGATACCCGGGAGCAACGCCGCCGCCTGCGCGAGCCCGATCTTCGCGCCGTCGGCCCACGGGAGTTTCGCGAGCGGCTCCGCGACGGCCGCACCTGCAGCGCGACGCCGGAGCGCCTCACCCGCGAACATCACGAACCCGTTGCAGATCAAAAATACGGCGACGAGCGCGCTCGATCCGAAGAACGCGCGGACGGGGGCCTCGAGAAAGACGCCGAGTAACGCGACGGGCACGGTGCCAACGACGAGGAGCCAGCCGAGCCGCTCGTCCGGGTCGTCCGAAAGTTTGCCGCGCGCGACGCTCGCAACGAGCGCGCGAACGATGCGTACCCATTCGGCGCGATAGAACGCGATCAACGCGACGGCGGTACCGAGATGCAAGGCGACGACGAACGCCAAGAACGTCGGGTCGCGGCGATCGAAGTTCCAATGGAGCAACGCCGGTACGAGCACCGTATGTCCGAGGCTCGAGATCGGGAAGAGCTCGCTCGCGCCCTGCAAGACGGCGAGAACCATCGCCTGAATCCAGGTCACGAGAGCGAGCTACTGCGCGTCGAAGTTGGCTTTGAAGAGATACGATCCCGGCGTTTTCACGCAGTCGACGATGTCGGGGGTATAGGACGTCGCCTTCGCGGCTTTGATCGCGGACTGGTCGAGCGCCGCGTTCCCGGCCGACTTGTAGACGGTCGCTTCGACCACGTTCCCGTTCGCGTCGAGCGTGACTTTCACGAGCGTCGTGCCGACGGCACCCTGCTCGCGCGCGATATCGGGATATTCGAGATCGGCCGCCTCGCCCTTGATGTTCGCTTCGGCGTTCGGAACCGCACACTGCGGCTTCGGCGCGGGCGTGGGTGTCGGCGCGGGCGTTGCCGCGGGAGCAGCCGTCGCTTCCGTGGGCTTACCGGTCGCGGTCGTCCCGTTCGGGACGGCGTTTTCGCTTCCGACCGGCGGCGGAACGTACTTATTCTCCGTCGACGGACCCTTGGAGGTCGACTTCGGAACGTTGAGCTTGAGCTTCGGCTGCGGCGGCGGATTCGTTTGCTTCACCGGCGGAGGCGTCTGCTTCGGTGGGGGCGTCGGCGGCGGAGGGGTGGGCGTCGGCGGCGGAGGCGTCGGAACGACGACCTTGATCTTCTTGCTCACCGAGACTTTCTCGGTCGTCTCCTTTTCGTTCTCTTGGTGCTTGAGCCCGAAGAACGGCAAGATGATGAAGTGCAGCCCGATCGAAATCAAAAACGCCCAGAGGAGAAAAGAGCGCGTTTTCGCGCCCGGCGATTGTTCTTTTGCCGGCGGCGTTGGAGTCTGAACGCTCATCTAGTCCTTCGCGCCCTCGGTCTTATTCGCGAGCCCGAAGTTCGTGAGATTCTCTTTTTTCGCGGCATCCATGACCTCGAGGATCGTGCCGTAATTCGCTTTGGGATCCGCCTTGATGATCACGCTGTTGTACACGTGATCGGTTTGGTCCTGAAGCGTATGCAACAGCGCGGGCGTACCCGCGATGTCGGTCGTGAAGGCGCCGATTTGGATATGGTCTTTGTCGTCGATGTAGACGACGATCTGGGACGGCTTCACCTTATCGGAATTGTGCGCGAGCGGCAGATGCGGCTCTTTGGTGACCGAGGCGAGGATGATGAAGATGATCAGGAGGACCAGCAGCACGTCCGTAAAGGGCGTGATGTTGATCGTCGACATGACGTCGTCTTCACCGGCGCTTGTGGTTACGGCCATACTATGACGTCACGAATCCGACGTCGTCGAGGTTCGCCTCTTTGGCGGCATCCAAAATACGAATGATCACTCCGTACGGCGCCTTGGCGTCGGCCGTGATCGACACGTGCGTGGTCGCACCGCGCCGGCGTGCCGTCTGCGACATGATGTAGTAAATCGTGCTCTCGTCGGCTTTTTGATTGTCGACGAAGATCACGCCCCTGTCGTTGACCTCAACGTCGATGTTCTTCTTATTATCCGGGGTCGACGGCGGCGCGTTGTTGCTATTGGGCAGTTCCTTTTGGAAGCCCGGTGGTGTAGCCACTGCGGCGAGAATCATGAAGATGATGAGGAGCACCAGCAGCACGTCCGTGAAGGGCGTGATGTTGATCTCGGCCATCACCTCTTCGTCTTGCTGCGCCGAGAGCAGTGACATCCCGCCTGCCTACTTCGCGCCGGCAGGGCCCGGAAGCGGGCGACCGCCGCCGACGGGTTGATAGAGATCGGTCGGAATCGGTTCGCCGACGTTGTGGAAGTGCAGCATCTCCGCGAGCTGATTCGCAGCGACGATCATCTCCTGATTGTATCCCTTGATGCGCGTTTTGAAGTAGTTGAAGAACACGACCGAGATGACGGCGACGAGGAGGCCGGCGGCCGTGGTGACGAGAGCTTCGCCGACGCCAGCGGCGACGACGGCCGGCGTCGAGTTGCCCTTGAGCGCGATGTCCTGGAACGCGTGGATGATGCCGAGGACCGTGCCGAAGAGGCCGACGAACGGTGCGATGACCGCGATCGTACCGATGACTCCCAGATTTCTCTCGAGTGCGTTCAAGTTCTCCATTAACGCTATGGAGAGGGCATCTGTGATGTCCGCGCGATTTTTTGTTCCGCGCAGGAGACCGAACTCGAGGATCCGCGGGAGCATGCCCTTGTTGGTATTGCAGACCTTGATCGCGCCCGGGATATCGTCGGCAGCGATCTTCGCCCCGAGCGACTTCAGGAGCGCCTTGCTGTCGCCGTGCTGCTGCGAGAAGAACGCGAGCCGCTCGATGACGATCGCGACCGCAACGACCGAGAGCAGGATGAGGACGATCATGTCCACCCCGCCCTGCTTGATCAGTTCGATGAATCCACTAAAAAAGTCCACGCTAGGTGCGGCGCCTCCGAAAAAGTCTGAAGTTGTTCCCTGTCGCGAGGGCTCGATATTTCCCCCGTTCGGGCGTTATTCCTCGGCGCGACGTCGGTTATCAGTTCTGCTGTTGATTGTTCAGCTGTTTGATCAGGTTCTCAATGGCTGTTTTCAGAGAAGAATCCGGTCCCGACTTGGCCGTCGCATCCGCTTTGTTAAGAGCGGCGAGCGCTTCTTCTTTCTTTCCGCCGTCCGCGAGCTCGAAGCCGATCACGTAGTTTGCGAGCGCGTTGTCGGGATCGACCGCAAGCGCCATGTTCGCAAGCGATTGCGCTTTCTCCGCAGACGACGGCTTCTTGCTCATCTCATCGAGCGCCGCGTGGGCGTAGAACGTCCCGGACTCCTTGGGAGCGGCCTTCGCGGCCAACACCCACTGCGTCTCACCCTCGTCGAGATTCTTCGCGGCGTCGGCGGCTTCGGCGAGCTTGATGTAATGGTTCGCCGAAATATTCTGCAGGCCGGCGTTCGTTGGGTCTAAGGATGTAATTTCCGCAACGACGGGCTTCGCCTGGTCGTCCTTTCCGGCGTTGTAGAGAATCGAGGCGAGGTTGAGATCGATCGCAACGCGATCGCTGGGCTTGAGCGTCGCCGCTTCGTCGCGTGCTTTCTCGAGATCCGCGATCGCGGCATCGTGATCGCCCGCCACGTCTTCGGCCATGCCGAGATCGTTGTACGAATACGCCGTCGGCGACAGAGCGACGGCCTTCTTTGCGTCGGCGACCGCGAGATCGGGCTGCTTCGCTTTGTACGCCGCCGTGCTCGCTTCGGCATAGGCCTTGGCAGCGACGGTCTTTTGGGCATCGGGGACGGCCGGGAGTTTATCGAACGTCGCCGCGGCACCCGTGTAGTCGTTCTGGAAGAGCTGCGTGTCGGCGAGATCGATCGTCGCCTTCTCGTCGCCCGGGTGGCCTTGCAAATAGGTATTCAGGCCCGTCTCGGCGTCCGCATATTTGCCCGCGCGAATCTCCGCTTCGTACGGTGCGAGCGGCGCGGCTTCACCGCTATCGGCCTCCGAATTCGCGGCGCTGCCGCCCTTGAACGCGATCGTGAAATCGTAAAACGCGGTCACCGGCGTCTTCGCCGTGCCCCTCGTCGCCGGATGATACGTGGAATGTTTCGCAATATCGAGCGCGACCGCGTTATCCGCGGGATCGCTCGAGCGCAAGACGTTTTGCACCGCGAACGTGCCGTTCGCGTTCACGAGCACCTTAACGATGACGTTCCCGTGACCCGTAACCGGCAACGAACTCTTTCCGAACGTGGCGATCTTCGGCGGGAAGTAATAGTTCTCGGTGCCGTTCTGCGCGAGCGCCGCTGAGAACGAAACGCCGCACAGCGCGACCACGAGGGAAATCCGGAAGTTCAAGTTCTTACCTTTCGTCGTTCGCGTAGAGCGCGCGATGCGCGGCGGCCGCTCGAGAAAAACGTTCCGCAAGAGTGCCGGGCGCATCGTCTTCGAGCGCCTCGGCGATGTCGCTCAGTATGTTTCCAAGTGCTCGGACTTCCTGCGCGACCGGACGAGCGTTCGCGCGCAGGACCGCTTCCCAGACCGACCACGAGGAGCCGGCCAGACGTAACATCGATTGCATACCCGTTCCGCAAAATGCCGCGACCGAATCCGTATCTTCCAAACGCGATTCGAGCTGCGCCCCGAGCGCCACGGCGAGGAGCTGCGGAAGATGCGACGTCAACGCGACGACGCGATCGTGTTCGGGACTCGCGATCGCAATCGGCCGTGCGCCCATCGCTTCGATGAACGAAATCGCATGCGCGCGGGTTCCAGCCGGCGCGTCCGCGTCGTAGCTCCACACACGACCCTCGAACAGATCCGCGCGCGCGGCCACCGGGCCGCTTCGCTCCGAGCCCGCGATCGGATGCGAGGCGACGAACGCTGCGAGCGTGCCCCCCGCCCGCGCGACGGGCACTTTGACCGACGCGACGTCCAGGATCAGGTCGACGTGCGGCGGCGGTGCCGCCGCGAGTTCCGCGATCTGCGCGAGCGTCGCATCGAGCGGCGCGGCCAGCACCACCACGTCGGAGCGCGCCGCGAGCTCCGCCAGCGACTCCGCGGCGAACGCGGCGCCGAGCCGCTCGCACGCGTAACGCGCGTGAACGCGGTCGATATCGAACACGCCGACCGTCCACCCGGCGCTCGCGGCGCGTAATGCGATCGAGCCGCCGATCAGGCCGGCGCCGGAAATTCCGATCGTCGTCGCCATGCCCGCTACGCGGCGGCGGTCGCGCGCTCCGGCAGCGTTCGCCCGACGGCAGCCGCGACCGGTGCGAGGCGCTCCATTAGCTCCGCGAAGCTCGGCAGCGTCAGCGATTGCGGACCGTCGGAAAAAGCCGCGGCGGGATTGGGATGCACCTCGACGATCAGGCCGTCGGCGCCGCCCGCAACCGCCGCGAGGCTCATCGGCGCGACGAGTGCGCGGACGCCCGTACCGTGCGACGGATCGACGATGATCGGCAAGTGCGTGAGCCCTTGCACGACGGGCACCGCCGAGAGATCGAGGAGGTTGCGCGTCTGCTGATCGTAGCTGCGAATCCCGCGCTCGCAGAGCACCACGTCGTGATTGCCGGCCGCGAAGACGTATTCGGCCGCCATCAGCCACTCGTCGATCGTCGCCGCGATCCCGCGCTTGAGCAGCACGGGGCGCCGCGCGCCGCCGACCTCGCGCAGCAACGTGAAGTTTTGCATGTTGCGCGCGCCGATTTGCAGCACGTCCGTATACTTCGCGACGAGCTCCACGTCGCGCGGATCGAGCACCTCGGTCACGACCGCGAGCCCGTGCCGATCCGCGCAGTCGCGCAGCAAGCGCAAGCCGTCTTCACCGAGACCCTGAAATGCGTACGGCGACGTGCGCGGTTTGAACGCGCCGCCGCGCAAGACGTTCGCTCCGGCACGCGACACGGCGGCCGCGGTCGCTTCGAGTTGCTCGCGCGATTCGACGCTACACGGGCCCGCGCAGATCGCGAGCTCCGTGCCGCCGAACGTCACGCGGTCGTTGACGCGCACGATACTTCGTTCGGGCCGCGCTTCACGACTGACCAACTTATAGCTCTTGGAGATGGGCACGACCGATTCGACGCCGTCGAGCTGCGCGAATTGCGCGAGGAGCGTCTCTTTATCGTTCGGCGCGCCGACGACACCGACGATCGTGCGCTCCGCGCCGCGACTCACGTGCGCGGCAAGCGAGAGCGACGCGATCAACGCGGTCACGCCGTCGATCTCGCTCTCGGCGGCGTGCGGGCGCATCACGATGATCATTGCGGTGTGGTACTCCTGGAAACGAGGTCGGGACGAAGCGAGACCGCTTCGCGTAAGTAGACGTGAACCATGTCGCGTTGCGACCGCTCCGTATTGACGTGAATCAACACGCGGATGCAGCGTTGCAGCCGGCCCGGCACGCCGATTTCGGTAAAGTTCAAGAGCGGAACCATCGTCCAGCCCATGCGCCGCGCCGCGGCTGCGGGAAATTCCGCACGGAGATCCGGCGTTACGGTGAAGAGCGCCGACGCCACGTCTTCGGCTTCGAAGGTGTTCGATGCGACGATCTCGCGGACGAGTTCTTCCGTGGCCTCGAGAATCGCCGCCGCGGTGTCTTCCGAAACGGTCGTCGCGCCGCGAATGCCTCGCACCATCACGCTCACCGTGTCTCCGCTTCCGCGGCGTCGCGCTTGCTATCTTCCGCGGCGAGCGAGACGATCGCGCGCAGCGAGCTCATCTCTTTCTCCGTCGCCTCGCGCCAGACGCCCGGGCGCAAATCGCCGAGCGAGATCGGCCCGAACCGCAGGCGCGCGAGCGAGATCACGGGATGCGCCGTCGCTTCGAACATGCGGCGCACCTGACGGTTGCGCCCCTCGTGAATCGTGACGTCGACTTCCGATGCCGCGGGGCCGGCGCGGACCACGCGAACCTTCGCGGGTTCGCTCTTGCCGTCGTTCAGGCGCATGCCCTCGAGAAAACGCTTCATATCCTCGCCCTGCAGACGCCCCTGCACCACGGCGCGATAGGTTTTCTCCACGCCGTAGCGCGGATGCGTGAGCACGTGTGCGAGTTCGCCATCGTTCGTCATCAGCAGTACGCCGGACGTATCGTAGTCGAGTCGGCCAACGGGGACCACACGCCCACCCTCGCGCGGAATCAGCGAGGCGACGGTACGGCGACCGCCCGGGTCGCGCATCGTCGTCATCACCTTGATCGGCTTGTTGAGCACGAGATAGCGCTTGACGTCCGGAATGACGACGGGCTTGCCGGCGAGCTCCACGCGATCGGAGTCGGCGACGCTCGTGCCGAGTTCGCGAACGACCTTGCCGTTGACGCGAACGTGGCCCGCAACGATGAACTCTTCCGCCTTCCGGCGCGAGGCGATGCCCGCATGAGCGAGATATTTCTGAAGGCGCACGACCTCGGAATGTTCGGCATCGCCCTCCCGTATCGCTGCAGCGCTTTACGGGCGGGGCGGCCTCACGTTCAGCGCGCGTGGGCCGCTGACGAAGGGGCTGCCCGTTTCGAAGAACCGGAGGACGCGGTCGGCTTCCTTCGTCAGGCCGATGCGGACGCTTTCGCTCACGGCGGGGGCGGGCTTCGCCGCAGCCGCGAGCCACAGGGGGCCGGGGGCGCAAAGGTCGAGACCGTCGTGCAGGCGCGTTACCGCGAGCGCGGTCGCGAGGCGACCCGGGCCGCGGCAGAGATCGCGCGCGGTAGAGTGCGGGCGCCGCGCGTGCATCAGCTCCATCCCCTCGACCGGCTCCGCGGCTCGCACCAAGACGCCGGCTCCGACACCCTCGCGCTCGCTCGACACGTTGACGCAAAAATAGCAGCCATAAATAAAGTACACGTAGGCGGTGCCGCGGCGCCGGAAGAGGCTGCCGTTGCGCGCCGTCTCGCCCCGGAAGGCGTGGCTCGCCGCATCGCCGGGAACGTATCCTTCCGTTTCGACGATCCGGGCGACGACTCGCCCGTCGGCCGATTCGCTCACGAGCGAGGTACCGATCAAGAACTTCGCAAGCTCGATGGTGTCCTTCGGCAGCTCACCTACACGGAGGCGCCGGAGGCGAGGCGATCGACTAGGCGGCGACGCCGAGTGAGACCTCGGCTCGGGCACGGGCGGTAAGGTCACGGACGATCTCGTCCTCGACGGCGATCACCCGCGCCTCCTGGAAACGATTGAGCGCGCAGCGCAAAACGACGTATGGAACCATCAGCGCCTGCGGGACCGAGCGGTGCCGCTCGAGATCGAGTGCGATCTCGGCGTCGCCAACGCATATTTCCACGCTCCCGAGCTCTCGCCGGAGCGCATCCTTGGCGACGGCGATGAGGGCTGCATAAGCAACGTCGCGCCCGCGTAACGCGGAAAGCGGACGACAGCGAAATCCCACCCTGACGAGAGACCCGCTCGTGCCGTCCGCCCTCCGGAGCCTCGCGTATGCAACGCCGCCCCCACCGTCGGATGCCGCGAAGCCGACGCTGATCGAGACCGGGCGATCCGTGGGCTTGCGACTCGACATGACTCGCCCATGATACATCGAACATACGTTCGATGTCAAACTCTTGAGGATTCGCTCCGCGAATCCGAAACGGCCGCAGGCCGACACCGGACCGGAGGTCTCTTAAAATTCGCTCCGCGAATCCGATACGGCCGCAGGCCGGGTCTCTTCAACTTAGCCGGCAGCAATTAGCCCGCGGCGACCGGCACTCGAGTCTCGACCTCGGCCGGTAGCAACGACCGGTACAACCCGATCACGTGCTCTCCAAGTATGTGGCGTTCGAAGCGGCGCGCAACGCGTTCCGACGCGCCGCCTGCCGGCCGCGCGCCATCGAGCACGGCGCGCAATCCCGCGGCGAATTCCACGGCGTCGGGGCGCACGATGCGCGCGGCGTTGCCGAGCACGTCCCGCGTCTGCGGCGTATCGACGGCGACGATCGGAGCGCCGGCCGCCAGCGCCTCGACGAGCACGAGCCCCTGCGTTTCGCTGCGGCTCGCGAACGCAAACGCATCGGCGGACGCATACGTGTCGGGCAACGCATCGCGCGCGAATTCGCGAGCGAAGAACGTCCGACCCGCGATGCCGAGTACGTTCGCGCGTTCGACGAGCGCCTCGCGATGCGGACCGTCGCCGACGACGACGAAACGCGCGCGCGGATCGCCGAGACGCGCGAATCCCTCGAGCGCGAGTTCGACATTTTTTTCGCGACCGAGTCGACCGACGGTGAGGATCATCTTCTCGTCGCGCGCGACGCCGAAACGCGCGCGCAGCGCATCGCTGCGCGTTCCGCTCGCAAAGAGTTCGACGTCGATACCGCTCGCGACGACTTCGATTCGCGCGCGCACGCCGAACGAACGCAAGCGTCGCTCCATCGATTCCGTCGGAACGATCACGAGGTCCGCTAAATTAGCGAACGCTCGCGTCAAGCGCGTTGCCGCGGCGCGCGTCGTGCGCGCTTCGAACGGAACGTAATGCGCGTACTCTTCGAGTTGCGTGTGATACGTAAAGACGAGCGGCACGCACGCACGTCGCGCTTCGCGAACGCCGAGCCAACCCGTAACGAACGGCGAATGCGCGTGCACGATCGTAAACGTACGTTCCGCGCGCGGAAAGTACGGTACCGTAAGACGATACGCGGTGCGCGTTGGTAGTGGAAGCGACGGCACGCGCACGACGTCGCGATCCACATCGACGTATCCCGGCATATGCGGCGTAACGACCGTTGCGGCGTGATTATTTTCGCGCAAGACGTGCGCGAGGGCATCGACGGATGCGACGATTCCGTTTTGGATCGGCCGGTAACATTCCGTAAAGAGACCCACGCGCAAGGCGTTCACAGTCGACGACCTTTCCATTTCGAGCGTCGTACGCCTACATACGTCGGAATGACGTTTTGTCAAGTTGACGCCCGAAAGTTGCTGTGCTAACTTGGCCGAGTTCCCCGGTCTGCCGTGTGTGGACCACGTGGTAATGCTTCTCAGGATCGACAGTCAGATCGAGTCCTCGTTGGAAGTATCAACCGCACCTTTGCAAGCTTGCGCCTCGCGTCGCATAGGACTTTTCGACTACTCGATGAGTCCGTATGAGCGCGGCGTGCCGCAGTCCAGAAAGGAGCCGCGTTGATCGTCGATGATCACAAGGTCGCGACTCTCGTCGCTACGAGCCTTCTCAGTATCGCCCTTCTCGTTCCATATCCGAGCGTAGCTCTGGCCGAGGAGACGGCCCCGAATCCGGCGCCGATTTCATCTCCCGCCGCTGCGGCAGCCCCGGCTCCCGTGATGGTCACGATCGTGGCCGACGGCGCCGAATCCACATTTTATACACAGGCTCGTACGGTAGCCGACCTGCTCGCCGAACGTGGCCTCGCGCCGGCGCCCGGCGACTACGTCTCGGCCGCGTTCACCGACCCGGTGACCGACGGCACCCGCCTCGTGGTCCGCACGGCGATCCCGGTGCGGCTCGCGGTCGGTCGGACGGCTCGCACGGTCCGGTCGGCCGACGCGACCGTCGCCGACGTACTTCGCGACCAACACGTTCGCCTGGGACGCTCCGACGTGGTCGAGCCCGAGGCCGACTCCGCGCTCGAGGCCAACGAGACGATCCGGGTCGTTCGGGTCGCAACCTGGACGACGCACGAGCACCTCGAGATCGCGCCGAAGACGATCGAGCGCACCGATTCGACGCTCGCGACCGGCAAGGTCGAGACGCTCGCAGACGGCGCCGCAGGCATCCGCGACACGTTCGTGCGCTTCACGCGCCGCGACGACGCGACCCCGCAGCGCACGATCCTCGCATCGCGGATCATCCGCGAGCCGCGCGCTCGGATCTTGGTCCGCGGCATCGCCACCTATTCGTCGCTCGCTCGCCTCGCGACCCAGGGCTTCGAAAGCGCCGTCCACATGGCCGGCTCCGCGCTCCACATGATCGCGACCGCCTACACCGCCAACTGCGCCGGGTGCAGCGGCATCACGGCCAGCGGCTTCCGCGCGGGCTTCGGCATCATCGCGGTCGACCCGAGCGTCGTGCCGCTCGGCACCAAAGTGTTCATTCCCGGATACGGCCGGGCTGTCGCCGGCGACACCGGCGGAGCGATCGTCGGCCACCGGGTAGATCTCGGCTTCGATAGCGAAACGGCAGCGATGAACTTCGGCCGGCGCCCCGTTAAACTCTACATCCTGCGATAGACGAATCGAAGACTCACCCACGCGCGTTGCTTGCGGCGCGCGGGCTTCGCCCGAAGAAACACTTCGGGCAGAATTTTCTCATGGACGGCGGTGCCGTGTCGCGCATCGCCAAGCTGTGCGCACCCGAGGGCGGCGAGCTCGTCTTCGAGGTCGGAGCCGGCACCGGGGCGCTCACGCGGGCGCTTCTCGAGCGCGGGGCTGACGTCACTGCGCTCGAGATCGACCCCGATCTCACCGAGGTGCTCCGCGAACGTGAGGACCTTTCGCGCGCGCACATCGTCGAGGCGGACGCGCTCGCGTTCGACTTCGACGCCGCGACGAGCGATCGTGTGTGGTGCGCGGCCGGGAATTTGCCTTACAACGTCGCGACGCCGCTCGTCCTGCGGTGGATCGAGCTCGCACACCCGCCCGCTCGCATCGTCGCGATGCTGCAGCGCGACGTCGTCGACCGGCTGACCGCGCGGCCCTCCACGCCGCAATACGGTAGCCTGACGCTCTACGTCTCCTACGCCATGGAGGTACGGCGCGCGTTCGTTCTCGGGCCCGGCGCGTTTTATCCGCGGCCGAACGTGGAGAGCGCAGTCGTCGTCATGGAGCGTCGTGCCGCACCCGCGGTCGCCGTCCGCGACCAACCATTCTTTCTGAAGGTCGTCCGCGGCGCGTTCGCGTACCGCCGCAAGACGCTCGCCAATAGCTTATCGCTCAGTCTCGGAATCGAGCGCTCGCGCTCGCAAGCGGCGCTGACGTCGCTCGGCATAGATACGGAGATCCGTGCGGAACAACTCGACCTGGGCGCCTTCGGCGCTCTCGCC
>Ga0116229_10011028_pt1 | contig 13430 bp, 6 predicted proteins | sample S1TSphgellanicum_3_FD_87313 | JGI IMG/M metagenome (GOLD analysis project Ga0116229, IMG submission 87313) | Host-associated microbial communities from peat moss isolated from Minnesota, USA - S1T2_Fc - Sphagnum magellanicum MG | ecosystem: Host-associated > Plants > Peat moss > Unclassified...
AATGACCCATTGAGTGAAAAGTTTTAAAAACTAGTTTGTAAAGGTATTCACTATTGCACAAAGATGTGAGATCCAATACATTTGTAGTATTTCCTTTTCCCTTTACCAACCATTAGGTATTTTCATATATAGTTCAAAAAATAAACAACCATGAATGCAATAACGTCACTCTCATGTATGCAATGTGGACAAATGCATAGTTTAACTTGTTATAATAGATGCTTATAGTTGTCCTAGTATATGACATGTTTTTTTGTTTTTTTTTATAATAAATATGAAAATTTTAATGTGTTTTGATTCCTAGTAAATTTAATGTTTTTTTTAATAAAAATCATAACCAAAAATTCACTTTTTATATATTTACATTTTCTTGTATAATAAGCTACAAATCATGTATATTATACCTCATTTATATGTAGTAAAGGACTTTCAAAGTGTTAAAAATTTGCATCAATTTTGGATTTTTTTGAATTTTTAAAATTTTTAAATTCCACGTATTTTTAGGTATGAGAGTTTTTTCAATGTGCCTAAAATGTTTTTATCCTTTGAATTTTTTTCCTATCAAATGTGTTTTATTATATGAGTCCTTTTGATAGTCCTTTGCAAAATTAACTTTTGTTTAATGTCATAGGTGTTCACTATCTAAGGTTCTAAATCAAAATTTAAACTTCAAATTTCATCAAATAGATTTTTGATTTAAATTCCTTGATATTCATATGAATGAAAAAGCAACAATTTGCCATGATTGCCATGGCTTCTAATGGCAAAACATAAATATTTACTCAATTTTGACTTCTTTTTTTTTGTGATTCAATGCCCTTTTTTGGCTTGTTGGATTGTGACTACACTCATGGTCCATAAAAAAGAACCATGACTTATATGGTTCACTTTTTTTCAAGGACCTTAGATTTAGTTTTTGATGTTGTTGCAAAATACAAATTCATGGAAAAATTGGGGGTACTTGATTGGACATATTTAGGGAATAAAAATAATAATTGATGGGACTTCTTTCTTTCACATGGATATCTATTTGATTTAAGAAGTAATTTAAACATTGATTTAAAACCACATATGGATAATATTAGTCATCATGTGGGACTATAATTTGAAATCCATGAACCTTTGCCAATTTTGTGGCATTAAAAATTTACAAAACTTTCCACATGGAAAATGTAGCAACTTTCGTCAAAATTACACTAATAACATACAAGTTCTCCCCCCTCAAAAAAACCTTTAAACTTGTTTAGTGGAAATTTACAACCTAGAAAACACACACATGCCATAAACCTTCAAGGCACAATTTGGAAATCTACAAGTCATATGAAATTTGTTGTTTCATAATTTCATACTTTCTAAACACAAGTGTCGTTCATGTATTAGTATTGTTTAAATGTTATGCCCACTATTTACACACAAATGTTGTGCACACCCCATCCATGTTTAAAAAGTACACAATATATTCATGTTTAAATAATATAAACTTATGAATAACAAATTTTGCATGATTATTATTATTAGGTTTTGGCCTAAAACAATTATGATGCACACCCTTCTAAATCACTTACATAGTTTAAAGATCATTTGTTTACAAGGATAATTTGTTTTTGAAGGTCAACAATGATTGTTCATCCCCTTTTTAAATTAACAAACTAAGATTTTTCAATTACAATGTTGTATTCATAGATTTTACCTTAGAATTAATAGTTTTAATCCATTTCTAGTCTAGACAAATGTGACAAAAGAAGGATTTCATATTTTTTGAATTCTTGGGTTTGGAAAGTGAATGCATAGTTTTATGTATTTTTTGATGTAAAAAAAATTGCTTTAATCATTTGTGATTTGTGTGAACCTTCTTGTTTCTTCTTGTTTAGGGTTTAATGTTTTAATCATTTGTGATTTGATGTTGCAGATCAAGTTGGTCATGTATTTGAATATCAAAGGAAAGCATGGTAAAATATACCAAAAAAGTAAAGGTTTCCCAAAAGCTTCATCTAACTATAATGCCAAAACAAGATCAAATAGGGTGAAAATACACATCAAATACCATGAATATTATGTAATTTATAAGAATCTAAATTTGAAAAGTAAAAAAAAAAAAAATTCAAAATACAATACAACAAAACATAAGCAAAATAAAACGAACAATTATGTTCATTATATTTCCTTGTTTTCACTACAAGGAATCCTACCCATTCCAACCCTTGCATTTGCAACTATAGATGCAATTGTTTTTTATAACATTTGGTTAAAATGACTTAGTTGCATAAACAATTACAAAGTGGTTTGTAATTGCACATGCAATTTATAATTGCAACTAATGTTGATTTGGATGAAAATGAAAATGAAAAATACACTTGTATCATTCATTTTTTATGGCATCCCAAAATAGATGAAAATGTAGTTGTTTTTGCAATTTGGAAAGTGGTTCATAGGCCATTGGACACCACATGGCATCTTTTCAATTGAATTTGCAACCATAAATCCTAGTTGCAAATGTGCAAGTAATTAAATGTGAAAAAAAAGTTAACCACTAAAATTGTTAGATTTAGTGGTTTAATTTTTTTTCCCTTGATTATTTTCAATGAACTAACCATTAATTGTCTTTTGTAACTGGAATTTTATGCAATTTGTCGAAGGCAATTAAGCCCTATAATAAATTGCATGTAATAATTACAATAAAATTAGTCATAAATCCCATTATTTATTTGCAAATTCAATGTATTGTTTCTTATTTGCAAAATAAAAATAAAATAATGAAAACTATCAAGATTAGATTATTGCAATTCATGTTTAACAAATCTTATCGAAATAATTAACTTTCTAGGAAAAAGGGGTCTATCAACATGATTTTTAATATTTCAAAATTTCAACATTAGTTTTAAGTATGTTAAGTCTTCTACTATGTTTCAAAATCATCTTGTGTTTTGAATTGAGTGGATTTATAAACAAATTTGGCACATTGTTCCTAGTTTTTTTCCTTGATTATCCTTCCTAGGAATTAATTAGTCTCAAACATGAATCGTAAGTAAGGTAAACATTGAATATTTTTACATGAATGAATTTAAAGAATAAATAATTAATCAATATTATGCATTAATTTTCAAATTTCACAACATAAAAAAGGTTTTTTGATTCAAAGTTGAAGTACAAAAAAAGAAAAATGGCCTTAGGATTTTTTGAAGGGGGGGTAGATGCAAGCTATGGTGGCTCATTTTTGTGACGAAATGGTGTTTTCTCTCTGGGTACCTTTTATTCAAATGCGTATGGTGATTAATATATCTTTAAATCTACTAATTGAGATTTGGATCTAGATTAAAATTTTCATTATGAAGATAATTATGTGGTTATTTGTTGATAAAAAATTCATTTATTGGTAGTAATGGACTTTTGAAATCAAAAAATATGGATTGGTCATTTAATTAGAACATCACAACATGGAAAATTTTTATATTGATTCACAATCCAAATTTGTTATTGGGATTCAATATATAATGTAATACAAGATGATAAACTCATATAAGGAATCTTTTTTTTGAAAATTTTAATCATTTAATAGTTAAAATTTGACCATATTTTCATAAATCCATATGAATTGCAATTTTTGCTTGTTATTCAATTTTTTTGTTTCCCAAAAACATATGTTTTTGAAAGCTTTACATGGGCCATTATTCATATGGATTTTGTGGGTTTTTTTTTAGGACTTCCAAATTTTAAGATGACATTAACTACATTAAATACAAGTTTTCACATAGATTTGGGAAGGTTTGTAGATGATTGAACATGTATTATTTAAATATTAAAATATAAATTACAAAATAATAACAACCATGTCCATTTGAATCATTTAAAAGAATTGTATATGGACTTATAGGGATTTTAATTTATGTTGATATTGAACCCACCATATTGTGCATTCACTTGTAGTTTTCAAATAACACAAAAATTAATTATGTTATGCAACAACTTAAGGTTTCCAAATAAAAGGTACAACAAGTGTATGCATTTTTTTTGAAAATAATATCAATTTTTTTGGGTAAATTCTTTCTTAATTATTGTTGGCATTAATTTCAAATTTAACTAAATTAGTATAACTATTTTTTCCAATGCACTCGTAAGTACTTGAATTGAACTTTTAATTTTTGGCACTTTGAAAAATAGATTTTAAATACTTGAAAATATATGAATGTTTTTTTGCAAATAACTGTTTCTTTTTTCTCAACCATCAATATTGATGTGCACATTCTAATAGATACATATATTTGTTAACATAGCGTTCGACTTCATAATTAATTTCATCTCCAACCTTCAAAAACTAACATAACTTTTGAAGATATTTTTAGGGTACTTTTTCAACTCCAAATAATATAGTACAATTTTTTTTTAAAAACTAGAAGGAGGTTATAGGTGCAATGACAAAATTTAAAAGTTCCATTTGATTTCAAATGTTAGAGGAAGGTTAAAAGTTTTGAAAACTATTTTTTTACTTTACAAGTAGAAAACAAGGTAACAAATAAGGTCAAAATATTTTGCTTACACACTTGGGTGACCTTTTACATAGTTTATGAAATGGATTTAAGTGAAAAATTTTGAATAATTAAAAATTAGATAATTCATGTGCTGGTGATGATTTTTGACATGCATATATAATTGTGCATGAATATTTTGATTTACAAGTAAAAACACTCAAATTGTCAACATGGGCTTTTAAAATTAACTAAGTTCATGGTTTTTTACATGATTATTTGCTACACACATGTGACTTATAGGGATTTAAAGCTAAAGTTTTGAACTTAATGCATATAGATTGGTTTACACAAATGATTGAAAAAAATAATCATTTCATTTATAACCCATTGCTCCAAAATTTGAAGATTTTGGAATTTTCGTATGATTTTTTTTTCATAAAATTGACCTTATGAACATGTAGTCACATAAAGGGAAACCTATTTTTTTAATATAATTTTATTGAAATCAATTGTATCATTTTATGCATTCCTTAAATTACTCTTCTTGTCAAAAATTATATTATGGATAGTTAACCATAAGTTAATCAACTTGACTTTTATACAATATCCAATAAATTTATTATTGGAAAATTTTATAGGTTTAAAAAATAAATTAATTGTAAAAACAGAACAATAAACCAAAGTTGTAATATATTAAACATTCTGAAAATATAAAATTGTCATTTACAATATTGTTTTAGTTAAAGATGTTCATTTTTTGGAACCCCAACCTTGAATGAAGCCAAAAATAAGTCAAAAATAAGTTTTTGAAAATGTAAATAGCTTTTGTAAAACTTTATTTTATGGAATAGAAAATTGTGTAAACATTAGTAGAAACTAGCCAAAATGTAACCATTCAATTTACGACGACATGCGGCTTGTACTCGTTTATGACTATATTTATGAATATTTACAAATACAAGACTAACTTTCAACTATTTTGGTCATTTTCACAAGTATGATGAAACTATTAGAAATTTCATCCTATTGGTTGCATCAATTTAACATTTATTTTTATCCATTAATAAGTTGATATGTCCCATTAATTGCAGTAGTCACCAAATTAGTTACATTCTAAAGGTATTCTACAATGACATCAGGGTGTATTCTAATGTATGTACTATATATATATATAAATAATATGCATACATATGTATATTATTCATATAATGAATCTCAAAATTAATACTTTAAGTCTGAAATTTTTTATTTAAATTCAAATACTTTATTCGATTTAGAAACCGATATTTTAATTTTAAATTATTATTTTCGAATCTAAAATTTATTATTTCAATTTCAAAAACTTTATTGAGTCTAAAAATCAGCAACTTCATTTTAAATATTTTTATTTGAACTTGAAATTTGATATTTGAATTCTGAAGTTTAAAATTTAAAATTTAAGAAATTATTTGACTTGAAAGTTGAAATTTGAATTCTAAATTATTATTTTGGATTCTCAAAATTAATATTTCAATCTAGAAAATTATTAATTGAGTCTTAAAATGGAAATTTTGATTTTAAATATTATTATTTGAATCTCAAAATTAACATTTTAATTTTGAAATTTGTTATTTAACTTCAAAAAACTTATTTGATCTAAACACTGATATTTGAATTCTGAATTACTATTTTGGAATCTTAGATTCATATTTTAATTTGAAAAACTATTGATTGAGTTTCAAGGGTTTTTTCTACTAGTGTTATCCATAACAAATCACTTTTATAAATAATTATAAATGATTATGTTTATTAAATCTAAATGACACTAAATAATTATTGTTATAACATAGATTTGAATATTATATAATTTATATTTTTATATTATAAGAAATTAATTAATTAAATTAATGTGACATTACTTTAAATCATTGTAATGACTTCAAATAAGAATTAATTAGTATGCACAAAATTATTTTTTTATTGAACATAATTATTCACACTCTCTAATTTATAACTTCAAACGTGAATTAAAAATTTGGAAAAATTATAGTGTAGTTTAAATAATTATTTTACTGATTTTAATTTCATGAATTATTATATAATAATATTATCTTGAAAAATTCTATGATTAATCATCTATGATAAATATTTTATAGTAATTTTACAGTAGTTATGAAAATTAATGTCATGTTAAACAAATTATTGTATTTATAGTTAATAATTACCAACAGAAAAAAATACTTGATCTATAATAATTTTTACAACAATAAATGTTATTATACAGTAAATAATGTAATTAATTGAATAATAATTTGAAAACAATCGTGTAAAAATTTACTTTCTAATAAAAATTGTTAATTCATTATTTATAATTTTAAAATAAATATTTTAAATATTTAATTTAAATTATAGTCATTAAATTAGTTTTCACATTAATAATATTATATATAATTCGATCAAAATTTTAAAAGTAATAAAATATTTGCAAATATTTTATTATTTATGAATTATGTATTAATAGGTTGTGAGTAACTAGATAGCTAGTTTGTTAAATATTAAAAAGTTATTACTTATTTAAGTAATTGATAATGAATACTGAATATTTGTAATGTATAGTTTATAATTTAAATATATGTAAATTTCATCATTATTAATTAGATAATTATCTAATTATCTAATACTTCAATTGTTTAAAAATCTAAAAAATAAGAAAGTAAGGCATGAAGAAAATTTTGGAATTGCAACTTAGTTTGGAAGGAAGTTACAACTTCAAAACTTATCCCATATTATTTGTTCTTCATTCCTATTTTGAACACTATGTAAACAAGAGTGGTATACCCATCCAATTTCACATTAAAAAATTTGTGCACATGGGATGAGCTAATCGAAAGGTTCAACCCAAAACAAATAAATAAATAATGCACAATTCTAAAATATTTACCTCCCTAACCTATTTATCTATCTATTTAGTTAAGTAGATACTTAGTTTGACCTACCAATTTAGGTCGCCTTATGTACCTACCTACCTAAATACCTACTTATATGAGTAGGTATTTAGTTTAGGAAAGTAAAACTTACCTACTTACTTTTTTACCTAAGTAGGAAGGTAGGTAGGTAAGTAGGTACGTAGGTAAAGATTATTAGCACCTATTTATGTACCTATCAACTTAATATTAATATTTTTATTAAATTTTTTATGCCACATGGCATATTTACATTGGGCCACATGTCATAATATAAGATCATCCGAATATTTAAATTGAACGTCGTAGATTATTTTTAAATAATAATAATAATAATAATAATCATATATTAAGACACGTGGTAGCACATGATTGCCTTCAATTGTGACCAAAATAGTTGCATTTTAATCGCATGTGACAATATGTATATAATGCAATCAAAGGATGAAATATATTTGTTGATTTTTTCTTTCATACATTACCCTTTGTCATTTGCAACTAATTTATCACATATGACTTATTTTCGGCGACTAAAAGGATTTTAGTTGCAAAATGTTTCTTGCAACTAAAATTTAGTCACAAAAAATAGTCGAAAATACATGTTTTACTTCTAGTGAAAATAATTTTCAAAGTAGGTTTTAACAAATACAAAAAGAAAAATTATGAATCCATAAGGTGTACAATACGTTAGTAGAAAATGGTCATTTTGCAATTAATCCTTACGACTAATTTTTAGTTGCAAGTGACATTTCCAAGTAAAATCTTAATAGTCGTGTTAGACAAGTCAAATTAACATTAATTGCAAATGACAACGAATTTTGGATGAAAACAAAAACAATAAAAGATGCTTTCATCCTTTGACTTCTCATATACGTGTTATCGTTTATAATTAGGATGCGACTTTTTTGAGAAACAAATTATGTGTTGCCACATATCCCAATTCTTAATAATGAAAAATATTTTATTATTGTTTTGAAATAATTTAAAACATTCAATTTTTATGTTTAAATGGTTTAAATTGTGGCACTTGGTGCAATAAAAAATTTCCATGTGACATATTAATTGAATTTGTCCAAATTCAATTTAAATCAATATGTAGGTATGTAAATTAAACTAAATATCTACTTACTTATATACCTACCTACCCATTTAGGCTAAACACCTATTTAGATAAAACCTGTTACCTAGGCCTAATACTTACTTAGGTTGTAGGTAAATAAAAAGTAGGTAGGTAGTTATGTTTATGTACATGAATTTATATATTTTATTTTGGGTTTATTTGTTTTTATTGGTTCATCTCATTATGTCCATGTTTTTAAATATGACAATGTAAAGACAAAACATCTTGTTTATATATTTTTCAAGATGAGAATGAAAGCCAAAACATACGGGATAAACTTTTTCATTGCAAGTTGTTTGCAATTAAAAAAATTATCCCACATGTTTTGGCTTTCATTCTCATTTTTGAAAAGTAAAGAATTAAATAGTTAAGTAAGACCTAAATAAGTAACTAGTAAACTAACTAATAAAATAATAAAATAATAAAATAACTAATTATTTAATGAATAAATTATAAACAAATAAAGTAATAAGCTTGTTAATTAATTAATTAACAATTAAACTAAAATCTAACTAATTCACTTTATAAACTATCCAACTAATTATTTATAGTAATAATGATCAATATATTATGATTACCAAATTAATTATATTATTATTTATTATTAAATGTTGTTTAATTTATTAGCTAGATAAAAATTAATAATATTTAATTTTAATTATATATGAACTATAATGATTTATCAACCAATTTCATTAACTAGTAATTGGCTCATATTGAAATAATTAGCTAATTATTAATAAATTATTATTATTTCATGATAAAATAAAATAATATAATAACTGAAATATTCAGTAATTAATAATTATAAAAATTGAGTATTTTTAAAATTTTAATAATATAATTAAAACCTAACTTAAACTAATTACTTTATTATAATTATTCCCATTATTATTTTCATTTTTAAATTTCATAATAAATATAAATGTAAATATTTAATAATAAAAATAACATTAATTCAATTATTATTGTAGCTAGTTGATAGCCAAGGTTAACTATTTTATTTTTATTATTCATATTATTACTTCATTCATTATAGCTATTTATGACCTACTACAACAAATATTTTATATTTTTAATAAGTATATTTTTCCTTGGAAAATAATTTCTGCATTTGTATATTCATTTATTAAATTTCCATTCTAACTACTACAGTAATTATTTTTAAATAATAAAATAATAACGCTAAAAATAAAAAGTATATATCAAAAATTGATTTTAATCATTGAATAATCATTAGTTAATTAATATTAATTATTAATTTGAAATAAAATATGTGACTTGTTAGAGCTATTATGATTTATTATATTATATTTTTATTTTTTAGGAAATTAAAAATTAATTTTTTGCAAGTACATTAGTCATTTGAAAATAATTTAATAATAATATAAATATATATTAGATTTTTTGTCATTATTTCAGTAATTTCATAACTTTTTTTCCTATCATTTTAATATCATCATCATGATGATCATTATGTAATTAAATATTAATTTTTTTTAAAATGATGAAAGATGATATTTAAATTTAAATTTTTATTACATGTAATTAATATAAATATATTATGTTATAATATTATAAATAATAAGAAATTTCATTTGTAATAATTTTAAGAAATATAATAAGATGGTTTGGATAAACTTTTAATATGGGCACAATATATTTAGTAAATATTTTACATAAAATTTGAATATACTCAAAATATACAGTAATTAATGTAACAATAATATTGATGCCATTTATGCTAATAATAATACTTGAATACACATGCAATATGGTTGTTCATATACATTCAAAATATACATTTATAAATCTTAATACACCCAATTATATTCCTTAGAATTCACAAAATACATCTTTGTATACTCATACGATTGCAACTAAATTTGTCACATTTGCAACTAATGGAACATAAATTGTTTTTCTTGAATGAAACCAAACTAAATGTTGTCCACATGGAAGGATGCACAACAAAATAGTTACAAACTAATTGTAATGTAGTCGCAAATATGACCAACACAAGAAATAATTGCAAACATGTTCAAATGTAGTTGCAAATAACTAATAGTCGCATAAAGTCGCAAATAAGTGGTTACATTTTGGTCAATTTCTACTAATGATAATCTTTAAAATGAACCTTTGTTTTAAGTGTTGCATGAATAGACAATTTCTTCAAACTATTGCATGGACTTCGTATCTAAATAATATTGCTCATTAATCAACAAATGATTATATGTATTATACCCTCTTTATAATCACCCTTGCATTGATGACCACTTTTTTTTGTAACACTAACAAATTGTGACTTAAATGTGTATCTAGTCACATTTCATATAAACCTTTACAAGATTGTGATCATAGGCAAAAAAATCTTACAAAACAACTTTTTTGTACTTGAATAAAGGTGCCAATTGTTTCGATTTTCTACATGGGTTATTCTAAGTTCTACTATGCATTATCAAATTTGAAAAAGGTTGTGATTTTTGCTTGTTTTATTGTGACAATTTATATTGAGTTTGAGTTCTTTAACTATTAACTTGTGGATCTTTTGCTTTCTTAACAAGTTCACATTTTATTTATTTTTGCTTGTCTACACTAGAAAATTGTGTTTTTTCTTTTTAATTGGATTCATTATTGTTAGTTTACACAACTTAACAAAAAATAACACTTAAAACATTGTTAAAGGGAACTACAATTTACAAAACCTTAATATTTGTTTTAAATATTCCCATTATAGTAACATTTTTAAAAAATTAGCTTTGCAAATATTGTGTGCTACTAACTCTTGTGATAGTGACTCTAGAATATGGTGTTTCTTCCTGAAATGAATGGGTACCCAAAATTGTGTGACACAAACAAGAATATGACTAAAATGGGCTTGATTATAAAGAGGTTTTACTGTTTATTATTAGTTAATACTGCTGACAAATTAACAAATAATTGTATATCTGGATTCTATGTTAGTATCCTCGTCTGCAACAAGAGAACAAGGTCCTTGTCTGAATCGGAAACCATCGAAATAGATTAACTTAGGTGCACTATGTGCCAATCTTTGATCAAATTTTCACAAGTCACTTAACAGATAGATGATCATGGAATGCCTAAACTCAAGAATTGATACCAATTACGGCGTGGCCGGCCCGCAATGATCCTATATTTTAATGCAATCTACGAGCAGCTGAAAATTACTTCATAGTTGGATCCCGTTGGACACGCAAATACCTTACCGGTGGTGTCTGTGGTGAACGATATTGCATCGGGACAGGCGTTAGCGAATGCCATAGTTCCAGGCGTGGGGCTCGTTACATTTGGGCCATCGGTATTGTAGCAACCGTCACCAAGCGGACCTGTGAGCGTGTTAGGTGCCTGGCAAAAATTGGTAATGTTGGGGATAGAGCAGCTAGGGCTTGGGCACGAATTAATTCCTTGTGGGATGATCGTTATACCCAAATTGTACGCATTCTGTAAGCATTCCAATATAAAAATAGTTAGCGTAGGTGTAGGTTCGAAATTGCGAAGGAAACGGAAGTCTCACGCGCATGATGACATGTGTTTTTTTTCTTCCATTGTGAAAGCATTCTGAAGGAAGCAGGAAACCGCAAACTAGCAGGCGGGCCGGAAGGCATACCACGTTGCTGATTTGATACAAATCTGTGTTGTTGGAACCGCTGATGTTGAACTCAGCGAGGTCTGCCTGAAGCTTTGCAGAGATGCAATCTGAGATACTAGAGGCATTGTTGCCTGGATAGCCCCAAATCATAGCACTGGTCAAGTTTGACTCCGTGAAGTTGCGGCCGAGGGGGAAACTTACGCCGGGAGTTGCAGTTTCGGCAACAGATAAGCCAGCGGAATCGGTATAGCATACTATAATGCTGTCTGGACATTGATTTGTGCTGTTGAATACCACAATACCTGCAGAGCACAATATAACAGCTGAGATGATCAGAATTTCCGACGAGACCCAAGAATAGGAGAATTAAGAGAAGAGTAGCCCTCATCATGCCTAGGCACCTCAAAACATGGAAGGGCCTCTAGAGTGGAAGAAATCTTCCAACTTGGAAGACAGCCATTGAAATCTTCCGCTTGACAATGGTTCTCAAATAACCAAGGGAAAACGAAAGCCAGTGCTTTACTATATCCAGAATGGTTGATCGTGACTGCATCATAATGTTTTCGCAAGAAGCTTTCATTGAAAAATTCTATAGCTAAGGACTCCAGTAAGTTTGCATGCAATGGTCTTTCGATAGACATCCTCAAAATCATTTAGCTGCAGATATTTGCAAGTTCCAGAAACTCTAGAAAAACGTACTAGTATGCCTGCCAGCTCTTACACATAAATATTAGACGGTCTCAAAGTTTGTTTATGTCCCCGTTAATTCTAAATTAGATTCTCTAATTTTACATGAGACCTCCTAAATCCTAGATATATGATAGATAGATCGAGTTGGAAACCACAAAGTTTAAAGTTCGGGCTTGTCTGATTCAAAAACTATTAGGAAGTGCTGCCGCGGGCATGGACCTGGAAAGGAACAGAACTGAAATTAAGGCCTAGCTCATTTACCATCTACTGAACCGATCACAAAGCAGCTGAGCACAGATATGAGTAGCGCCAGCGCCGCTATCCGCACGGCGTTCTTCATCCTCAAGAAGAAAAGAGACTACTGCAGTGCGAAATGGAGGTAAAATCGGAACTGGGTAAGTTAACAGATCTAGAGCTAGAAACAAGTGCTGCAATCAATGGAGTGTGTATTTAATAGAAGATTGCAAGAGCGATGAGAATGGGTGAAGTGTGTGCTTTGATTGCGAGAGGGCGAATTACAATGGGACTTGTTGGCCACCGTATTATATAGGGGAGCACCTGCACATCATAGCCAGCGCTTGGGAAGATGATGAGGAACTGTG
>Ga0116229_10011031_pt1 | contig 13430 bp, 10 predicted proteins | sample S1TSphgellanicum_3_FD_87313 | JGI IMG/M metagenome (GOLD analysis project Ga0116229, IMG submission 87313) | Host-associated microbial communities from peat moss isolated from Minnesota, USA - S1T2_Fc - Sphagnum magellanicum MG | ecosystem: Host-associated > Plants > Peat moss > Unclassified...
AGAGGCTCACATTTTTCCAAACATGGTTATGGCCCTCCAGCATTATACCTATATTTTTGTCACTCCCATGCAAGTAGATTTGATTTTTTTGCCCCACATTGTTTGGTTTACCAAGTTGATTTGCAACTCTCAGAGTTTTTTGCTGCAAATTAAATGCTTTGGGTGTTTTCCACCAATTTTTTTTGCAGTTAACAAGTAACACTTGATGACTTCATAATTCTTTCCACTCAAGAAGTAGTGGTTGTGGAGACAAGGTCTTGCATGGAGACATAGCTTGTCTACTCTATGGGGACCCCGTAATCCAAGTAATGAACACAGAAGGCATAACTGGATCACATTGCTCACCAGTGTCCAATTTGGCATACATGCAGTCTTTGGAATATCCCTTCAGAATCCAGATGAAGAACTTGTTCAGATGAAAATTAAAGTAAAAAAAGGTTCTTTGCACATATCTGTCAATCCTTATTATTAACTTATTGCCTGGGTTCTGTTGTGATCTATGAGATATATCTGGAGGTTTTGTTACTCTGATGACTTTCATAATTAATGTCATGGAGCATAGTAGAATAAGACCTGGAAATATATTTCATTGTGTGCATTCTCTTAGAGCAACTCCACGAGTGCACTGCACAGTATATTTTGGATGAAGAAATATTAAAACATGCCGGTTTGGCTTAGCAAAATGGTTTTGGCCCAGCTTTTTTCACAGGAAAGGCTGGGAAAATGCACAGCATAGCCTAACACCTGTTGTCGATTGGCTAGATGGTTTGATTGGTCCAGGAGGGTTGCCATCCAAAGTCTCCCAAACCTTTTGCAGTCTCAGTTTTCAGTTTTATAGGCAAGGTTGAGTAAAAGCAAATAACTAATCTTGAATGTAAGAAAGACTGATGCAGAGACTGGCAAATTGCACAGCATAGATGAACACCTGTTGTTGGTTAGCTCTATAGTTTGATTGGTCTAGGTGGGTTGCTATTAGAAGTCTCCGACCTTTTGCAGTCCCAATTCTCTGTTTAATAGGTGAGGTTGAGAAAAAGCAAATTTACTAATCTTGGATATAAGAAATGATAATGCAGGGCAACATACTGAGCATGGGTGGGGCTGCTCTTAGTGCATCTCCGCCTACTTTAGTAAAATCGCCTGTGCACACTATTTTGGATGAAGCACAGATTTCAAGTAGTGTGGAGCTTTGTTTTGGCCCATAAATATGCCCCTGGAGATTGGCCAGCCATAATGATCAACGCACATGGTGACATTTAAATAATCTCCCACTGTAAAGTGTCCATTTGTCATGTTTATGGGTGGGGATGGCGAGGAATAATTAACACTGTATGTTGGATGCGGTCTACAGAGATAGAGGCCCAAATAGGGAGTGTGGGTGTAGATGCTTTTAGATGCTCTTGGAGAACTCTTGTTCTCTTTTATTTTTTGGGGGTGGGTTTTGTGCTTTCAAGAATCATGAGCATTTCTGTCCTTTGCTGATAACCATAAACCCCTTCATACCTGTCAACTGACTTGAGCGGCAAAGACAGGTGAATTGTGAGGCCACAAAACACACCTGCAGATCTTGATGCTTTGCAAGGTTCCAGTGCAAAGGACCATTGTTGCAAAGGACCGATACAAAGTACAACATAACATGTATAGACAGCTGAGTTGACAGAGATAATATATGTATATACACACTGAGTGGCAATGATAGAAATATTGCAGCGACAACTGTTGCCAAATGTTCTAGAAGGTGGGTACGGTCCGAGTGGGGAAACTTGAAACTACAGACACATCCTGAGCTTATGGCCTTGGCAGAAACTTTCGTGCCAGAGAGTTCCAAGTCCCCATTAAAAACTGAAAACCAGGTACAGAGTATACATTTGAACTGCTTGCAAATAGAATCATGTTATAATAAAAGATTATGGACACATAAGTTGGATACTCAAGAAGGAGCCCTGGGTGTTTCGTAGGGTTGTGATTGGGGACAGAATAATTAATTGACCCCCACCATGGGCCATCCTTCGTACAGGTCAACCATTACTTACACAACACATCTGCGCACTTGCTTGCACGATTCAGTCACTCATCTTCTTCAGATGTGGAAGTTTTGTTTGTTTTGGGTGTTTTCTCTCATGTTTTGAAGTATGGTATTTGCACACACACATGCACGCACACTTAAAAGTTTTTCGCATGATTTCTTCTTACAAAACAACAACAAATTGTGTAATTTGTTCAGAGGTGCAGCTTGTTTGGTTTTTTTTTTCCAGGTTTTGGTTGGGAATTAATTCAGTGTATGGTCTCAACTGATGCAGGATGAGTCATGACATCAGCTTCTCGTGATCATTCCCTCAAAGGCCAGTTGTCCTTTTGGTTGTTGAACTGACAACCTGGTGCTTGGGTGCTTGTGAACCACATTGCTCTTGGAAGCTTGAAGAATTTTAAGTGCTTGGGTCACTCTGACAATGGTTTTTTTGTGGCTCAAGTTTCTCTTGATGATAGAAGTGAAGCTCTTATTTCTTGATTCCTGCCCCTTACCCAACCTGCAAAATCAAAACACAAGTTTTCTAGTTTAATGGATCTCCTTGTCTTCCTAGACCTTAGGTCTTGTCGAGTTAATGGCATCTAAACCCGACAGTTTTCTGGGGATTCAGTTACCAACTTAGTAGGCAAAATTAGCCTCAGCCTTTGACATACAAGAGTACAAACTTGAACAAAATGCAAATGAGACAATACGAGATTTCCAAGTACACATGACAGCCAATGGCAACCCGACAATACCATTGCACCACATTGCCCTATTTACAAAGATTTTCCCAATAACAACATTAGAAAATTGGGTTGTCAAAGACATTATAAAAAATAAAAGCATGATATTAAAGAAATAGTAACATACATACTCAAGGCCTCGTTACTTGTGTACAAATAAAACTTGAATAAAAAAAAGTAAGAAAGGGTTTTCCTGACCAAAAAAAAAAACTCTTCTAAAAACCAATAACATGGAAGCAAATAAATGTCCGAAAAAAAAGAATTCTAACTTCTTTCGGGATAATTTTCAATAAAAAAGTTGTAATATTTTGTCACATGTTAAACTTGATAAAAACCAATAAAAAAATATTAAACCCACATAATTTTGCCAAGGGTTGATCTCATACCCTCTTCTCCTTCAAGATGAGACAAACTCTCTTGTAAAATGGTGGTGCGTGGTATGTTATAAATGCTAACTCTAGCTAATTATTCCATTTGTCACTAGCTAAAACATTACCCTTAAGATTGACATTATACTCTTACTCCATTCTAAAATCTCAGTTTGGAAATCTATAAAGTGATTACATCCATTTGTTCACTATTGTTATTGAGTTGAAGAACCTACAAGTTTCTCTATATGTTACCTACTCATCAATATATTCCAAAATTTTAGTTCATGAAAAAGCATTTTGAACCATGGATCAAAGTCTAGATTTTGAAGCTCAACTGATCAATATTCTTTTTTCAAATAATAGTTGAAATTAAAGTGTCATGTTAAATTAAATGTGGGACATTCGAAGCTTTCCTTGTGTTGCTTCATTTAGGCCATCATGATTAAAAAAATATTCCTTGCACCAAATGGAATAAAGTAATGTAGCCATTGTCAAAATATTTCCAAAATTACATTATTTGCATAATATTAACCCACAAACATGTGCAATACTATGGTTGTTATGTAACCTTTGGTGATAACCTAATTTGATGACCATTAGTAAGGCTAACACATGTCATTGATTGTGTGGAGTTACATTTAAAAAATTTACACAAATTTTATGGAAGTTTCTTTGTATAATTATTGTGGTTTTAACTAAGCAACAAACAATCCATATTCAATTTAGTTTGTTTTCAACTATACAATTTGCAAATGAATATGTACATTGTTGATACAATTTGGATTTATGGTCATGTGGTCAAATAGTATCACATTATGATGAAAATTGTTGTCACGAAGGATGACATTTGATGTCTTGTTCCAAACTCCAATTGTTTTTATTCATGCATGTATGGCACATTTGCAATATATTGTGATCTCCTACAAAGTTGTGCATCCTTGGATTAGATGCAAAACATGCAATAATTTTCAAATGTTTAAATGAAAATCATGTCAAACATTTGAGTTGAAACAACCATTACTTGAATTGGATGTAAGATTAAACTATAGTTAAACCACATAGAATTGAATTTAGGTAACATAAAATTTTCATAATTGAAAATTTAATCTTTTGGATTTCATTTGAGAAATTATGAATCCCCAAAATTGAAATTTCAAGGGGACTTTGGAAATTTTGAAAAAAATTCAAATCAATGTAGTTGCCATGGGGACATACAAAGCATATTACAAGGAAAGTTGTATATGATATTTGTCATTTTGTTTTATTCATTCCAAAGCTTTCAATTTCTTGTTCCAATTGTGAAAGGTTTGGAAGTGTGCCTTGGGTTATTTGACTCTTTCAAAATTAGGAATTACAATTGATACCACTTAACAAATTTCCCAAGGATGTGTCATAAATTATGTAACATTTGATAGTTCCTCCAAATCATCATTCTTGAACATTTTGTGAATGAATTTACTTATTATGTTCATTATTGTGTTATGACCATTAATGTTTATATTGTTTGATGGGGTTAATGACAACACCACCTTCAACACCTTTCTTGAAAATTATTTTGTTTGCTCAATGTTATTCAAGTTCTTTATTTAGATCGTAATTTATGTCATCATGCTTTCATATGCGTGGAATGTTTCATGTTCCAACTGTTGAAGTAACAACTTGAACACCCATCAATGGTCTTATGTATGAGTTGTTATTACAAAGTTTGAATGTATGTTTTAAATTGCAACCTTTCACATTTGATTGTCTACACCACAAATTGTACTCCTAAAGTTCATTATAATTTCCAACATGTGTTGGAAAATGACAAATAGCTTTCACTTTAAGTTTTCCCACTAACTAGTCACCATACGTAAACAAGACTTTGTGTTTGTGTTGTAATGAGTTAACACCAAGTCTTTGAATTGACTTATATACTCTTTGAAATGAATTAACGCACACTCAACACAATGATAATTAATAGGTGAATTTTTCAACAACACTAATGGGAATTGAAATTACACTAGAACAAAACACCTTTCATGCATTATTAAGGGCATCATTTCATGAATCAAGATTAATAATTCATCATAGACAACCTACAAATATTTTTAATAATATGAAACAATTTCATGGGTGTTGTTGATATGTTATTCTTGGATTATCTTATGGATTTGGGCAATAAATGTTCATTCATTACAAAAGCTTCATGTGAACAATTAGTTTCACTTCTAAGGTCTCTTCCCATGAGGCTATTATTATCACAATTACATACATTATGTTGTGATCATAATAGCTAGTGAAAAGTTACTAAAAATGGGGCCTTGTTTCTTATTGCATGGATAGGTGCTTTCCATTGGAAGGCTACAATAGGTTGAAATACATATGCCATCAATGTTATGACCTTTGGGAACATTTTTCATGTAAGGAACTTTTTGGAAAATTTGAAAATGATACATGTTCCAATGAAAAATATTGATAGATGTTATTTTATGGTGATTCATAGTTTGATTCATAGTTTTCATAATTCCTGCATTTGGTCAATGCTTGATCAATAGAGTTGTGAAATAAATGTGAACACAACTAATTGAGAATTAGTTAGAAAAAAAAATGGAAAGATGTTATCAAGGCAAGATTTGTGATCAATACTTAATGACAAGATGTTTATTATCATAATGCTAAGATGGCAAGATGCCATCTTTCCAATTTCAAAATGGAAAGATGACTTCCCATGGCCTAATGGAAATTGCCAAAATCTTGTGATAGTTTTTAGTAAACCATTGAACAAAGTTTATTACAACTTTCTTGTCCCCATTTTTCACTTTCAAATGTATGGATATCAAAACAAAGTTATGGCACAAATTTTATTTTCTAAACCTCTTTCAACCTCAATACAAATTGTGCCAAAATTGTAAAATGCTCTACAAAATCCAATGAACCTCCTTCAACCTTAATACAAACTACATGACTACAAACTATGCAAACAAAACATTATATAATGTTTTTCAAAATGCATTGCAAAATACTAGGAAGCAAATTCAAGAAATCAAGAACTTACAAAATTCAAAAAATCAAAAACTTGCACATAAGCCCTAAGCACAATGAAATAGTTACCTACACGTAGACATAGCCCTAATATTGATATACATGTACATGTGTACACAATTTATCATCATGGTTGATATTTTTTTGACATAACATTGTTTCTTTTTCAATGTGTTTTTGCTTGTTGATATTTTGTGTGTCATTTCTTGAGCTTGCATTTCAAGTGTTTTTGGCTTCTTCAAATTGTTGTTTCAAAAGAAGAGAAATTAGGGGACTTTGTTGGACCTAGGTAAATTGGAACGTCATTAGAAAAGAAACTATATTGGGGGGTTCATCCTTAGTTTTGAGGAGTGATCCTCACTTTAGAGGACTTTCCAGATTAAAAAGTAAGGATGAGTGAGTAGCCTAGTCCAAAGCGAGGACCAAAGTGAGGATCACTTTACAAACAACTCCAATGCAAAGTCGAGATTTTCATAAATTATTATTTTTACTATGGAAGTGAAATTTGAAAACTAAAATATTTATTCAGTACCCAAGTGCAAAACTTGAAAATGTACTATAGTACTCTGTTTCTAGTAATGACAAATGGTGGAAGGGATTTGTATGAGCTGTTACCAATTATGTGAATAGTGTTGTGGATTCACACTTTCCATGAGCAAACTATTCCCTCTTTTAACTATTTTATTTATTCATAATAACTATTTTCTTTTCTCATGGGAAAGGGGACCTGTTTATCCAAAATTTGCCTAATTTTGAATCCAATTACAACAAAGGTTTGAAGAAGCAAAATGTAGTGAAGCACAGATTGAGAGAATTAATTAAAATCCAAACATGTGTGGTTTCTTTGAGGGGTTTTCTTTGTGGATTGGAATTCCATGTTTTGAAAGAAAAAAATTTTGGTGGGGGGGGAGAGGGTGGTGAAGAAAAACCCTAAGAATTTCTCCTTTACTTAGAACACACAATTGGCATTGACCCAAGCCTTCAAATGAGTAATGAGTAATAGACTAGTATCAAATCAGCAGAGTAAGTAATGGAAATGCTAATTTGAATGACTGTACACATTCAAGGCAAGATAATGTGGATATGCTTTAAAACCCAAAAAAGGACTGAATTGTTGCAATAAGGAAGAGTTTACCTGACACAGTTCAGAACTTCTCTTGGGGTCATGAGTCATGTGATCCTTCTACTAGAGAAGGAGTTTGTGTGATAATAACATTAAGCTAAATCTTGTTTTCCAAGTCTAATTTGAAGGCAACAACAATCTGCACTACAGATGAAAACTTGTACAAATTCAAACCCATATATATGGCTTTCATTGTCCACACACACACATACACTTATTGTTCCATGCATTTCCCACAATCAGAACATGATACTCTAATCCCAATGGCACAATTTTTCTAATACCCAATTTGTTGCACATTTGCTAGATACATTCTTGGGTTGCCGAAGGATAGAAAATTGGCCAGAAAAAATATCAATCTGCTGGTGGTACTGAAATTAGTGATCATGGGTCACTTTTTGATTTCATAAGAGGGGTTAATTGCACAATGCTCAACTTGTTGAGTATGTTTTTTGTATACACTTTGAAGCTTTACTAAGAACACACATCAATGCTAGCATGAAAGAGAAAGTTCCTCCTCTACACAAGGAGCACCGCCAACAATACTATTCAACAACAATTGGGCCACAAACTTCAGGAAATTCTTTCACCCATTGCTCTTCCCTGAGTAGGTAGTAGCCATGATAATAACAAACCAAAGTTTTTCACAAATCATTCATTGGCAACAACAACCAGATTTGAGGAAAACTATGGTCCTATGATCCTTCTCGTCCTCCACACCCCCCCCCCCTCTTCTCGATCTTGTAATGCTGTTTAGATTTGAAGAATTTACTATGGTCCATATGGTCTTGTCCTCTCCCTGAACTCTCTTTCTCTCCCTCTTGCAATGTTGTTTGGACTGGAAGAGAACAAAAGGTCCTTCTTGTCCTTGTCCTCTCCCCCAAACTCTCCTTCTTGCAAGATTTGTTTAGATTTGGAGCAAAAAAAAAAAAGGCCCAAGTTCTCATGCTCCCCTCCAAGCTCTTTCCCTCATGCAATGTTGTTTAGATTGGGAGAAAACAAAGGAAGGTCCTTCTCTTCATTGTCCTCTCCTCAAACCCTCTCTCTCTCTCTCTTCCTCTTGCTTGTAATGTTGTTGAGATTTGGAGGAAACTAAGGTCCTTCATGTCCTTGTCCTCCGCCCCCCACACCAAAACTCTCTCTCTCCCTCTTGTAATGTTGTTGGTTTTGTTTCTCCCCCCAATCTCTCTCTCTCTCTCTCTTCCCCTCCCTCTTGTAATGTTGGGTTTTGTTTCACCACCTTAGTCCCTAATACAACAAATGTGGGATTCAATTGCTGGAAAAAAAAACTAGGAAAAAAAAAAACACTCAAATTCTCAAGCTCTTCCCCACCCAGCTCCCCCACTAGCAACCCACAATTCTACTCCTGATTGCAAGCTGCTGCTTCTTAGCAGCAGCAGCAGCTGAAGAAGAAGAAGCTGGAACAGTACCATCAGTACCAGCAAGGACTCGGTACTTATCCTTCCGAGTAAAATCAGTACACTGAAAACCCAGCGATTTTGCAAGCTCCTTTTGAATGTAGTTGGCGACTTCATGGCTGGACTTCCCACCAGTACAAGTCATTTCGATCGGCAGTTGCTCAAGGAACGTGACTTCGTAGCTTGGAGCAGGGTTCATGAAGAAGAAGAGAGGGTCCATGCTCTTCCAGCCTCGAGCAGTAGTTCCGTGAAACAATTGGATCTTGATGTTCATCGTCACGGGTACGATCTCGTCCGCAAGCTCCGCAAATAACGAGCTAAACCGCAGCAGAAACGGTTCTCGACAAGTGGTCCCCTCTGGACACACGGCCAGATCCCCTTGCTTCAAGAGTGTCGTCATGGTCTGTGCATCCGTGTCGCGACATCTCGTCAGTCGCACTGTTCTGATCGGTGCTAAAATCTCCGATAGTCGACTTATGCTGTATGTCACGGCTGAGACTCTTCTCCCCGCTGCCACGGATAAGAAGATGGGATCCAGAAGAGTGCGATGAGAGCAGACAAACAGTACTCCCCGGTGTGGTTGTTGTTGTCCTCCTTTCTTGCTTGCAGCGGCTGCATGAGAATTGGGTGGGATTCCTTTCACTATCATGAATACGCCCAGTGATGGCTCTACCACTTTTGCTAACCACATGGGTAGAATGAGGCCGATGACGATCCGGATCACTGCTAGAACTATGCCTATGGGTGTCCACAAGAGAATCGCAAGCGACATCAATGGCGTCGGCCTGCACACTAGCCTTCCGTCATGGAAGATCAGCGGCTTCAAGTACTCGTTCTTCGGAACTGCCTCCACGGGCTCGTCGCTCGGAACAATATAAGCTTCCTGCAAGTGCAACAGCAATTGCGATGTCAGAAAGGAAAGTTGCAGCTGCTGATTGACGAATACTTTACTTCTCTCAGCAAATTCTATCTCTGAACATTGTAGTTGGAGCTAGACAGATGATCCAGCTGTTGCCTGATCAAGCTTTTCTTCTTCTTCCAGATCCATGAGCTGCTACAATATTAGGTCATGGTGAAGAATTTGTTGTAAAGAAGAGATCTGAAGTTTGGGGACTTACTTTGCAGAAGGACATGAATGGGTAGTCGCTTTCTCTGTCTCCGAGTCCGATGTCCGGGGCATCGTTTCCGAAGTATTTCTTCACTGCAGAGCGCTTGTTCAAGCCGACGAGAACATCAGTAGACGCGGAGACAAATCCAGTGGCGTAACCTCCGCTAGTAGTTTGAATCTCTGTCCCCATAACGGCTTCCACCTCCAAGTACTCTTTCAGAAACGGTTCCACCATGATGCGCGGGTTGGCAGTCACGACACAGCGCCTGCCGCAGGCGATGAACAATCGGTAGCTACGGGAGTGCATGTCTTCCAGGTAGAACTTCGACAACACTCCACGCGCGGCTGTCTCGATGGCTGACAGACGCAAACCAGCGAAAGACAAGAAGATGAGGATCTTGATCCCCGCGGACTCGGAAATAAAGTTGTACATCACCCATGCGAGCGGTGATAACAAAAGAAGAATGGCGGCTCTCAAGGGACTCCCGGCCTCAAAGGCAATGAGCATGAAGTAAGGGAAGGAGCTTCGTGATCGCAACAGAGTTCCGTCCAGGTCCGACACAATGGTTTGTGATTCTCGTCCCTTGGTGATCTTGCAGTTCTCTACCACGTCGAATGGCTCGTTCGCGCAGTAGATCTTGGACGCATCCGCCGCCGCATACTTGAAGGGAAAGCCCATCTTAGAGATCCCAGCCCAGCGCGATGACCACGCCTGAGAAAGCGACGAGAGAGCAACAGCTCCAAACTCCCCCAACATTTTGACCGAGCACCCTAGAGTAAGCTCTATCTACTACTGATCACACCACCCTCTTCTCTCTCTCTCTCAGCAACTCCTGCTCTAGTGCAACAACAAGAGTGGAGCTCCGCGCCCAACACAATCAATCTGCCGCTGCTTGCTATGCATGCATCCCCCGGAGGACCTCGAGCATCAAAACATGTATAGTTCTAGCTCAGTGTGTTCTAGGTCTTAAGCGTGCTACCAGCTGCTGGGAGTAGTTCTAGAAGCTCCAATGGCAACCCAGAAGCTCAAGAAACACAACACCCACAGCTGGCTTGATGAGAGATCTGAGAATGATCGAGCTGATGGAAAACAAGCTAGAGTCCGACAGTCATGAGTTCAAAGGACTATTGTTGATGTTGTTGTTGTTCTTCTTCTTCTTCTTGTGTGCAAGCCCATGAATCTATAGGCTTGTATTACGACTTGCTTATAAGGTTCCTGCAAGGATGACGGAAGCGGTGAACACTGACAGACCAAACAAAGGCTCGAGTCAGCCGCTACACCGCGTGGTCACGCACCGCCACCAGCTTTCACTTCAAGACTGCCACGACATATCTTGCAACAGTTGATCAGCTACTACTTTCACACCCAATCGTGAAAGAATCAAAATCTAGCTAAACACACACACTCCATGGTCGAAGGATTAAGTCCACCACGGCCGATCGATCTGCGAAACTTCGTAGCTACAGCTGCTTCTTCGTCAACTGTAACTGAGACGGCGATGATACGTCTCACAAACACATGTCAACCGAGCTCAACACCCCACATAAATGCTCCTCATCCCCCCACCGCTTCCTAGTCCCTGACACACAGATACACACACAGAGACAAAGGGAGAAGCAAGCGGATATTGTGCACTTTCCAGATCTGATCTTTGTAGACCTGTACAGCTACCCAATGTACGCCACAACACCACACAACTTCCAGCTCCCGCAACAGCAACAGGACTTCTTCCCGAGAAAGAACTCCGCGTCTATGAAGCAGATCAACCACCACACTTTGACTCACAGCTTCCCCCTTCCCTCACACCACCAGATCAAACAAACAAATAAAACAAAATAGGAAGGCAAAAAAAAACTAATAGAACAACCAACCAAAACAACAATCACAACAAACTCTCGTGATACTTATAATGCAAAGCAGCAACTCAAAGGGGCACTTGTCAAATGGTGCTTCAAAAAACACAGAGAGAAAAGAGAACTTTAACTGAATGAGAAGCAAGAAGAAGAAGAAGAAGATCTAGACCAAACCCCAAAGCAACAACCAGGCACAAGACAACAACACTGTTGTTGCTTCCGAGTTCACAAAGCTGGAAAGCTGGAAAGAGTAGGGGAAAAGGGAGGGGAGGGGGCTGAGCACTGGCGAAGGAGGCGAGCCAGACCAGACAGACACACCAGACACACACAGAGAGTCACAGCGAACACAAGACTATAATTGTGGCTAAATAGTGTTGTTATTGCATTGCAGAGGCTGGCTAAATAGTACTAACTCAGTTACTAGGTAGTTGTACACAGACGTACAGACTTGCAGACTCCATCCAGCAGTGGGCTAGAAGTATCATCCATCCATAGTAGGAGTTTGTAGATTTTTATTTATTTTTTAAATGGCGATCCTCCCTAGGAAGATATTTAGCCAAAATGTGGTTTGGTTGTAAAACCAGAAATCAAATTACTACAAATCTTTAATTGTCCTTCTATGGCTTTTTTTGGCTACTCAATTATGAAAACCAAATATATGAATCTGGTGATTTTTTTAACTCTGTTTTTTTTAAAATTATTATTAAATTAATTTAATTAAATAAATAAAAAATTCCCCCCCCCCCTTCACTTTTGGCGACTGAAACCCCTCCAAAATCGCTTTTTTTCTTATGAATTTTTGGTTTCGTTTTTTGGCGAAATCTCGCCAGTGGAAAAAAATGCTGGGCATATTAGTGAGGGAAGAGGAAGAAAGGAGCGAGCCAGTGTTTTTATTTTTAGGAATTTTTGTTTTGCAACTAAAGTGGCAATTTAATTATTGGTAGAAAGATGGCCAAAAAGTGGCCATCAGAAGATTTAGCCAAATATGGCTATAAACCAGATATGAAGTAACAAATCTTTAATTCATCCTTCTACATTTTTGGCTACCACTCTGAAAACTAAATATAGATTTTTGGGGATTTTTATTTATTTTTCCTCATGTCTGACAATTGAAAACCTCCAGAATCACCCCCTTTTTTTAATTAAAGAAATTTTTAGTAAAAAAAAGTGTTTTGACTGCCAAATTTAATCAAAATGAAAACAAAAAGTTATTTTCAAGGCTTTCAATCGCCAGAAGTGAGAAAGAAAAATAATAATAAATCATTATATTCACTTCCAGCAAGTAGCCAGAAATATAAAAAGAATGATTAAATTTTTTTGATTCATATATACGTATATATTTGGCTAAATCTTCTCAGGGATGATTGCTCGCCACTAATGCTGCATTAAAATTTTCCTTTTAAATAAACACTAGAAGGAAGGACGGCGGGATGGCTGGCTGGCTGGCGGCCGGGGGGGGCGGGGGGGGATTGTGTGTGTTGGGGGGGTGGCGGAAATAGGGGGAGGCGTGATTGATTACTTTCATGGCTGCTGCAGTTGGTGCATTTATGTTACAACTATTTTTTTATTGAAATTTTTTTTAAGCCCAAACTAGGCTATCTTAATTTTTTTTAGTACCCCCCCCTTATTAGCGGGCCCCCCCCCCCCAAAGACGGCCTCATTAAGTACCCCCAAAAACTTTGGAACCGCTTGGAGGTGGTAGAACCTGGTTCTAAGAACCATTTTTTTTTCCTTAAAAAATAAAAAAAAATAAAATAAAATTAGGTAGCCGAAAAACTACA
>Ga0116229_10011032_pt1 | contig 13429 bp, 9 predicted proteins | sample S1TSphgellanicum_3_FD_87313 | JGI IMG/M metagenome (GOLD analysis project Ga0116229, IMG submission 87313) | Host-associated microbial communities from peat moss isolated from Minnesota, USA - S1T2_Fc - Sphagnum magellanicum MG | ecosystem: Host-associated > Plants > Peat moss > Unclassified...
AACCAAAAGGGGTTGTGGTTGATAAAGTAAAACGATGCGGTAATGGCTGCCGCAGCGGAGCCGACGATTGGCCCCATTATCCCGATGAAGGCATCCTCTTCTAGGTCGCGACCGTACTTTTTGGTAGTGACGAATGCACCCATGAACGGTATGAAAACCATGATACCGGTCGGAATTCCTCGAAGCCGCGCGGCTAAGGCGTGACCGCACTCGTGAATGAAGATAAGCATGACGATTCCGACAGCGAGAGGCCAGCCAAAACTGCGCGACTCTAGCCAAATCGACAAGCCCATCGAACCGAACATCAACAGAAAAACTTTCAGCTTCGCGAGTACAAAGATGAATGGGCCAGCTACTTTCAGCAAGAAAAGCAAAATTGTGGCGATCGTGCCAAGAATTCCGCCTTTTGCCTTCCATCGCTGTAGCAATCCGGGCCTTGCCACGCCACTCTTCTGATTCAGCGCAGCGACGATCTCGTCAGCCGTTAATGGAAGCGGTATTTCGTCCTGCGCCGATGCCGTTGGGGTAGCTTCGACCTGTTCTGTCGCTCGCACTAAGGGCACTCGCGTCAGTCTTGGCTGGGGATCTGCTGTTTGTACGGTATTGTCTTGCTCGTCGTTATAATCGTTCATTACAATACGATTGTACCATTGAAGCGGTGTCGGTCTTTATGGCAAATTAACCGGTGCGGGGCAGGACAACGGTTACCGTCGTACCTTTGCCGAGCTCACTCTCGAACGAGATTGTTCCCTGGTGTGCTTCGACAATACCGCGACAGATTGCTAGACCCAGGCCCGAGCCGCCAGTTGACTCTGTTGAGCGCGATCTTGCACTGTCAACTCGGTAGAATCTTTCACCGAGATGCTCGATATGCTGTTGTGCAATCCCAATGCCCGTGTCATTCACCATGATCACTACTTCCGTATTAGAACTGCTCAGCGAAACAATGATTCGTCCGTTGTTCGGCGTGTGGTTGGCCGCGTTTGTCAGTATGTTTGTAAAGAGCCTAACCATCTCGCTTTCGTCCGCGTTGACGACAAGACTCTCATTTGCTGAGACCAGCTTAATTGGTGCAGAAGAGATTGCTGCGACTCTATCGATGGCTCGCAGAAGCGGGTCGAGTATCAAAATATCGATCTTTTTTCTTCCTAGCTGTCCAGCGTCCGACCGCGCGAGAAAGATAAGATCCTGCACCAATTCCGACATCGATGATGCGGCACTGTCAATGTCGGAGGTTGCTGTTCGGTCGAGCACGCCGTCACCAGCTAACGCGAGGCTCGTTGTTCCGCGGATAATGGTCAGCGGAGTCTTTAGTTCATGCGATGCATCCGCAGTGAACCGGCGCTGCTGCTCGACGACTTTGGCTTGCTCTTGAAATGCGACTTCCACTCTGGTCAGTAACGCATTGAATGTCTGTGCCAAATCCGCAAACTCGTCGCTGCCGACTACCGGAAGTCGCTGAGAAAGATCGTTTGCGCCGATATTTCCAGCCGTCCGCGCGAGTTGAGCGAGCCTGGTAACAACACTTTTTGTAACAAAGGCACCGCCGATCCCCGCCACTAACAATGCGATTGGAATGAGCGTCAATAGTGCTCGGTCGACGCCAGCGATCGCCGAGTTGACATCGGTAAGGGGATAGGGCGCCTGAAAGTACCATGTATCTCCTTGCGGTGACATATCTTGTTCGGTCAGTATCCGCAGATCGACGTTGTTGATTCGTTTTGTCGTGAAGACGGGGCGCTTCGTTCGGGAGGCGCTCTGAATAGCCGCCAGATCCCACGCTGGATTCGCACTTGTTCGATCCAATGCTTCGCCATCGAGCGTAAAGCGTCGCGGTCGGTACGGGTCGTCCACATTTAAGTTATTTGGCGGTAACACATAGCGCGAATCGGCGCTAGGTCCGCTCCCAAATTGGTCGTCACCTTGTTGGAACGGCTGTTGCGGCGGCAGACCAGGCTGCTGGCCACCGTCATCCGGCGGCGGGCCTTGGTTGTCGGGTTGCCCGCCATCAAAACCGTCGCTGCCATTTCGAATTTGGCCAGGATCGGTATTTGGGTCGTCGTAGGGATCACCCGGCGGACTCTGGTTTTGATCCGCTGGCCGAGGCGGCGGCCTATGCTTAGTCGTTCTAATTCGTTGTAACAGCTCTTGGTCGACGGAGTTTATCAGAGTCGTCGTGACGACGTATCGTACGAATACCCCGAATAGCCCCAGAATGAGCGTCAGTCCAATGACGCTGCTGACGATTAATTGCCGACGAAACGAGTGCCGTTTGGTGCGCGGCAAGAACCCGAAGGAGGTCACGTCTTTGTTTCCAGTGGCACTCGAAGCGTATATCCCGTACCACGCACCGTTTGTATGAGCTTTACCGAGTGACCCGCATCGATCTTCTTACGGAGCATATTTATGTAGACATCGACGGTGTTAGAGTATGTCTCGTCGTTCATCCATATTCGCTCCAGTATCACTTCGCGTGTCAGTACCTGACTTTCGTGTCCGGCGAGCGCTTCCAAAAGTTCATACTCTCGGTGACTCAGGCCAATTGTTTCGCCTGCACGAGTGACAAGCCGCTGAGCGGTGTCGATTGTCAGGTCGGCAACCCGTATTATCTTTGTTCGATGAACTCTGTCTCTGCGCAACAGTGCCCGCACCCGAGCTGAAAGTTCGGGGAAGGCGAATGGCTTGGACAGATAATCGTCAGCACCAACGTCGAGGCCTCGAACACGATCCTCGACGGTATCACGTGCCGTTAGCATTAAGATAGGAACACGGTTACCTCGATCGCGGAGCATCTCGCATACCTGTATACCGTCGAGCTTAGGAAGCATGATATCGAGGATGATTAGGCTGACATTGGTTTGCGAGACAATGTCCAGAGCGCTCTTCCCATTGTCTGCGACGACGAGGTCATATCCCTCGCTCTTTAAGCCCCGCTCGATCATCCTTGCAATCGGTTCGTTGTCTTCGACCACTAAAATTTTCATTTGACTCTTCCTGTCAGTGTTGTGGGTTAATACCACGAACGGTACATAAAAAATTATAGTGGCAATTTTTAGGTTTAATTCATCTTTAATGTTGCAGTCGAATAATAGACCCAACACGGCGCTGATGGGTGAGAATTGTTGGTTGAAAACGCCGATTTTGAGGAGAATAAGATGATACAAGTAAGCAAATGGCCGCTCGCGATGATGCTAGTGGCAACACTGGTACCGGCCACAATTGTTGGCGCACAAGGGCTGAACGACGGGACACAGGGTGGGGGATTCCCCGGCGGAGGTCCACAGAACGGTGGATTTCAAGGTGGAGGTCAAATGGGAGGCCTTCGTGGCGGACCACAGGGGCCAGGAATGGGTGCGCCTCGCCCTGGTCAAATAGTGTCGGCTGTCACGACACCGCTGACTAAGTTAACCAGTGTGCTAAGCCTTACGTCAGCGGAGCAAACCCAAATTCAGACTATCCAAGCTTCTTATCGTCAGCAGCTAAACGTTGTGGCTCCGAGACCTACACCAAGCTTTGGCGGTCAGTCTGCCGGAAGCCAACCGGCACGGCCAGATGCGGCTACCAGAGCGAAGATCAAGGATCTGTCCGACGACTACTCAAAACAGATTGAGGCTGTCTTGACTGCGGATCAGGTAACGGCGTTAACGACTTTAGTGACTCAGTTGAAAGAGCTTGCCGACGCACAGATATCGCCGCGTCTCTGCACTCAGCTCAATTTGACTACCGATCAGTTTGCAAAGATCGCCGCAATTGAATCTGCGTCACACGATTCACTAAAGCAGGCCGTTCAGAAAGCTGCGGCTAGCGGAGATTACGACGAGCTCGAGCAGACGATACAAGACGTGCATGAGACGGTTCGGACCCAGGTGGCGTCCGTACTGACCTCCTCGCAAGAGGCAATGACAGAGACCAACCAGCAAGGGCGCGGTGCATTCCAGCAGGCACGCGGTGGCGGCGGCCAGGATAGCTTTGGCGGTCAGCAGGGTTTTGGCGGCGGGCCTGGTGGCGGGGGTGGCCCACAGGGCTTTCAGGGCCCTGGCGGTGGCGGCCCAGGCGGATTTGGTCAAGGCGGCGGTTCTGGACCAGACGCTGCAGGCAACGGTTTTGGCCCCGGTAACAATGGCGCTCCAACCGGTCCGCCAGACCAGAGCAGCACACAATCTCCACAAGGCAACGGGGACGCTGGCGCATTCTAGGCCCAGCACAACAAAGGCCGCAGGCATTCGCCCTGCGGCCTTTTTTCTATTGTAGACCTCACTACAACCTGCTCATATACTATCAATTCGTCAGGTATCATAAAAGCATATATAGTCGATGTGCTTTACATGAATTAAAATAAATCGTACTGTATTAACCAAGTCTGGATTCTCTTGACATCGTCCAGCTTGAAAGCGAGGTCGATGACAGCTTTGCCTTTGAATAGCAGCGGAATAACACAAACAGGAAGCTCTCCCACTACTATATTAATAGCCGACGACAACATCGATATGGTAGACGGTCTTTCTTGGTATTTGGAAGCTGCAGGATACGAAGTTCTCACTGCGCATGACGGAGAGGAGGCAATAAAGACTTTCTCTTTGCGCAAGCCCGATATGGTAGTACTTGATATCATGATGCCAAAGTTGGATGGCGTCTCGGTCTGCGAATCGATTCGGAAGGATTCGGGAGCATACATTATAATGCTCTCGGCTCGAGATGCCGATGTTGATAAAATTCGTGCCCTTGACAAAGGTGCCGACGATTACGTGACCAAGCCTTTCTCTTCCGCTGAGCTTGTCTCACGAATCAAAGCTATGTTTCGACGATCCGCTCGCGCACCACAAGGGGCGGCGTCTTTACGCTGGAACGACCTCGAAGTGTTTATTGATGAGCGGGTTGTCCGTGTAAAGGGGCAAGTCGTCAATCTGACAATCTTAGAGTTTGACTTGCTTACTGCTTTGATGCGACGTATGCGGACGGTGCTGTCGCGCAATCAGTTGACCGATCTTGTGTGGAGTGATCCCGGCTATTACGGCGGGTTACGTCTTGTGGACAATCAAATTTACCGTTTGCGTGAAAAGCTTCTCTCGGCGGGACTTGACTACTGTCCAATTGTCACCGTCCGAGGTGTTGGCTATGCGTTTCGTCCCGAGGGTTAATGTCCGAAGTCAATTGACTTTCACCATCCTGATTGCCATCCTTTTGAGTTGGACCGGCAGCACGGGATTGAATAACTATCTCACATATCGGCAGTACCGGCTCTATCGTTCAATTATGCTCGCCAATCCGTCACAGTATACGAGTCCGATTCCTCTTATGCATTTCGGCGTACGTGAGTTTTTTCTAGGATATCCCCCAAGACTTCCGAGGACTGTCAATAGGCGCAACAGCCGTACAACTTCGTTAGGCGCTCTCACTATGACGCCCGGTCAGTTAGAGCAGGATAGAACATGGATGAGCGCAACGGCACTCCTTGCTCTCTTCATTGCCCTATCTGCCGGTGCCTGGGCAAGCCGTCGTTTCACTCGGCCCTTGTCCGTCCTCATGCTAGGCGCCAATGAAATATCGGACGGTAATTACGGTTATGCGATAGATCTGGATGGCGATAGCGAATTTGCAGAGCTTGCAACAACGCTTAACCAGGTAAGCGCTAAAATTTCGAGCCATGTTTCGCAACTTGAACATCAGGCAGTTATTAGCCGGCATTTTATCGCAGATATTGCACATGAACTACGCACTCCAATGTCAACAATAAAGACGATGGCTGAGGCATTAGGAGACGGCATGGCGGAGGATCCCCAACGGCGAAGCCGAGCAATTTCTTCGATCGCTCAGACATCGGATCGGCTGTTGCGCCTCATCTCTGATATGCTCGTCCTTGCTAAGCTCGACCTCAAAGAACTGCCTCTGCATATCCAGCCTGTCGACATCCGTGAGCTTGCAAATTCATGCGTCCAAGGCAATATGGTAAGTGCATCAACTGCACACGTAACGCTGAAATTGGTTGATGATGGGCCGCCAATCATGGTAGAGGCCGACCCAGATCGAATCGCTCAGACGCTGGATAATCTCATCGGCAACGCGATTAGTCATGCGGGGACGGGGGCCGAAATCTCCGTGACAATTGTTAGTGGATCGTCAATCCGTGTAATTGTCGAAGACAATGGGTGCGGCATTGCGCCCGAATGCCTGCCCTATATTGGCGCCCCGTTTTATCGACCCAATACCGCGAGAAGCCCAGATGATGTACACAGTGGATTGGGGTTAAGCATTGCGCGAGCCTTTGTTGAAGCGCATGGCGGCACTCTGGCAATTGACAGCAGATTAAACCAAGGTACTAAGGTCAGCTTCCATTTGAAGTCATTAGTTGGGGAGTAAGCCAGGCTTTGTCGGCTAAAGACGAGAATGGCTTGCAGCGGAGAGTCCAGCCGTTTACTGTCCTAACCATTTAGTAATCCAGACCAACAAAAGAACACAGAAAAACGATAATCTCGTGACAAATCTGTGACAATCAGTCGGTATAATCTTAAAGTCTACTAAGCACATATGATTTAATGTAATTACCCCATGGGGCAGTTACATCCGTTTGGCGGGCAAATACGACGAAATTCACATGAATTGATGGCCGAACTCCGTGATGCACTACGGGTGGTCCTCAACAATTACGTAAGGACATAGCGCGATGAAAAATTATAAAGCAAAAGATTTAGGTTTTACACTAATCGAATTACTTGTAGTTATAGCAATTATATCGATATTAGCGGCGATCTTATTTCCGGTGTTCGCACAAGCACGTGAGAAGGCTCGCCAAATAACCTGCGCAAGCAACCTGAAGCAGATCGGCGTGGCCACTCTGCTCTACACCGAGGATTACGACGAGGGCTTTCCGACATTTCGTTACAAGTACACCGATCCAGTTACCGCTGCGTCCGATACCGCCAATTACATTACCGAAGTCGAGCCTTATGTCAAATCCGGTATAGGCTCCAATTTCAATACGGTTGGCGCAAATGCTGCCGACTCCACAAGTGTTTGGTTCTGCCCCGACTTTGCTGTTTCGAATAGCACTACCATTTGGCCAGCAGCGCAGACGGCAACGCCGGATCGTAGTTATGCGATGAACATAGCAATCTGCGGCAACGGGCCAACGACTGCGACAAACGCAAACCTGAGCTGGGCACCTGTTGCGAGCGGAAATCCCGTTAATCTGGCAAGGATCGACTATCCTTCACAGAACGTATTGGTATTTGAGTTCCGAGGGACGAATGTCTACGCAGACGGTAACGACACAAACGACTTTTCGACTAACAACTACACAAGCAATTCAGCCGGCACAAATATTCAATCCAGTGATGACGGCGACTATGTACTTGGCAGAGCTCGGCATTCCGGAGGAAGCAACTATCTCATGGTTGACGGTCATGTCAAGTGGTTCGGCGCACCGAGTCAAAACTACTCGACTACTTTAGTATCCGCCGGCAAGCCCGAGCCGAATACCAGTCAAAGTGGTGTTGTCTACCGATTCAGCGAGTACCCAAATGCGACTGCATTCTTCCGAGAAGATTAAAGGAGTTCAGGTATGTCGGACAAGTTAAACCAGAAGCGGTCCCGACGATCGTTTCTCCAGTTGAGCGGCGCTGCTGCGCTGGGTATGATCTCACTGCCTGCGTTCGGACAGGGCAGCACCGAAGCGCCATCGGACGACCCGTTCCTCAATGGAGTTAACAATGGCCCGGGACGACAAGGGCCTAATGACGGCCCGCCCAGCGGCGGAGGTGGCCTTGGCGGCGGTCCGAACGGCAGGGGACCTGGTGCGTCACGTCGCAACGCAATTCCCGGCCCCTATCCGACTTCAGTGGTCGCCCAGCAGGACTTTTCGATTGCGCTGGGCCGGCCAACGGATGTCTCAGTCACTGCGAACGTTGTGTCCGGAGTCGACAGGGAAGGGTATCTGGAGTATGGCCTGAGTCCAAATTCATACACCCAAAAAAGCAGCATCACAACGCTCCCAGCAAAAAAGCCCGTTGAATTTCTTCTGGATGGCTTGAAGCAGGACACGGAGTATTCCTACCGTGTGCTGACGCGCTTTCCCGGCGACCAACAGTTTACCGAAACGGCAGCTCACACATTCCATACACAGCGGGCACCTGGGAGTGCGTTTACCTTTACTATCCAGGGCGACTCTCATCCAGAGCGTCCATTCCAGCACGATCCGACATTGTACGCGCAAACTTTGACAGCAGTTGCGGCGGAAAATCCTGATTTTCACGTCACGATCGGCGACGATTTCACTGTTGAACGGCTGCCGACTGTCGATCCAGAAGTTTTGAAGCTGGTACACCTCTACCAACGTTACTTCTTGGGACTTGTAACTGGGTCGGCACCGGTCTTTTTAGGTAATGGCAACCATGAGCAGACTTCACTTGCTAACCTAGATGGAACACCGGACAACGTTGCGGTATGGAGCCAAAACTCTCGCAACTCACTCTTTCCTCAACCGGCACCCGATCATTTCTACACCGGAAACTCTATTCCTGTGGACTACATCGGATATGTGCGGGAGTACTACGCATTTAATTGGGGAGACGTACTTTTCGTCACAATTGATCCCTACTGGCACTCGAAGCATTATGTCGATACAACCTACGGCGGCGCACCAAGAACTAACGATATTTGGAATAGCACGCTTGGCGACGACCAATATGCTTGGCTTACAAAAACACTTGAGTCTAGCAAGGCTAAGTACAAAATTGTTTTTACCCACCACATCAACGGCACACAGAGAGGCGGAGTTGATATCGCCGATCAGGGTGAGTGGGGCGGTTACGACGAGGACGGGAACTATGAGTTCGACCAAGAGCGGCCCAATTGGAAATTACCGATCCATTCGCTCTTTGTGAAAACCGGGGTTAACATTGTATTCCAGGGGCACGACCATCTCTTCGCAAAGGATGAAGCAGATGGTGTCGTGTACCAGACACTGCCTTGCCCTGCCGACCTCAACTATGCAGACGGTTTTGCGAACGCCTACCGGACTAAAATCAAGTTTCCGTGTTCCGGCTACCTCAGGGTCAAAGTTGCTTCTGATAAGCTCGATGTCGAATATGTTCGGCAATACTTGCCGGCAGACGAAACCGCGACTCAAAAGAGTGGAGACGTTGCCTATACGTATTCGGTCGTCGGTCGCGGCAGCAAGCTAAGCTGAGTTGTTTTTTGAACATCGGCAGAAAGAATAAAATCGGGAGAAATTCGTGTCAGATCAAGAAGAAACACAAAATCTGCAGTCAAGGCGTGCTTTCCTACAGCTTGGAAGTAGTGTCGCCTTAGGCCTGCTAGCCTTACCGGCAATTGCACAACAAGATGCCGGTAACGGCAATTCCATTGGAGCGGCCAGCCCATCGTCGCTGCCGCCAGACCTCATTGCTGGCGGTGGTGTTGGTGGATCCGGCGGAGGTCAGGGAAGGGGGCCGGGCTTTGGCCCTGGGCCCGATTACGGAAGCGGCCCTGGTCCGCAGAACAGGCCAAATGATGCTGGGGGTGGCAACGGAACTCCTCCGGGCCTTGGCGATGTAATCAGGCAGCGGCACTTTGACCGTACAGTCATGACTCCAGCGGTTCTGGCCAACAACGCTTTTTCAGTCATCCTTGGTCGGCCAACGAATAAGTCGATTGTTGTCAGTATTCTATCGGCGGATGCACAAGAAGGCTATGTTGAATACGGAGTCAAACCCGGTGTCTACACAAAAAAGACCTCACTTGTCCAGTTCCCGGTCAGCACGCCAGTAGAGATTAAGCTCGATGGCCTACAGCCGAATACTGCATACTATTATCGTGTCCGGTCGCGTGCTATTGGAGAGTCCGATTTTGCTGAGGGCGCTTCCAACCGTTTCCATACACAGCGCGCTAAGGGTAGTACCTTTACATTCGCCATGCAGGGGGATTCCCACCCGGAGCGTCCGAACCAGCATTTGCCGCTTCTCTATGCACAAACGTTAACTGCGGCAGCGCAGGAGACGCACGACCTTTACTTTACATCAGGTGACGACTTCTCGGTTACCAGCAGGATTGGGCCTGTCACCGCTGATACTGTTCGCAACCTCTACCTGTATCAGAGAGCCTTTTTACCAATTGTAGCGGCTTCCGCTCCGGTGTTTCTCGGCAATGGCAATTGGGACTATGCTGCGCAGGCTAACCTCGATGGCACACCGGACAACGTTTCCGTCTTAGCGCAGAATGCTCGCAACTCGCTTTTCCCGCAGCCAAGCCCGGATGGCTTTTACTCTGGCGACAAAGTACCCGTACAGTTCATAGGCTTATTGCGTGACTACTATGAATTCACTTGGGGTGACGCGCATTTTATCTATATTGACCCCTATTGGCACTCTCCCCTCACGGTCGATACCGCGTTCCAGGGCAAAGTTCGCACAACCGATGTGTGGAACAGCACACTGGGCGATGTGCAGTATCAATGGCTTAAGAAAACCCTCTCCGAAAGCACGTCAAAATACAAGATTCTCATCACTCATCACGTTCTTGGAACAGGACGAGGCGGCGTTGAGGATGCCAAATTTGGAGAGTGGGGTGGCCACGATCGTGAAGGCAATTACCAATTTGAGACATACCGACCAGATTGGGATGAACCTATACATCGACTGCTAGTTAAACATGGAGTTGATGTCGTGTTTCAAGGGCACGACCATGTCTTTGCACGTGGTGAGCTCGATGGTGTCGTCTACCAAACTCTTCCTCAGCCGGCCGATCCAAACTATGTCCTTTACTTTGCGGATGTTTACAAGAACGACGATAAACGTCCAAACACAGGCTATGTTCGAGTTACTGTCGACCCTAAAAACATTACCGTCGATTACATCAGACAGTATTTGCCTGAAGCGAGTCCCGATGCTCAGCTCGTGCAATTTGCAAAAGACAACGGAGCCGACGACGGTTTTGCTAGCCCGGTTAGCGGGCAGCTAGCTTTTTCCTATAAGATTCCTGCAAAGGTTAGAACGTTGGCGTAACAACCTGGATATTCTATTGTTTTAGGCCGCAGGCATTCGCCCTGCGGCCTAATTTTGTAGGTTAATGCTAGCCAGCCGGAACAACATGGCCATCGGGTTTGACAACCTCTTTTGGTCCGGCGCCGTGTGCCCCATATTTTGGTTGAACTGAGTTGTGTTGGACGGCTCTGTGGGTATCGACGCTTGCATCTATTCCCATCTTTGTTCGTTACTTACTCCGGTTTAAGAGCCTTATGCATGTCGTTTATGATTGCGATACCCTCTTTATCAAACGCGATCTTCACCCGCTTTCGCAGCTCATGTGCGACAACCGATTGATCTCCGGGAGGAGTACGGACAATGAGCCGAAGAGTGATATTCAAATCGTTAAACGATTCGACTCCAACGATCTCGGGCTTATCCAGGAATCGCTCTGGCGTTTCTTCTGCAAGACTTGTGGCTGCCGTCTCAAGTACTGACAACGCATGGTCTAAATCGTCGTAATAGGAAACACCTACTCGAAAATCGACCTGGGCCCAGCGGGCAGTCAGATTCGCGACCTCCGTTGTATTGCGATTGGAAAGCGTTATGAGACGGCCTGACATATCGCGAATCTGTGTCATTCGAAGATTGAACCGCTCGACGCGGCCTTCATACTCTCCAACCTTTATCGTGTCGCCAACACCATATCGATCGTCAACGTAGATATAGATGCCGGCGAGAATATCACGAATGGTGTCTTGGGCGACGAGGCCGATGGCGACACCGATCAAGCCAGCAGATGTGAGCAGCGAAGACGGATTGAAGCCCCACCACGACATCGCAGTCACAATTGCAAAAATCCAAATAAGGCTGATTCCGGTGACTTCCGCAACCCCGGCTAACGTCCTTCTCCGAAGGTTAGTACGGCGAATGAGGTCTTGCGACGAGACATGCTCCGGGAGCGGCGGTAACAGCGAGTGGAGTATAACCGCCCAAATCCGTGCCAATGCTCCTGCCGGAACCGCTACGTAAACAGCGATCAAGAGCGGTCTAAATGGCCCGGTCCATGCATCAAAAAAGATGGTTCTAATGTTTGGGAAGATGTTGGCGACGAGATGCAGGACATAGAAGGCGATAGCAAGATAGATCGACCAAAGCCTCCTAACCTTTAGGCGCATCCCAACATAGATAACGATAATTAATGTTGAAAGCCCCAGTATGATGTCGACAACGGTGTTGATTATTTCTTTATGGACATACTGTGGACTCTTTTCCTCAATCTCTCGCTTAAAGGAGTGGTCGATCGTCTGTTGCCATTTTTGAGCGAGTTGGTCGTCCGGAATGCCAGATGCCAAGGAGTCCGTTTCCGCGACATGGATGATGGTTATCCCATTTACAACCACTTCTGGCCCGTCCACTGCCGTGACAACTTCGTCAGTCGGGTTGGATTCAATACCATGAACTTGGTTCGCGCTCCAGGCTTGCTGAAGCCGGTAGTTGGCTAAGTCGGCGCGATCCTGGGCATCGGTGTTTCCGTCAGATTGAACTTGAAAGAGAAATTCGTGGTTGAAAACAACATAGGCCGGTGGTGTCTGGAATGCAACGCCGGTTGTTCCGGTCGACGGGGTTATTTGTGCAGAAACTGGCTGTCCGGCGGCTGTGAGGCCGAGAATCATTAGAAAAAAAGTTGAAACTAAACGAACCGCAAGTTGCTGTGTCAGAAAAGTTCTGTGAGCGGTGTGAGGTGGAATACTCAAAACAAAATCCTTTGAGCTATTATGGCCAAGTTAAATAGAATAACAAGTCGCTGCAGAGTGTTGATCGAAAGATCGATGGTGTGGATAATAGGGAGCGCAGCAAGGACATTCATCGACTGTGGTAAGTTATGAGCCAGCAGACCAAGAGCGTGGAAGTACACAAAGTCTGAAAAACCGGCTCGCAAATAGATTTCCCGCACTCGCCTCCCGCAACTTTCGCCTCCTTTGGATAGGCCAAGGTGTGTCAACCATCGGCTCTTTCATGCAAGTATGGGCGATTAACTGGCAGCTTTACGCGATTACGCACAAGGCTATCTCACTTGGCATGATCGGCCTCTTCAGAACCGTCCCCATCGTACTCTTTTCACTCGTTGGCGGAACGGTCGCTGATGCTTGGGATCGACGTAAGGTAATGTTTTGTACGCAGACAACACTCGGCGTCATCGCACTGCTACTTGGCTTTTTGACCGTTTACCACGTTCTGACGCCGATTTGGATCTATGCCCTTACGCTCTTTAGCGCGGCGGCAATGGCCTTTGACAATCCAGCTCGGCAGTCGCTCATTCCCACCCTTGTCGAAAAGAAGGACCTGACCAATGCGCTTTCCCTGATGTCGGTCTCTTTTCGAACCTCCACCATCTTCGGCCCGGTTTTGGCTGGATTTTTTATTGCTCGTGGCGGCCTTGGCGACACATACTTTGTCAACGCTGCTTC
>Ga0116229_10011033_pt1 | contig 13427 bp, 6 predicted proteins | sample S1TSphgellanicum_3_FD_87313 | JGI IMG/M metagenome (GOLD analysis project Ga0116229, IMG submission 87313) | Host-associated microbial communities from peat moss isolated from Minnesota, USA - S1T2_Fc - Sphagnum magellanicum MG | ecosystem: Host-associated > Plants > Peat moss > Unclassified...
CTGGAGAAAATCTAATTTCACTCTCCCACAGGATCAAACTAGGTGGTAAGAACAGTACTGTTCTGCCACATATCTGTTATCGTGAGGTTGCTGGAAATAATATGATAGAGATTTTTCATGTACAACTCGATGATGAATTATGACTGTAAGCTACATGATGCAGAATCAAATGCAAACTGGAAAAGTTACGGTCAGAAACACTTACAACTTCTTCTCGGACAGCGTTGAACTGGGTCGTAATTAAGATCGCCAGTCGTCTCACACAGGTCCCGAGCAGCGAGGATTTTCGGAAATTTTCGTCAGCTCGGCTATGATGCAGATCCTTCGTGTGCAACTACCTCTAGTATGCAGATGAAGAATCTGCATCACAGACGAGCTGGAGAAAATGCAGTAAGTCGGAAGGTGCCAAAACAAATCTAGTCTTTTAACAGGGTCAAACTGGCTCGTGAGATCGACCATCGACACGCACATCCCACCAGCGAGTTTGCTGGAATTTTCTTCAGCTCGGCTATGATGTAGATCCTTCTTGTGCAGCTATCTCGAGTATGCAGATGAAGGGTCTGCATCATAGACTAGCTGAAGAAAATGTTAATCGAAATAGGCTCAAAAAACACATGCAATCTCTTTCTCTGACAGCGTGGAACTAGATCGAAAGATTAGCAAATGCAGTCTCCCACGGGTATTCAGCGAATTTGTCGGAGATTTTCTTCATCTCGGCTCTGATGCAGATCCTTCATATGCAACCACCTCTCTAGTAGTATGCAGATGAAGAATCTGCATCAGAGACTAGCTGGAGAAAATGTGAATAGAATGAGCCCAAACTCCCCCTCTAATTTTTTTCGGAGCATCAAACTGAGTATGACCAGTAGTAAAATCTCACAACGAATAAAACCAGAATTCATTGACACTTCTTTGTACCACAATGCTAATCAGTGTTGGGATGTGAATAAGTCTATTGGCAACTGAAAAAACAATAATTTTCCTCTATCGAATGCTATTTCTGACAGGCTAAGAGACGCACCCGTTAACAGACATGTTGAACTGACGTGTGAGGGGGGCTCGACCGAATCTGAGGAACTTATTGGAGAATTTCTCCAGATCTCAGCTATGACGCAGAATCTTCTTGTATACAACTACAGTTTCGAGTATGCAGATGAAGAATCTGAATCATAGGCTGTAAGCTGGAGCTAATGAGAAGTGAGAGAGAGATCTGGAGAACACTAAACCGAATTCTATTGCTGGTGCCTAATCAGACACAACTAGCGTCAAAGTCGCTCACACGAAAATTTGTGTCAAACAACAAGCTACTTATAGCATTTTCCTGTGATAACGTGGCTTGCCGGATTCACTTGCACATTACTATAAAAAATTTCTAGTTTATTTTCTCACCCGTCACGACTGCAATTAAGAATTGTGTGGATCATAGTTTGCAGCTCTAGATAGCGGCAACCGATGAACAGGCATTTTCTAGTACAGGTACACGTCACTGGTAGAGACTAGAGACTGTCTCCGCAACCAAAGAGAGAAGGTTTGAACAACGGCCACTGTTGCTAAGTTGGTAGTGTGTCAATACGACAAAACGTCAATCTGATATCTTGGCTCTCTATTTTTTATTTTGCATACCATTTTAAGAGGCAATTTTGTGATGTGGGTCGAATTCATTGAACTCACCGATGATCCGGTTCCCTTCCAAATGTGAGATGTGCGGAAAAATAAAAGAAATTTTTTCAGGGTCCATTCATGACGGCTTGTACTAGGTGGAAACAATATAATCCGCACGTACATGCTGATTCACTGTAAGTAAACATGGATGAGCTCACTATCCCGAATTCAGGGTGCAATGCACGGTCCAAAATATCTGTGGCTTCTTGTGAACCAACAGGGACCAGGAGGAGATCCTGGCAAAAAGGTCCAGAATATAATTGCCGAGGGATATCGTGGCCCTAGAATTACTCGTCAAGAGCGATCAATAAAATGTGGCTGTGAATCAAAACACACCCCACAAATTGCATCCCTTGCGTATTGTGCCGGACGTTGTGCTCCTCTTAAGAATTTAGATTGCGGCCAAAACTGGCGCAGTGGTCATTAATTAGAGGAAAGCTATCACAATCTTGTTGGAGGAAGGCTGCATGCAGCGGAGTCCTGTTGCTAGATGAAACTTGTTGGCTTGCTCAGGCCACACTAAGGACGCTCATCCGAAGGTGACTGGCATCAGGCGGCCCAGTTTGATGATGCAAGGTGGCATATAGGTTACGTCTGGGAGTCGCTAAACTGATTCCATTTTTTAATGTTTCCCGAAGAAGAGTAAATAACAGGTGGATACCGGTGTTGGGAGGTTCTTCACTTTTATGAAGAACCTCTGGTTCCAGTTTTAAGAAATAAATTAGAGGGTTCTGGGTTCAGTTCCTCAAAAAAAAAACCAAAATCTCAGTTTCGGATTTGATTCCGGTTCTAAAAATTAGACCCGGTTCTGGTCCAATTTCAGGTAACTTGGACCAATAGCAATGGTTAACCTCTTTTTAGTCCCCCATTTTACTCCTTGTTTCTCAAAAGTTCGATATTCAGTTTCAATTTAGATTCTTAAAAAACCTGGGATCCCAATTCCAATTCAGTTCTAGTTCTTTGAAAAAACCAACAACCCAATTCTTGTTAAGGTTTTACTAACCGAAACTGGAGCTTGCAGTTCTAACCCTGCAAACTGTGCACCATCCCAACACTCATGATGGATGGATGCCTAGTTGCTTTTTGGTTGCAAACATAATCAACCCCAATGAGAATCTTAATGCCCTAATTGTTAAACAAGTGTTTAGTATTGCAAGAATACCAATAAAGAAGAGTTGCCGAATCTAAATACGAGTGATCTTGATCAAAGAACAAACCTAATAAGTTAATCATCAATCACTACCATGATTGGTTACATAGATTCTCCTCTAGATTTTACTTTATCTAACCAATCTAATAGATGAAAGGTAGAGTTTCATCCAAAGTTCATCTAGTTTTTACACCTTCCCTAAAACTCTACCTTAGAACTTAAACTCTTTCTATTCTTCCCTAGAGCCTGAATATCAAAATCCGAATTTCTCATATTCTCTTTCTCAATACAATGTCGTGCATCCAGATGATTCAGGCAGAAGTTTTCAAACAACTTCAAGAGATCACAAAAACTATGACCATGGTAACTACCTAATTGTTTAAATTTCAAGTCATGAATTGAACTTGGCTAACTTGTTTTCTTATTTAGATTCCTTTGTGTGATGTAGTTTGAGATTTTCCTCCTAGTGGTTTGGTTTTTGTTTGAAATGATTCGAAAAGCTTGTGATCTTATTCTCTTCTAGTTTTATTCTCAGCTTGTTTGCTCATCCAATGTGGGTGATCATGGGAGTTCGAGAGCCTAACAACATGAGTCCTTTGTACCAAATGTTGAAACATCATGCATTCAGGAGAAAGGGAGTTCCTCTAGTAACAAATATTCCTCTACATCTAAAGGTCTTGCAATGGTTAGGTCAAGGAAATATTATGCCATTTAGGTTGACAACAAGGTATATACACTACTTGGGCAAAATGCAAAGCACAAGTAGATGGATTCAAAGGAGCTATATACAAAGGTTTTTAATCTAGAGAAGAGGTAGAAAATTCCTAGATATCAAACACTTAGGTTTTGAAACTTGAAAATTGCATAGGTGTTAAATAATTTCACACAATTCTCAAACTTGGTTTTTCCTAGTGCTTTGGTCAAGATGTCTATTGGTTGATTATCAATTGAAACACATGAAATTCTTATTTCTTTCCTTTCAACCATATTTCTCACAAAATACAAGTGTATCTCAAAATGTTTTGTTTTGTGTGATACATAGAATTGTGAGAAATCTTGATTGTGCTATGATTGTCACAATAAAGATCGATCGGTCATGTTTTCAAAATTTTGAGCTCTTGATAAAGATGTTTGATTTGGATATTGCTTCTTTAGCAATTTTGTAAAAGATAATGCAATACATGTTTGCTTCTTTGTGCACCAAGTAATAGGAGTGTTGTTGATTGTGAAAATATATGTTCTAGTAGATTTTTGCTCATCTGCACAACCCCCCCAATCGGCATCACTAAAGCCAAAAAGTTTCAATCAATCGATTGTCCATAGAAGAAACCAAAATGTATGGTGCCTTTGATGTAACGAATTATAGATTTCACCACTTGTAAGTGAGCAAGTTGGGGTTGTGTCATGAAATGCGAAACAAGGTTCACAGCATACATAATGTCCCATCTGGTGTTGGTTAAAAATATTAATTTACCACCATTCGTTAATAAAGTCACGGATCAAGTAGAGAGGAGTTCATGTCCTTACGTAACTTGATATTTTGTGGTAGGGGAGTCTTTGACAAGTTACGATCCATCCTTCCAAATTTTTCCAAGATGTTAGATGCATAACTTGTTTGATGAAATAAAAGCCCATCTTTCTTATGAACAAGTTGAATGCCCAAATATTTGGAACATTGACCTAATTAGCTCATATCAAATTTGTTCCCTAGTTCTTTTTCTAGCCAGGATATGCATTCAGCATCATTTTCAATTAAAAATAAATCATTGATGTATAGGATTAATATGACAATTTTGTCATTCTAGTGATGATAATACATGTTACCATCAAATGTTGATTTTTATAGTCCATTTTTCTTCAAAAACCTATGTATCTTTTGATACCGCTCACGTGTTGCTTATTTGAGCATGTACAAAGCTCATGGGTCAAAGCATGGTTGGGGTACCCAAAAGGATTATCTCATTTTATATTCACTAGACTCGTTCATTTAAACATGTTGAAACTTAATGATACATTCATATTGAAATTTTGATTTTATTCATAGATAAATACATTACAAAGCTACAATTATATGCATAGAATGTCAAGATTGAACAAATTTAAGGATTCCTACCAAATCCTTGAAAAAAATCCAGGACTTTATCTAATGAGAAAAAAAAAATTCAAAAACTCATAAGGAATGTTTAAACAACTTTTTTTGGCCCAAGATTTCACCATAAACACCTTATGTGTTAATGTGTATAAAATGCATGAATGTGACAAGAACCAAATGCCCTATTACAATGTAAAAAGTTTCAAAAAGTTAAATTTTTGGGATTTTTGGGCCATTGATAGAACATGGCTCACATTGCATAAATTTTACTATTTTCACTTTCATAAGTGAAAATAGTAAAAACTTTAAATTCCTATATAAGATTTGGAACAAAATTATTTCATTTGACATGAGAAAAAAGGGTGAAATGTAAAACAAATCATGGGAAAAATGAAAAAAAGGTGAATTTGGGAATCCTTGGAGTGGATTCCCAAGGCATAAAGGGGTACCCTAATCATGTTTGGTCCCTCGTGACAATTTGCAAACCAATTCTTCACTTCCAGGAATTTCATATTCGTGCGGTTGTTGCATGTATATTTCAGCATTGAGACGACCATTCAAGAATGTTATCTTCACACCTAAGTGAGTGCAGATGAGTTCAAACGAACCAAAATTGATTTCAAAACATCAACCTTTTTACAATTCTTGTTACTTTTTGTTTATGTAATGCCACTTTAATGACATGTGAATCATGGAAAGTTATGTTTATTGAATAATATGGATATTGAAAAATCTAAAATGAATCAAACAAAATTTTAATATCAAAGTTTGGTTTGAATAAAAGATGTTTAATAGCTTCATTCAATGACATTACTTTCATAAAAGGCCTCTTAATTTTTACAATACAATTTATTTCATCTTTAAATTTTTATAGTAATAGGGTACTATTGGATACATTTTTTAAAAACTCAAATTTTCATTTTTTTAATGTTTTGTTTATTAAAAATTAAGGTTGAAAAGAGTTCATGAATCCTTTTCAACATGTAAATGTGATGCATTTTTGGATTCTAAAAATGATGCATTTTGGATTCTCGAAATTAATATTTCAATTCAGAAATGTTTTAATTGAGTCTTAAAATGGACATTTTAATTTTGAATTTGAAAACTGACATTTCAATTTTGAAATCTATTATTTAACTTTCAAAAACTTATTTGATCTAAAAATTGATATTTGAATTCTGAATTACTATTTTGGAATCTTAAATATATTTTTTAATTCAAAAACTTATGATTGAGTTTTAAGGGTTTTTTCTACTAGTGTTATCCATAATAAATCACTTTTATAAATAATTACAAATGATTATGTTTATTAAATATAAGTTACACTAAATAATTATTGTTATAACATAGATTTGTATATCGTATAATTTATATTCTTATATTAGAAGAAATTAATGAATGTAGTTAATTTGACATTACTTTAAAATCAGTGTAATTACTTCAGATAAGAATTAATTAGTATTTGCATAATTATTTTCTAATTGAACATAATTATTCACACTTTGTAATTTATAACTTCAAACCTGAATTAAAAATTTGGAAAAATTATAGTGTAGTTAAAATAATTATTTTACTGATTTTACTTTCACCAATTATTATATAATATTAATATTAAAAATAATTCTGTGATTAATCATCTATGATAACTATTTTATATTATTTTACAGTAATTATGAAAATTAATGTTATGTTTAACAAATTATTGTATTTATTTTTAATAATTACCAAGAAAAAAATTACTTGACCTATAAAATTTTTTACAACAATAAATTTAATTATATAGTAAGTAATGTAATCATTTGAATAATAATTTTTAAAAACTTCATGTAAAAACATACTTTCTAATAACAATTGTTAATTCATTATTTATAATTTTAAAATAAATATTTAAAATAGTTAGTTTTTAAATTATAGTCATTAAATTAATTTTACATTAATTATATTATATATCATTCGATAGGATTTAAAAAATTAATAAAATATTTTTTAATATGTTAGTTATTTAATTATTTATGGATTATGTATTAATAACTTGTGAACAACTAGATAACTAGTTTGTTAAATATTAAGTTATTACTTATTTAAGTAATTAATAATGAATATTGAATATTTGTAATGTATAGTTTATAATTTAAATATATGTAAATTTAATCATTATTAAGTAAATGATTGTCTAATTAACTAGTACTTGAATTGTTTAAAAATCTAAAAACTAAGAAAGTAAGGCATGAAAAAAGTTTTGGAATTACAACTTAATTTGTGAGGAAGTTACAAGTTCAAAACTTATCCCATATTGTTTGTTTTCCATTCTTATTTTGAACACTATATAAATAAGGGGGTGTGGTCATCCAATTTCACACTAAAATATTTGTGCACATGGGATGAGCTAATCAAAAGGCTCGACCCAAAATAGGAATTATGCACAATTCTAAAGTACTTACTTCCCCAACCTATTTATCTACCTAGCTAGGTAGGTACCTAGTTTGATTACCCACCTAGGTTGACCTATGTACCTACCTACCTAAGTACCTACCTATATGAATAGGTATTTAACCTAGGAAGGTAGAACCTACCTACCTACTTTTTTATTAAAGTAAGTAGGTAGGTATGTAGCCTAAGTTTGTAGGCACCCATTTATGTACCTAACTAAATACCTACCAATCTAATATTAATATTTATTAAATTATTTTTAATGCCATGTGGCATATTTATAATTGTCCACGTGTCATAATATAAGATCATTCAAGTATGTGAATTGAACATCCTAGATTATTTCAAAATAATAATTACTATTATATTTTAAATAATCAAATATTAAAACATGTGGCAACACATCATTTGCCCTCAATTGTGACCAAAATAGTTGCATATTAATCGCACGTGATAATATGTATACAATGGAGTCAAAGGATGAATTTATATTTGTTGATTTTTTCTTTCATCCAATACCCTTTGTCATTTGCAACTAATTTATCACATGCGACTTGTCTTAGGTGACTAAAGGGATTTTAGTTACAAAGACTAGTCAAAAATACATGTTTTTTTTCTAGTGTATTCCATTTTGCAACTAGTGCAAAAGTTTCCTCAAAGTCTATTCCAACCTTCTTGTTCGCATCCTTTTGCAATTAGTCTGGCTTGTAGTGTTCCACAACTCCATTGATTCCTAATTTTTTCTTATAAATCCACCTACAAATAATGGCCTTCTTTCCTTGGGGTAAAGGAACAAAGGTCCAAGTTTCATTTTGGTTATGTTAGTCATCTCATCATCCATGGCTAATCTCCAATTCAAATCATGTTGTACCTAATGGTATGTTGAATCCTCCTCCAAGTTTGCAAAATACTGATCAAGAAGCATAGAGGGCTTCTTGTTGCGTGTGGACCTTTGTAGAGGCCCAATATTGATTTGTTCAGAACCTTTGAGAGGTGAAGAGGTCATGAATGGAATTCGGCATAATGGATTAGGAGAATGGTGATTGTGTGGGAAGATTGAAAAAGGGTGTAGGAGATGCACAACTTGGAGGAAAAAAAGATTTATTGAACAATGATGTAGAGTTTTGATTTGGTGCATAGTTTTCAACAAGAGAACGAATTTGAAGCATTACTATGGGAATTGTGTCAAGAGAGATAGTAGGAGAGAACATACATTCCATTGAAAGTTAAATGTAGAATGACTTTCTTTGGTTGCAGCTTCTATAGTTGGAATTTCTGACTCATTTATCTTCATATGTCGTGTGATGAGGATCTTCTTGGTTAGTGGATTATAGTAGTTGTAGCCCTTGGTGGTCATGTCCCATCCAATGAATGTGGATCTTGTTGCCTTGGGTCCATTTTACTTCTTTGGTGTTTAGGTATGTGGGCAAAGATTCGTGTACCGAAAACACGCAAATGAAGACATCCTATTTTACTCCAATAAATAATTGTTTTGATATCTAATTTTTCATTAATTTGGTCAGACACCTATTGAATAGATAACAAGCTATTAAGATTACTTTTGACCACATTGTTTTAAGAAGACGACTTTGGTGAAGAAGGCATCTCGTAGTTTCACATATCAACTTGTTTTTCCTTTTAGCTATTCCATTGCTCTCAGGGGAGTAAGGCTTAGAAAATTAATGAATGATGCCATGATCTAAACAATACCTACAAAAATCAACAAATATGTATTTTCTTCCATTATTTGTCCACAAAATTTTCAGCTTGTGTCTTGTGATGGTCTTTGGTACTCCCTTGAATCTTTTGAATTTCTCAAGTACTTGATTCTTGGTTTTCATGAAAGTTACCAAGATTCATCTACTGTAATTGTAAATGAAGGTGACAAAGTAGAGAGAACCATTGTAAGCCGTTGTTTTGATTGGTCCACATATATCACTATGAACCAATTAAAGCAGCTTTGTTGTGGTTGTTGTGCTCTTCAAAAACTTCATCCTTGCTTGCTTCCCAATTTGGTAGATATTACATACATGGTGAAGCTTCACCAACTTTGGTAGACCCAAGAGAAGTCCTTCTTTAGACAACTCATAGAAAGTTCAAAAGTTGATGTGTCCAAATCTCTTATGCCACAGTAGAGTTTTTTCTATGTTCAATGATTATTCCACATTGCAAATTTCAACATTTGCAATACTTTCAACTTGGAGTATTCAAGACCTCTTCTCTCCAACATATGTCCTTTCCCTACTATGGTGTGAATTTGCATGTCTCTTATGATGCGAATGGATTTGATGAACTCTATAATATATCCTTGATCGGAAATGCATCCTACAAAAAACAAGTTCCATTTGATGTTCGATATGTAGAAAACACCATCAATCCTTTTTATTTCACCATTTGGAAATTTTACAAACACACCTCATTTTCCTACAACAATGTAAGCTTCACCTCTTACTACTGTCATAGATGCTACTATAACATATTTAAATCTTGAAATGATGTTTGAGTTCCTTGTTACGTGCTGTGTTGCACTTAAATCTAAAACCCAAAGATTGTCTAGGTCCTTCCTATTTGATGAACTAGCTAAAACTTCATGATTTTGACAAAAACCAAATCTATGATCAACTTTTTCAATAGCATATACATTGCTAGTTTCAACAAAGTGAGCTTCTACCACCTCTTTAGCATTTGTTGTGTTAGATTTAGAATTTGAATCTAGTTGTTTCACATGTCCCTTTTCCACTCAATTGACCTAAGACTAAGCTATGTTCTTGCACCGCATTAATCCCTTGAACTCTCTTCCATGTTCTTCATTTGTTCAATTGTTTTTTTGAGTTCACACTTACTATCCAAGTGTCCAAGTTTTTTGCAAAAGAAAAATGTGTCAACAAATGATGCTTTCCCTTTGGAGGATTGCATCTTACCCTTCAACCCAACTCCTTTCTTTTGAAGTTGAGCCTACTTTTGCTCCCATGGTTTCCTTCCTCTTAGAATCCAAAGTGGAACATTTTGTTTGTTTGATCCTCATCTTTTCAAGTACATCACATTATCAACTACTTCTTTCTTTACATCCATTTTGATTTACATCTTTTCATCTAGGAGTTTGGATTTGAGATTTGAAAAAGATGGGAGTAGATCATTACCAATGAATAGCTTCCTAAAAAATTAATATTCCTTGGTTAGGAATGGAGCAATACTAATGAGAGTAAGTCTTCCAATATTGAGATGGAGATTGTTGCCAATTGATCGATGATGCCTTTTATTTCCTTGAGATAGCTTTCCATGGTCATCATATCCTTCTTTCATGAGGTAACAAGTTTCCGTAATAACATCAATTTCTGTGAACTCGTGTTTGGCTTGTACCATCCTTTTAGGTGTTGCCAACTTCATATGGGTCTATGTAGCATCTAATGATTGAAATCAAGGAATCCTGCATTGATTCAAAGATAGCATCCAAGGTAAGTTTCTTGCCTTCATGCTTAGCCTTTGGGACTACACCTTGTGTCTTGGGATTGACACAAAATGTCTAGATGTGATGTCTTTCAAATATCCTAGCCATCCTAAAGGACCACACTTGGTAATTAGATTCCCCTTCTAACCTACTGGAGTCTGGAAAAAAGAAATCCATACTCTTACTATGTTGAGTAATAGATCTCAGAATTTCTCTATCAAAAGTAGTTGTAGTAGTACCAAGAGCCCCAAATGCATTGTTTGAGGTCTATCCTCTAACATCTATACTACTTATCACTTCATCTTGAACATCTGCCATGATGATCTTTTTAAACATACAAAGCTAAGGCCCACACACGAATATTCAAGTGATTTGATTCTGGCAATCAAAGAAACTTAGCTTCACACCATAGAAATTTAGTAACACTGGACCTAAGAATTGTAATTTTGTTTTAATACCATATTAAACATGTGTTTCGTATTGCAAGAAAGAAGAATCACTAAAACTAAATACAAAGAGTGATTTTGATCAAAGAGTAATCATGATCAAATTAATCATCAATCACTGGCATGATTAATTAGATAGATTTTACTGTAGATTCTACTTTATCTAACAAATCTAATAGATGAAAGGTAGAGTTTCATCTTAAATTCATCTATTCTAATAATAATTAGTTGCTAGTTAATAAATTGCAAGTCATAACATTCAACCACATTTCAATTAATAACCCAATAGTTAAGCACAAGGTAACACCCCTGGTTTTTATTGGCCCAAGTTTGTAACCCTTCATTTTTGGATGAAAATTTCATAATTGTTCTTTTTATGGATGAAAAGAGGGAATCCTAAAATTCTTATTAGGATCAAATATGTTGGGTATGGGGATCTAAACAACCAATTACCAAAAATAGTGTTAGCATCCTTCGCCTTGATTATTTGTGGTAATTGTTGGTGTCTAAAATTAGTCATCTGGTCCATAACTAGTTAAGCAAGTAACTAGTTAATATTATGTGTTTTATTTGTAAAAGGACACATGTCACATGTTAATTAGATTTTTTAAATAACTTGAATCTTAGTTATCTTTTACTAATTGTTTTGTTAAACTAGAGTCAATTTTGTCATTACCCAATCCTTTAAATTTTGCAATAAATTTCTGTGAAAATGATAAACCAAAGTGTTAAAAACCTTCATAATTGTACCAAACTACTATCTAAATAATTTTCAATAGGTATATGACAAAATTATTGTACATTATTGTAGCTCATGAAAAAAAAAATCAAAGTCTTAAAAATCAATTGAATTATTTTTTAGATTTTAATTAAATCCATCTTACAATGTGGAAATTGACACCAATGTGGGGCGAGTATGAGATATAGATAGAAAAACTATTGGGTATTTGAATGAATATATATATATATATATATATATAAGTCAAAGGTTAAATTGGCAAAGACTTGGAACCTAGATCATACCCAATTATTTTAAAATTCATAGACCTGCTTTCACTTTTGCACCTGGCACACTTAAATTTCTCATAACGATAATTGTTATTTCACAAAAAAATGCATACATGGGTATTTGAATAATAATCAAATCAATTTCATAATCGTATTTGACACCTAATAATATATATGTATTTGAGATAATCAACATAATCATGATTAATATCCAAGAAGGATATGAATTTAAAATTTCTTTTGTGCTCACTTTTGTTTTTTTTTAATCTTGTGTTTTAAGTGTTGGGTCAAAACACACTCAAAGGACCCACAAAGGACGTCGGATGTCTGATTCTATCATAAAAAATTAGAGATTTAAGGTGAAAACACACTAAGGGGGGTCACTTTAGGCATTTTCACGATATGTATATAAAATATATTTTTTCAAAACATATTGCATTTAGTTTTGGGTTTCATTTTTAGTGTTTGGGCTTGATATTTTGATTTTCACAAAGTTAATGATATCTAATATTATTTGAAAAAAAGAAAGAATTTTTTTAAGTTTAAATTCAAGGACTAATGAACATATTTATGGTATATACAATATAATAGAACCTATTTTTAGTTTTGGGTTGCACTAAGTTTGGGTTTGAATTAGTCAACCAATTGTTTTTAATGAAAATTTTTAAAATGACCCACCTCACATATCTTGTCACCTTCCATTTGAAAATGATAGCTTGTCAAAATGTTAATTTACCATATACTTATGGTCATCATCTTCAAAAACACTCATTTGTCATATGATAATTATCAAACTCTTCACATGGTTCACAAACTTATTCCAATCATATGGAATCACAATGTTTAATAGATATTATAAATTTCATAAAGACTAAAAATCATTTCAATCATTTTTTTAATATATTTGCATTTTTTAGTACACAATAATGTACATTTTTTGCAACAAATATACTTCAAAATTGTACAATATAAGTTAGAAACAAGAATTTTCTTTGTGATTGAATTCTTTGTGTTATAATCTACCATATTATGCAAAAGCTTTCGAAAAATATGCTCCATTATTACCTTGGTTGAAGTTCAAACATGGACACCCATAAAAAACAATACAATGTGACAACATTTTTTTCCACCCCCTCCCCCCCCCACCCCCAACCACCCCACATTCTTTTGTTCGCACCCCATATTCTCTCC
>Ga0116229_10011034_pt1 | contig 13427 bp, 6 predicted proteins | sample S1TSphgellanicum_3_FD_87313 | JGI IMG/M metagenome (GOLD analysis project Ga0116229, IMG submission 87313) | Host-associated microbial communities from peat moss isolated from Minnesota, USA - S1T2_Fc - Sphagnum magellanicum MG | ecosystem: Host-associated > Plants > Peat moss > Unclassified...
AGCAGCAGCAGCAGCAGCAGCAGCAACAGCAGCAGGTTTGAATGGTGCCCATGCTTGCAAAGCTTGTGTGTCTCTGCTCATTGCTGTGGCCAATTGAGCAGTCATGGTGTGCAGTTGTGCAAGCCTCTTTTGAATGAATGCAGCTTCACAGTCTGGTTGCAACATGTATGATGGATGCAACGCAGTTGAGCGAGTAGCAGTTCTGGTGGAGAGAAAGCCTTTCAGTGCCTCCAACTGAGAGTCAAGGTTACGCAAAGTGTTGATGAAGCGAGCAACTCTTGTGATGACCTGCTTGCTCTTCTCAAACACGCCTGTCCTGAACTCAGCTTCCATTTGAGACTCTAGGCGTTGCATGTTGTCTGACCCGGATGCCATAGAATGTAGCAACTCCTCGTCCTCCTCAGCATCTGCACCACTGCATAAAAAACACTTGAGGTGCAGCAGGGATTTTACAAGGTGCTCATCATCTTCTTTCCTTCGAGCACTTGTAAGAAGGGCTTGAGACAGAGACAGAGACCCAGAGAGACAGGAAGACAGAGAGAAGTCAGAAGGTCGGATATGGATTTGTAACGCAACGTATTGAAACTGTTTGCAGCTGGGATTTGGGATTGCTGCCATTGATGATGAGGATTCTTCGGACAACTGTGGAGCTTCCTCTTCTTCTTTTGCCACAAATTTGCATTGAAGGAAGGAAAGAAAGAAGACGAAGCAACAACACTAGGTTTAGGGTTTTAGATTTTGGGGCTTAGGGTTTAAGCAGATGGGGGTTTTGGGTTTAGGTCGTGATGGGTGGCTTTCTTTGTAACGGAGAGAATGGGCCCCTGTGACCAACTCTTGCCAGGCAGAATCGGTTTCTGATGATCGAATCCTCCATCCATAGTCTTTGAGCTACTGTTGTTTTTCAGTTGTCGTGGGTACCCAATTTATCTCTATCTTGTCCAGGAGAATGATGTCTGAATTGCTGATCAGCATTGTAGATTGTCTCTCCACCCAAGGAACCATGGCTTCCTTGTCATACTAGGAACATTGCCTAATGGCCTTGACCAGAGCTGTTAAACTCTTTCTAAACCTTTCCTCAAGGACTCAGGAGCCACTAGAAGCCAAATAGTGCATCTTCAAGGAGGGCCTCCTCTGTAAGAATCTTTGACTTTGCTGATTCACTGATTTGCAGGATCTACCTTGTGTTCTGTTCTTATTGTGCCTTGTTCAAATTTTGTTGGCTTATGATGTACAATGATCTCTTTGTTTAATGTGTTAACCATTCAGTATGTTAAGGACTATCATCCTTATATTTTAAAGGTGTAAAAGTGGATTAAATTTCTATGGAAGGTGTTTGGTATTGACCAACGTGGAAGGATCTTATGCAAGGTAGGTCTATTTTTGGATCCAGATATGGGATCAAGGGAGCCCTAAAGCTTTTGAGATGTTTCCACTCACCTGCGTGATTTGTTGTGGAAACAACTACGATTTATTGACTTTGAACATTGGTTTAGCTAACATAGCTATTGATAGTAGCATTATGTGAAGGTTTGAAGCCAAAAGAAAATACATTTTATCATTCCTAGTGCAACCAATGCTCTAAATATCTAGGGCTTGTAGACAATAATAATTACAATATTTTCAGAATTGTTGAAATGATAGGAAAATGCATGCCTAGGAAATATTTGATGAACTTAAATTAATAAATATATTAGTTCTCTAACAAACATGTGTTGAGATGGCAAGGTACTACAGTATTATACATAAAAAGACATTATACATGGAAGCACATTGTGACTATCAAAGGTTTTATTGCTAATCAAATGTATAAAGTTTTGTCAAGAGACATACTTTGATGCCACACCACTAATGTATATTCCCTAGAACAAAAAGACATACATCTCATAAGAATGATTGAAATAATACATAATGGAGAAAAAACTTTTGAAGCTATAATTGGAAACTAAACTACATACATAGTCAAAGCAACTACAACAAGCTTAATGACTGAGAAATACACAATTGGTTTGATGCATATGCAATTGTAATACAATATCACTAGAGTCCAAATCCTTTAGAGCGCATTAACAAACATTGAACTTCATCCCAATTCCACATGTAGTGATGAATGAACCCATAGAACATAATCATTTACAAAATGTGATACACATGTTTATATTGCACATATGCCCCACAACCATCCAAAGAAGTTGCCAACATTGCTACAAAGTATACACATGAACATTTAGGGAAATTTTTAATAGTGATGTCATATTGTTTATCATCAGAAAGAATATTGTAAATTCATCCATACTCAAGTGGCGAAACATCAACAGTGAGAAAAACAATGCATTAAAAAAGTAAGATGCCAACCTCCCAATTGTTGATGTGTTGTGTTAATTTGAAGACAAATAACTGTTTCACCTTCTTGCCACCACGAGTTATAAACCAACAACTTGCATCAGACGACTTCACAAGGTTGTGACAACTCATATTAGGCACATGGGAATTGCTTGAACTAGAAGATTAGAAGCTAAATAAACTTCAAACATTGTTTATACGCAAGGGCTCAAAGGAAAACCCTGCCTCTTTTAGAATTGTTACCTCCTTTTAATCAAGTGAATACCTTTTTGGATGGGCCATACAATTAGAATAGTAAGCCTAACAACTTCAAATTTTTGGGTTATCCCACATTTGCAATGGCTTAAATCATCAGGACAAAACCAGTGCTTATGGTGCTTAAATGATTCATTGTAATATTGTACCCACAAACCTAAGTAAAATGGAGCAAGAATGCCACTTCCATATTTGTAAAAAATGATCCTTGTTTTACATTTGAGTGCCATGGTTTTCTAGAATGCAAAACATTAAATTGTAGAATTGGGTGGGTAGTGTTGAATATGCCACTAGCCATCAAATTTGGAAGATCCATCATTTTCCTTACATTGGTTATCTTGATGGTCTTTGAGCTTGATCATTACCAATTCCATCCACTTGCCCTAACATCCTAAATCTTCATCCTTGTCTTTTAAAAATAACAAACCTTTAGGATAATTTACTAATAGTAATAAGTAACATCTTTTGGTTCTTCTTTAGTTAAATCAATTCTAGAACATTAGTAACCTTCCTTTTAACTCATGTGCTATTCATTTATTTAGTACACTATTTACTCCTTCCCATGTACTAGTTACTTTTGTAGTACATAGTAAATTATACTAGTTACTTGAATAGTACACAATCAATTGGAAATAAGTCCCACTACAAGAAATCCTTTTTACTATCTAAATTCACCATCAAAATAAGGGCTTAATGAATACATTGGAATTAGGGCGTCAAAGTTTTCATATAGTCTCATCAATAAAATTCACATCGCCACATACTATGCCTACCCTAATTTCCAAGATAAAACATAAAACCTCCTTCGAATGCAAGTACTAAGTTTGTTGTTCTGGCTACTCTTTTGTTTTTCATTGTTGCAAATGGAGATCCAATCATGGTGAATGATACAATCATGTTTTCAAAGCTTTCAGTTGCACCAGGACAAGATGAACAACTCGAAGTGGCTTGATGTGAATGTTTCCCAATAGTCGCATAAAAAAAATTATTAAAAAAGTGGTGCACATTCAAATGGCTCAATCCATATGGGATCGTTAAGTGTCGTTTAACCTTGGTATTTTTGCCATCTATCTAGAAGTAGTTCATAGTTTTGAGTTGGAAGATTTGATGAATGTCAATGTGAGAATGATAACATTCGTATTTTCTCATTAACTTAGGTCCCTAGCAATGGACATTACCATTGGCTAAAAGGGCTGATTAATTCGATTTTGATCAAACACAAGGCATAATACCTTGTTCGCACCATTTGTCGATTTATCGAATTTTTAAAAAATGAACATCTATTAAAATATAGTCTAATAAGTGTGTTATTTATGTTCTCTTATCCTTCAAAGGATTTCTTAATAACATATGGAATTTTCTTACACATTTATTAGTTGAATATTATGTTCATTTGTGGAACATTTGCAATACTTCCAACCTTTTCTGAATCAAATAATTTTTCGTGTTCAACTAAACTAATAAGCTTGGATTTTCATATGTTTCCTTTGCAAGTGATCACAATCTAGAACTACACTTAGAACTTATGTAATACTAAAAATGATTCTAATGAATAACATTTGGATACTAATCTACATCTCATTATGTTAATATGGCTATTCAACATCTAATATTTGAATAATTAACCCCAATTTATTAGTAAGTTTGAAATGGCTTGAGAAATTCAATTCAATTATAATTTCCTAAATGTTATTACTACATATTCTAAAGGTTATTTACTAAATAAAGAACCAAATATAAGGTCCAAAGAAGGATATTGTTGAACTAAGGCTCACATTGGGATCTAATCTTCTAGGAAATAATGGTGGTTAGTTCAGTTGCTATGTTTTCTACCTACCTACTAACAACCCACAACATATTGTTAATAGGAAAATAGTAAAATAGTATTCGACAATGTTTGAACCATATGCTTATCTAAAAGTTACCATTTTCCATTCCTACCTCTTTACATTTACCATAATCGATTACCAAGTTGAAACCAATTATTACCTTCATAAAAGTTCATCCAAAAATGAGTAATAATGGGCATGCAAATGATAGTGTGTTAGGCATAAGGGCATGGAAGCAAGGCAAAATGGATATTTAGCTTATGTATAAATGAAGGATTTTTTCCTATCGCCGGTGTCGACTATAGAAAGAATGGATATAAAACAAGTGCCCCAATGGCCTTTAAAAATAATTTAATTAAAAAATATATATATGTGGTCAAATTCAAAAATTTCGGGCACCCTATGGTCAGTGTTGACCATAGGAGGAACCTTATGGTTGGCACATGGTTTAGGAGGAAGTCTATGGTCAATAGTGACCATAAAAGAAAGCAAGGATTATTCTAAGTTTAAAAGGGTTTTTTTTATAGTTGGGGATACAATTTAGCTAAGTTTTTTTTCTAGAGCCCATAATTTCAAAAATGGGAAAATGAGACCACAAACCAAATGCATATTGATAATGTTTTTGGTGAATTTGCAATCAATAAGTCTAAAGAATGTAATCACATGTGGGTGTAAGCAAGATAAAGTGAACAACTTGATTACATTGTCAAAACTAAATCAAGTAGATTTAAAATAGCAACAAAACCCATTATAGAATTGTGGAACATTGAATGTTTTCATTTCAATGACTAAATATGATATATGTTTACCTTAATGTGCATTGATTTTCATATTTCAAATTGTAAAAGTAGGTTTTAAGTAGGTTTTCCAAAATATAAGTAGCTTTTGATGTCTACTTTCATTATGGGCTTTTGGTTCACGTGTCAAGTAGATTTTTACAAAAAGGACATAGATTTTTTTTTTATGACTTGATAAAACATATGTTGATTTTCATTTTCTAACTTATTACATATCAATTTTATTAATTTTTCTAACCAAAAGTAGGTTTGAACACATATTTTTCAATTGGTTTCAAATGTAATTTTTATCTACTTTTAAAATTCATTTCTTTTAATTTTCTTGAAATTAGATTCTTATAAACTTAATAGAGTCAATTAATGCCACTTGACACATATTTTCACCTAATTTGATGCTACTTTATGGTATTTATATGAAAGGTGTAAAGTTGAAGTGGAGATGTCTACTTTTTTTGGTATACTTTATCTTATTTTGACCCATGTGTGGAATGCAATGAAAATGAATTCAATTCACATAAGAATTTGAAAGAAAACAAGTAGAAATTTTACATTGCAAAGGAGTAATTATGAAACATGCTATAAGATTTGGAATTTAAAAACAACTTCACTTCCTAGCAAAAGCAACTTCAAATGAAGCTCTCAAACCAAACTCATAAAAAAAATTTAAAAAAATCTAGCATGATCATTTTGCTACCTCCTTGTTTATAAAATCCAAAAGCCGATTGTCAAATATCACACAACCACTTGAAGAAGGTGGAGATGGTAGCAAAACCATAAGCCTAACCATGTCCTCCACATAACTAAGTAGTGACAACTTTTGAAGGGGGGCTAGGGAAAAAATCATTACACAAATAAAAGGGAACTATGGTTAACCCCATTCGACAGATATCTTTACAAATGGTGTTCAGAAAAGAAAACATTAGCAACAATGTGAAGTTTCACAAATGCAACAAAGAAAAAAAAACATCTTGCAAATTGACTTACTCATACTCAAGGGCAACTTTGGCTCTCTTCTAAGGTGGAGAATTAGCTACGATGGGAGAGGGCACCATAGTGTTAGCATTGAGTGACCCCATTTTCATAAATGATTGTGAAACCTCCCTATATACGTCATCATCCGGCTCTAGCACAAAGACATGCCAATTTAAGTTATAATAGGCATAGATGTAATTACCTAAAAAACAACAACAAAAGCAACATTGGATCAATCGAAACGTGATAGATTGTTTTAACTAACAAAAAAAGAAGATAAAAGGGCATTGACTTGTGGACAAATTCATCCCCACAACCAATGAGACAAGAAGAGTGCACCTTTTAATTAAAACAATATACATCAAAATATGGATCTCCTATCCTCCTTTAAATGGAACCCCCGATTTTGACCGCTCCATATTATCAAGGTTGGCGTGGTTGTAAAGGTGTCATCCTCCACCAATGAAACACCATGTTTCACCATGTTTGCATGAAGATCCTAAAACTTGAAACCCCTGGTAATTCGAACAATAAAAGTTGCCCAATTGAGATGAGTCTACATTGCAAAAATTGAAGATTAGATTGTATAATGGATTTTGAAAAATAGATTGATCCAAACATGAATGGGGACAAAACATTACCTTCCTCCCCTTGATGTCAAGGCTCATGCGAAGCAATGTATTTATGACCACCCACCACGAATGGATTTCATATCCATTGTTTTTTAAGAACAATTTTATCTCCTTGAGAATTAAAGGGTCATCATCATGGAGGAAAACCACAACACCAAAAGAATATAAGTACTTGTTGGTAAACCCAAAAATAGAATAGATGTAGTTTTCCACCTTTTTGTTCCATAGTGTGATGGAGGACAAAGGTTTGGAGATAAGGGGGACTGGAAAATTGGAAAAAACCTCCATAATTAATAAAGTTGGCATCTTAGATGGAGCATCCTACGACATTGAGATCAAGAGATAAAAATCAAAACCAAATTTTGAGTGTATTTCAATTAATATGGTTAAGGTTTGAAAAAAAACCTAAAATAACACAACATGTAGCTCTTTGTACCATGGAGGCCAAAAGTCAAACAAATCATTTTCCTCAATGAAATTGGGCCATGAAAGATGGAATGTATATAGAATGCACCCTAGAAGAATTGAACTTGAAAACACCGGAGGTGCTCTCTAAGTAGGTGGGACTATATCCAAAGAGTCAACCTTGGTGACATTCCTCAGTTTCTTCTTGGGGTGATGGGCGCTTGGGGATGGTTCAACCACAATTTGTGATGAAAATGTTGGTGGAGGAGGAGGATCTCCAGGTTCTTCAACCTTTGGCAAAAGTTCCTCTTCCTCTTTTCGCTCTTTCCCTTCTTTTTAGTCCGACCTTTCATACTCGAATTGGTGGACTATGTCTTTTCCAAACCTTCATCAAACTTTTTTCTCAAGTGAAACTCAAACTCAAGTGTGTAATCATGGGGGTAATCCAAGTACCATTCGTAATCTGGAAGGTGTTGGAGGGACCAATCTTTCAAGAAATCCCTCTAGAACATGCTACTTTCAACTTTGGGATCACACCATATCTTCAACAATGTTGAAAGAGTCCGGATTGCCTGCTCAAATAATAGAACATGTGAAAAGTACCTAAAAGGGGAGACCAAATTGTTTCAACAAATTTTGAAACCAAAATTGGAAGGAATTTTTTTGGAACAAGGATAGTTAATTACTTGTAAACAACTTGTTTTACAACCTAAACACCTCCATATTGTTTGTCCTAGGTTTTGCTTTTTAGCACACCACCCTTGTGCTTAAATTCCCTAAAAAATGCAGATTCCCACAATTATAGCTTCCAATGTCTAATGAAGTCTACAATGCCTTCAACCTTTATAGACTCCAAAATCAAGGCACCAAGGTCCTTCACTATGTTGTCAAACAACTTGCCAACCTTGACCTTGAGTTGTCATATATCAAAGAACAATTTGATGTTTAACATGGATGGTGAAACAACAAATTAAAAGAGATGCAGTGGACAACATCCATGAAATGAAATCTTACATGAAACCAAAAAGTAGCCTTGTGGAGCCATTTCTCAAAAATTACATCGAGAAGGCCAAGCTTAGGGAACTTCTACACCTCCTAAATAACTGGAGACTAGTTCCACTACTTGAGCTAATAAACCTTTTGTTCATTGGTCACTTGGGCTAAAACCAAAATCTACAATTTTTCGGTTAACATATTTGGATCTGGGTTCATGTTGTAATGAACTTGAACCTACTCAGAGAATTTGGGGCCCAAAGCAAGATCACAGAGCAATAGTCTTTATGGAAAGGAGTCATGTGCTCCTTTCTCACACTCCCAACCGCCTTATTGCACATGGTATCCAAAACATCAATCTCTTAGAAGAGAGGGTCTGGTACCTTTGCATAATACATCCATTGAATAGTATTCGAGGCGGTTGTTAATTCTCTCTACAAAAAAATAATCCAACCTTGAGATAATGGACTTTTCATTTGAGGCAAAGATAAAGGCACAATGGATAAATATAACTAACCTTATACATATATTCAAAGAAGGCTTCTTATGTGAGGTTGTACCAAGTCTTCTTGATTTTGTCCTCACATTTTTTAAATTGACCATCAAGGATGACCTCCTTCAACTAAGCCAAAGGAATTGTCCCTATAGACTGAATGCAAAAAAGATCATAAACAAAAGATGGTTTCACATGATCCATTTCTATAGACTTGTGAAACATAAATGAAGTTAGGGTTGATAACAAAACAAAATTGAACTAACTCAATTGGTTGAAAAACAAGAGTGCACCTTAAAGATTCACTTATTGACATTAATCATCATTGTGAGGAGCTCCACCAAGCCATTCGTGGTGTTAAGGAAAAATGAATCCACAAATATGTGGAAGTCTTCATCAAGGGCATGGACCCTATCAATGTATGGGCACCATGCTTGGAGGCCATGATTTCCATCCCAAACATGAAACATCTTACCAGATGACTAAGAGGGTCTAGATCATTTTCTAAAAAGGCTTCAAAGCGGTCATTCTTCTCATGCCATAAAAGACCTTAGTATTGTTGTGGGAAGAAACACATTCCTCTTCTCCTTTCTAATTGGCAGGTGAAACGTAAAAAAAAAATTCACCTTCCTTGTACCCCATCTAAAAGGCTTGCTCCATTCTCAATACATCAATCTTTAGTGCAGGCCGCACCATAGGCATCGAGAAAACCTGACAAAGCGGGATACTCATCCTAGCCTTGTTCTTCGGTTGGATTTTATCCTTGTTCAACACCCCGACAATGTCAAACTTATTCTACCACTTGAGGGCTTTAATCAAAATATGGGATGTGTTTGGTTCATGTAAGAAGAATAATCCAACAACTATGTGAGAAGAGGAACCACAATATCGATGAACTCTCCTTATAGTCGACACCAACTATAGGGGTATTAATGTTGGAGGCAATTACAAAATCAATCTCTGGAGGGACAAACATATGTTGATTGCAAATTCTGAGGAAAAGTATAAAAGACTTAAGGAATTATGGTTGGGGCAAACTATTGATATTTGAGACATTGGATGGTAAAATGGAAAGTCTACATTGAGGAAACATAAGTTGAACCCAAGAGAAGTTGGTTAAATGTCAAGATGAACATTTAACCAACTTCTATTGGGGAAGGTCATTACAAAAATGAAATGTCAAAATAATTTAAGATTAAGAACAAAAAATTGAAGTCCAAAGCACTTGACTTGTTTAAGACTACAAGTGAGAGCACCTTAACAATGATAAGAATAGAAAACTATTCTTACAATTGAATTTTTTTGGATTTTTGTTGTATATTTCCACAAAAAAATTACAAAAGATGTTTTTATATGCAAATAACTTTAAAACACATAGTACTTGGAGGGGAAGTTTACATTTTTCACTCTGGACCTCTAATGGTCGGCACTGACCATAAAAGAGTTGAGACAAAAACTTAAAACAAACATTTTAGCAAATACTTCTAACATTTTTCTCTACCTCCTTAACTAAAACCTTCCTATCATCTAGATCAATCAAAGGATTTTGGGGGATTGTAATTTGGTGAATGTGTGAACGAAAGCATGAGCCTATGAGTAAGAGCTAGAAGGCATATTCCAATTATATTCCATCTATCTCAACTAGAATATTCCCTGATAGATTTTAATGACATGTCAAAATATACCTTGACAAAAGTATATTTTTCCACGTTAGCAATAACTCACATGTCATTAGTACCACGTGGATTTACCACATGGATACTTAACAACAATGTCATTGTTCAATTAAATGTAAGTACAAAAATCTACCAAGGTTGGTGCCCCATGTGTTGAAGAACAAAAAAGAAATTAACACCTTTATTAAAAATCTTACCCTTGGTTTCAAACATCTCCTATGTGACAAAATATTATTTGTCAAGAGAAGCATATTCTGCATTGCCATGTCATTCATGGTTGTTTTCATCTTGGCCATTATAATGGGGGACAAGTTAAACATAATTGTAACATGGACTTGTTAGCAAAACATTAGTGGTCAAATATTATAATTATCTATATTATACAATTTTTTTTTGACAAAAGACCATTTAAACAACATTATTGTGAAATAGTTGTTCTAAAAACACATTGAAAATTGATGCACAATTTGCAAATGTATCTTAAGGGCATTACTATAATTGAGGGCATCATTATAGGATTGTAAAAAGAGAATGTGAGAAATTGATAAGTACACTATTATGAATATCTATCTAGAACCTAGCAATGCCACTCTCCATATAAAATATAATTGTCCTTGTCATAAAATCCAACAGGTTTGTGGCAATTGTTACACATCTTAAGAGATTATTAAATGCATTGTAAACCACATTTTAATTATTAAAGAAATGGGTATTTAATCCACAAGTTTTCCTGCACACATTATTAACAACAACCTATTGTTTTGCCATGTCGTGAGTTTTTTACACAAGTTCTCCACTCTCAATTGTTTTGCTCTATTTTGAAAAAGACAACAAACATGGCTTGTCAAACTCTTTAGGACTTAGACTTGTACCCTATTGTCGGGAAGAAAGATATGAAGTCCATTGATGTGGAATACCAAGTACAAGTTGGATATTAAGTAGCAAGGAACCATTTGCAAGACTACAAAATCTATGCGACCTTGATTTGTATGTTTGATGAGGACTTTCTCAATAATTTACCACAACTTCCAGGAGACAATTCGTGGCCAACACACCCAACAAATCAAAACTATAGAACTTGACTCTTGAAGTAGTCTAATTATCTATTAAGATTTGTGTCTCCAAGTATTCCCTTGAAATCAATAAAAAGTGGCCAGAAAACCAAAGCGACCCAAAGGAAGATGGGTACAAATCAACAACATTTATTTATTGTAGGGAAATAGATGTAATGGTGCCACTAGTAAGAGCAAGCCTTTAAATTCCACCTAGAATGCAAGGATATTGGAGTGATGACAATGTTAAAACGTCGAAAGTTGTGGTAGAATCATCCAAGGGAGTGGATGATGAACCAAGTCCGAATGTTGAAAGTTCTCCACAATACTATGAAAGACGAGGCCATTGACATCAATGACATCTTAGAACCATAAGAAAGTAGTAGAGAACTATAGCAGTGTCATTTGCAAGACCATGAAATGAACCAACATTATTAAAATGGAAGAGTTTAACTAGTGTAGAATATGTATTTGTCTATGTGTGTTTGGTTTTTGATCATGGTTGCTTGAGGAGTTATGCATTTTAAGATGTGTGATTAGTCAGATCATTGATTTTTTTTTCAAGAGTTGACAAATAAAAATCTTGATATGTTTAAACAATTGCATTCAAATGAGAACCATAGGAAAATAATTTGCAAGACCATCAAACGAACTAACAAATTCAACTAGAAATTGAGTTATTTTCTACCCATTACAATCTTGGAAATTTGTATTTGGATTGAGCTAAGATGGAATATATATTCACAATATAAAAAATACTTTAGATATAACAATTGACATTAGATTCCACAAATATATGTTGAACATAGATGCAATGTAGGATATAGAAGGATAAATGAAATATTTATGGCCATTTAGAAACAAAACAATTGGGAATGGCTTCAAATATACTAAAAATAACATTCATAATTGGAAAACACACTCCACACAAGATTGATTTCACTTGCAATAAATATATAAAATAAAATTCCATCTCCTAACGTGGTTATTCACTATTTAAAATTGAAATTTATTATCAAGTAACCACAAACTTTGTTGCAAATTGTTTTGTATTGTTATATAATGTTTAGGCATTGTTACGTATAATTCCCCATTATAGGGCATAATAATCATTAGAAATATTGACAATATAAATAATTATATACATTTGTGTGTCAGGTTGCTAAATTGATAAAATTGAAAGGTTTGATATGATACCAACATAACCATTTTGATGTAAGTGACATCAACATAAGTTATTTCCAAAAATCTCCAATTTTGTTGTTTGAAATATGTTTCCAAAAAAATGTACATTGGAACTTTGGATAGAGATATTCTCAAAAATAAATGCAACATTGAAAAAAACAAGAAAACATATAATTTCTATTTGGCATCCATACAATGTGTATAAACCAATATGGTCTTCCAATTGCAAAAAACCTAATTATCTTGCAGAATTTTACATATGTAAAGGATGGTTTGATTAAACATTCCCAAGAGTCATTTAAAGTTTGAAATTATTTTGAAAGCAATGATATATTGAATTATCTTCTAGAGAAATAATAGGCTTTAAATTTTCTCTCATAGAAGTAATTATTTTCTACGGGGACAATTTATGAAACTTTCGATTTTCCTTGATGTGTGTTTCAATCATTATAAGGTAGAGGTCATTCTTACAACCCATATTATTTAATGTGAAAACCTATGCAAAAACAAATAACACCTACAGAACATGGAATTACATGGGTAGATGTGAGGCAACTTTTTGTCCCTCTACCTCCGGTTCTACAAAGTGACTATGCTTGAAAGCACAAATGCTACCGATGAAGGACGAATGCGAATGTATGTTTAGTTATTAGGTTGCGTTCGTAGATGAAGTTCATTATTTTGCCTTCCAAGCATCATTCACAATTCAACATTGATAGATTCGTTATTTAGATTCACACATTCCAAATCCTAGAACCTTATATCAAATTGTCATCCCTTTTAATGAACACTTATGGA
>Ga0116229_10011035_pt1 | contig 13426 bp, 13 predicted proteins | sample S1TSphgellanicum_3_FD_87313 | JGI IMG/M metagenome (GOLD analysis project Ga0116229, IMG submission 87313) | Host-associated microbial communities from peat moss isolated from Minnesota, USA - S1T2_Fc - Sphagnum magellanicum MG | ecosystem: Host-associated > Plants > Peat moss > Unclassified...
CCCGGCGCGACGGCGTTCACTCTTACGTTCCGTGAGCCCAATTCCTTCGCTACGGACTTTGCCAGACCGAGCAAGCCGGCTTTGGATGCGGCGTAGGCCGCCTGGCCGGCATTCCCGGCAACCCCGACGATGCTGGAGATGAGGACGATGGACCCCGCCCGCTGCTTCATCATCGGCCGGGCGACCGCGCGCGTCAGGTGAAACGCCGACTTGAGGTTCACGTCCAGCATCGCGTCGATATCGCTCGGCTTCGTCCGGATGATCAGCCCGTCCACGGCCTGACCCGCATTTGCGACGGCGATGTCGATCCGTCCGAATTCTTTGTGCGCCTCGGCGACGAACGCGTCGACGGCGCTCGCGTCCGAAACGTCGGCCGTGAACGTCAGGACACGCGCGCCCGGGCGCGCGGCTCCGATCTCCGCGGCGGTTTCCGCGAGCGCGGCGGCGTCGCGTCCGACGATCGCGACGTCGGCGCCGTGGCGAGCCAGGTCGACGGCGATCGCACGGCCGATGCCGCGGCTCGCGCCCGTCACGAGCGCGGCCTTGCCCGCAATGTCGCTCGCGCTCACGATGCGAGGGTCCGTTCCCGAACGATATCCGCGAGTTTTTCGAGGCCGCGGGGGTCGCCCACATGGAGGCTCTGCGGAGCGTTCGGGACGCGCTTCAGCAGCGGAGCGAGCACGGCCGATCCGCCGAATTCGACGATCAAATCCAGGTTCTCCGCGACCAGACGCTCCGCCGTCGCATGCCAGAGGACCTCGCTCGTGACCGATGCGACGAGATTGCGCCGAATGGTCGCGACAGAGCGATACGGTTCGGCATCGACATTCGAGATCACGGTGAAGCGCGGCAACGTGAGGGACACGCGCTCGACGAACGGAGCGAACCGTTCGCGTGCGGGATCCATGAGGCTGCTGTGCCACGCACCGGACACGTTGAGCGGAACGACGCGTTTCGCGCCGGCGGCGGCGGCGAGTTCCCCGGCTCGGACGACGGCGTCCCGGTCGCCGCTGATGACGATCTGGCCAGGCGCGTTGAAATTCGCGAGTTGCACGCGGCCGGCGGGCCGGGCTTCTTCCACCGCCGCCCGGACCGCCGCCGGATCGAGGCCGAGGATCGCCGACATGGCGCCGGGCGAGCGCTCTGCGGCTTCCTGCATGGCGAGCCCACGCTCGTGCACGAGCCCGAGCGCGTCCTCGAACGTCAGCGCGCCGGCGACCGTCAGGCTACAGAATTCGGCGAACGAATGACCGGCGCTCGCGACGATATCGAGTGAGTCGCCGGCGGCGGATGCGAGCGCGTAGCCGATCGTGAAAATCGCGGGCTGGCTGTAGCGCGTCTCGCGCAGCGTTTCCTCGGGTCCTTCGCGGATCACGGCTAGCAAATCGTACCCGAGGACGCGCTCGGCTCGCGCGAAGATCTCCGCCGCGATCGGGAAGCGTTCGACGAGATCGCCGCCCATGCCGACGTTCTGCGATCCTTGCCCGGGAAAGACGACGCCGACGCGCATCAGGCGTCCCACCGCCAGGCGATCGAACCCCACGAAAGTCCGCCGCCGAAGCCGGTGAAGAGAATCACGTCGCCCTTGTGGATGGTGCCGCGCTCGATCGTCTCGGAGAGCGCGATCGGAATCGATGCGGACGACGTATTGCCGTAACGCTCGATATTGATCACGATGTTCTCGAGATCGACCTCGAGGCGTTTCGCCGCCGCCTCGATGATGCGGCGATTCGCTTGATGCGGGATCATCCAGTCGACGTCGGCCAGCGTGAGGCCGGCGCTTTCGATCACGTTCTTCGACGTCTCGACCATCTTGTTCACCGCGTATTTAAAGATCTCGCGGCCGCTCATTTCGACTTTGTCTTTTTTCGCTGCGAGTCGCTCCGCCGTCATCGGGTGACGCGAACCGCCCGCCTCCACGAAAAGCAGTTCCGGATTCTTCCCGTCGGCTCCGAGTTCGCACGCGAGGAAGCAGTCGTTCTCGACGGGCGTGCGCTCCACGATCGCGGCGCCCGCGCCGTCGCCGAAGAGAATGCACGTGCTGCGATCCTCGAAATTCATGATGCGCGAGAGCGTCTCGACGCCGATGATCATCACGCGGCGGAAAACGCCGGCGCGTACGAAACTGGCCGCCATCGGTAGCTCGTAAATGAAGCCGCTGCAGGCGATCTCGATATCGAACGCCGCCTTCCCGACGGCTCCGAGATTCGCGGCGACGATGCAGGCGGTCGCGGGAAATTGATAGTCCGGCGTGACGGTCGCGACGATGTAGCAGTCGATGTCCGTCGCGGCGAGGCCCGCGCGTTCGAGCGCGTGGCGGGCGGCTTCGGTCGCGAGATCGCTCGACGCTTGTTCGTCGGATGCGTAGCGCCGTTCGCGCATGCCCGTTCTCGAATGAATCCACTCGTCGGACGTCTCGAGAATCGCCTCGAAATCGGCGTTGCTCATGATACGGTCCGGCACGTAGTGCCCGACGCCTGCGATGCGCGCTCCGAAGTGCTCGGCGCGCGGCGCCGCTTTACTGGTGGTTATGGCCGGCGTGCTCGTCCTTCGGCTGGACGATCTGGCGCCCATCGTAGAAACCGCAGTTTTGGCACACGAAATGCGGGCGCTTCGCCTGATGGCATTGCGAGCACTCGACCGCGGTCACGGCACCGAGCTTCCAGTTCGCCGCGCGACGGCTGCGCGTCTTCGAGCGCGGGGTTTTCCATTTGGGATTCGCCATGATTCCTTACTCCGAATGCGAGCAGCGGCAGGTGCCGTCGCGCTTGTGGCCACAGGTCGTGCACAGTCCCGTGCAATCGTCATCGCACAGAACCGCGAGCGGCAGCGCCGAGTCGATGACTTGCCGCACGAGATCCTGCAAGTCGAGTTGGTCGCCGTCTAAAACGTTATTTTCGCCGAGGGGGTCGTCCCGGTCCGCTCCGGGCTCGAGTCGCTCGTCGAGATCGAGCTCGAGTTCCAGCCGTACGTCTTCGAGGCAGCGGGCACACGTGCCCTCGACCGCGCCGGCGACGGTTCCCCGAACGTCGAGACCGCGCCCGATCCGCCGGATCGTGAGCGACACGTCGACGGGAGCCGAGAACGAGAACGAACCGAAGTCGGGGAGCGGGAGCGCCTCGTTGATCTCGAGTTCCCGACCGGTATGCAGGACGCCGCCGACGTCGACGTGCGTGCGAATGCCCTTCATTCCGTGTCCGAACCCATCTCCGAGGTGCGTCAGCTCTTGCGACCCGCACAAGGAACGGGACCCTCCAGCACAACCTCACGATTGTACGGTGGACGCGCCCCCTTGTCAACGCGGGGCCTCGTCGCGATACCCTCCCTGAGGGGGGACATGCATGGACGCACTCGGCGGGATTCGGTATGGCGCACAGATCGCCCAGGCGGCGCGCAGTCACGGGCTCGATCCGAAGCTTCTGGCAGCGGTGGCCGCCCAAGAGACGGGCGGCCCGGGCGCCAGCTCCGGAAACAATATCGTGGGGGACGGCGGGCACGGGCACGGGGTCTTTCAGATCGACGATCGCACCTGGTCCTTCGCGGCCACGCCGGCCGCGATGGATCCGGCAAAGAACGCGGACGCGGCCGCGTCGATCCTGCAAGACGATCTCGGTCGTTATGGCGGCAACGTGAAGGCCGCGCTCTCGGCCTATAACAGCGGGTCGCCGACGGCCGCCGGGACGACGACGACCTGGGGCGACGGTCAAACCCTCGGTTACGCCGATTCGGTGATGCGACACTACGCCGCGCTTGGCGGCGACCCGAGCGCCCTCGTTGCCGACAATCGGAACGCGGCGACGGGAATGGGTACCCTCGCGACGCTCGGCGCGGCGATGCCGGCGGCAGCGGCTACCCCCGGGGCGAGCGCGACCGCGAGCGCCGGCAGTTCGCCCGCGTACGATCCCTACGCGGCCCTCGCGCCGCCGGTCGTGCAGGTCGACTCGCAGTCGCCGTTCAGCGCCCCGGTATCGTGGGCGAACGAGATGAGCGCGAACGGCCCGGCCGGCGGCAAGGAGGCGGCCGACGCCGACAGCCTCGTCGCGAACTCGATCGACGCAAGCGACGACGTCTTCGACAATCGCGACGACGCCTAACCTCAGCCCGCGAGCGCGGGCTCGGGGGGCCAACGGGGGGCCTTCGCCGCCCCGTTTTCAACGAAAGGAACGACATGGGGAATCTTCTCGGCAATATTGTGGGCGGTATCACGGGTGCCGCTACCGGGCTCTTTAGCGGCGGCCCGGTCGGCGCGTTGGCGGGCGGCGTCAACGGGCTCATCAACGGCAGCAGCGGTCCGTCGGGCCTCGGCAACATCCAATCGTCCACCGATCCCACGTTGCCGATCCAACAAGGGATCGACGAAGCCTACGAATATGAAAATCTTGCCTTGCAGGCCGAAGAGCTGCGTCATCAGACCGATATGCAGATCCAGTCGCAGCAGTTCAACGACGTGCAGGACGAAAAAGCGGAGCAGATGCGCGAGATGAACTCGCTTCGCGACGTCGCGATGAAGCAGCACGAAGCCGACGACAAGATCGTGAAGGAATTCATTCGCACGGCCGGCAGTGAATGATGTCGCCCGTTGAGGCACGCGGCGCGGTCGGAGCGACCGCGCCTCCGGCGCTCCCGCCGCCCGCGCTCGCTCCGCTCGACGATACGGCGGAGAGCGTTCCGGATACGTCGGCATCGCTCGCCGATGCCGTCGCGCGACGCGCGGAGGTATTGGTCCTCGCCGCACAGAGCGAGCAGCAGGTTCTCCAGGCCCGCCTCGACCGGATGCGCGCCTCGTTCAACGCGGCGCAGGAAGTGCGTTCGGAGCGCCTGCGGCAGATGAACATGCTACGCGATATGGCGATGGAACAGGCAAAGCACGACGATGAGATTCTCAAGAAATACATCGCCATGATCTAGCCTGCCGCGAATGCTCCGGCCGGCAGGGCCGCATCCCCGCGACCGTGAACTGGGTGCGGTCGCGGCGCCCTGCCGCTCCGGGCCATTAGCTCAGTTGGTTAGAGCGCATGCTTGATAAGCATGAGGTCCCTGGTTCGAACCCAGGATGGCCCACCAGAAGACGTCGCGATGCGTCGGCGTGGGGATGTAGCTCAGTTGGTAGAGCGCCAGCTTTGCAAGTTGGATGTCGTCGGTTCGAACCCGTCCATCTCCACCATTTCGGAAAGCCTGTAACGACGGGCTTTTTTTCTATCCGGTTGCTTGGCCTATCACGCATCGACCGTGCGGTGGATCGTCTCGAAGAACGGCGACATTTTTTCGGCGGCGACGCTCCAGTTCAAGCGCGCGGCGACGGTAGCGCGCGCCCCTTCGGATAGCGCTCGGAGGCGTGCGTCGTCGTCGACGATTTCGCGGATCATCTCCGCAAGGCGGTCGGGCCGCGCATCGGCATCGGAGACGATGACGCTATCGAGTCCGTCGGTCAACAGATCGGAGACGCCGTCGCGATCGCGCACGATCACGGGCATACCGTGCGCCAGCGCCTCCATCGCGACGTGTGGCAACGGTCCGGAGAGCGTGGGCGCGAGCAAGACGTCGCTCGTGGTGTAGAGTTCGCGCATCACGTCCGGGGTCACGAGCCCGCGGTCGTCGACACCGTCGCGCCCGGCATAGGCGCTCGGTAACGGCGCGCCGACCGTCACGAGCGTGATCGAGGGATCCGCGCGCCGGATGACCTCGAACGCGGCCATCACGAGCTCGCCACCGCGTCGAGAGAATTCCGATGCGTTGAACACCAGGCGGCGCGAACCGTACAGCTTTGGAATGCCGTCCGCGATATCGATCGTCGGGCCCGTTCCCACGATCTCGATTTTGGATCGCGGAATGCCATAGTCGTTCTCGAGCGACGTCGCGACGAACGGGCTCGCCGCGAAGATATGCGCGGCGCGCTCGTAGCTCGTGCGCTCGAGGAGTGCGAAGCGCTCGGTTTCTTTCGGGGACGACGGTTTCGCGGGCGCATCGCCGCTCCGCGCTCGAAGGGCGGCGGTATCGTCGAGATAGTGCACGTACGGCAGCGACGGCTGCGTCGCGAACGGCGAAGAAAACCCGAAGAGATGGAGGATGAGATCGGGCTTGTCCGCCTCGCGCGCGATGCGCTCTTGGAAGCTTCGCGATTTGGCGACAAATGCGTCGGCGGAGCGGTAGAACGCGCTCTTGATCTTCTCGCGATCGACGCGCTCGCGGGATGCCCAAGCGGCGAGCGTCGCTCCGATTCCGAAGGCCGACACGGTATTCACATGGCGTATCCACGCCGAAGCAGACGTCCGCTCGTCGTCGAGAATCGAGACGTCGTACCCGAGCTTGCCGATCGCGCGCACCAGAAGCGCGTAGCGCCGCAGGTATGCGGACTCGCCGGTAATGCAGAGTCGAATCATCGACGCTGCATTACCTAACGAAGGCCTGAGATTACTTCTTGCAGGCGAAGTCGGCGTTCGATCCCTGTGCACACGGCGGCGGGCTCGTGTGCGAGAAACCCGCGATCGCCCCGGCGATTGCGGCAGGGATGAAAAAGAATCCGGCGACCGGGTGCGATGCGGCGGCGGCCGGGATCGCCTGAGCGACGGTCGGCGGCGTTTCGACGGCCGCTTCTTGTTCGACGGGGGGCGCCATATCGACCGGCTGCTCGGCGACGGCCGGCGTATAGGTCGGGGCGTGGTAATACGAGTGTGCTACGTAGGCGGGGCGCTTCCGATGTTTCGGCACGGCGACTTCCGCAACCGCGGCGTGGCGCAGGAGCGAAATATTCCCGCATATCTGCGGCACGTACACGACGTTTCCGTCGGCGAGAGCGACACGCCAGCCCATGATCGGCTGCAGCATGACCGCGTTCTTCACGGCGTAGGCGCTTCCGTGGCGAGCGCCCGACATCGCATCAACGCGTCGCGGGAGTTGAAGAAAGACTGCCTGGCCATCGAGCAAGCGCGTCCGAAATTCACGGTACTCGGACGGGGTCAAACCGATCCGATTCGCGGCGTCCGAGAATAACTTCGGATGCTCTCGCGTCGCCATCCACACCTCTTCCGCCGATTGCGGCGAATGGGGCATGAGGTGGTCGACGTACATGTTGACAATCATATGAGGTACCCTGCCCGGTTACCGGACGAGTCAAAACTGCTACCTACTTGTACTGCTTTACGGGTCGGACGAGTAGGGTCTGTTTGTCGGAGCCGTTAGGACCAAGGGCCCAAGATCGGCGCTACGGGCACCTAGTCGCATTGCGGAGCTCAGAACGGACGCCGTCGTCGCGACGAGCCAGGTCCGCTCCCACAGTTTTTTCGCGGAGAGTCGGCCCGGTGACGCAGACCGCGCGAGCGGCCAAACGAGGTCCGCGGGAATCTCTACAACTCTGTTTCCCGCTTTAAGAAACATAGCTACGGCCCAGGCGTTGAACTCGCCTTCCGGACGCATCGTAAAGAGCTCGAGAAATTTTTCACGATCGTACGCGCGGACCATCCCCGTGAACGTGTGAAGCCGACCTGCGGCGCAGCGGGCGAGTAACCAGTTCGCTCCACGGCTCGCGACGAGCCGAGAGAACGGAACGTTCGCGACGTGCCCGCCGACCATGTATGGTGAAGCAAGCGCTACCGCGGCCTTCGATTCGCGACACGCGAGAACGAGAGGCTCGACGATCTCAGGTCGGTAACTCAAATCTGCGTCGAGAAAGACGATGGTTTGATGATGCGAGCGCTCGGCGCCCGTTCGCATCGCGGAAACGAGTCCCGCGTTACGTTCGTGTTCGACGAGAAAAAGCTCGTTCGGATACTCTTCGCAAAATTGACGCACGAGTTCCACGGTTTCGTCGGTCGAACCATCGTCGACGATCGTTACCTCAATATCGTAACGTGCGCGCAACTTTTGAATATGCTCGCGAAGGTCGCGCAGCGAAGAAACGATTCCCGGCGCCTCGTTAAACGTCGGCACGACCACGGAAAAAGCGGCGCGTTCCATGAAAGGACTGTACGTTGTTCGAGCAGATCGCACATCGAACAGATAGCGAACTTCCCAGGGACCTTAGTCCTAGTACGGCGCGCGAGAATGTCACCATTTACACCTCGCATCTTCAAGAGAACGTTGCTACCATCTGAAAGTCATGGAAACAACCCAGTCGGCCGGTCGAGAGTCGACGCAGATCGTCGGCAAAATAAAAGCGCGACCTCATCCGTCGCGCTTCGGGCCGTTCTGGTCATTCGTGTTAGTATCCGGCGATATCGCGAGCTTATTGATAGCGGCTCTCGGTGCCGAGATTTTGGTGCACGGCAGCTACAACGATCTCGCCGCGTTCCCCGGAACGCTGCAGACGATCCTGTTCGCCGCCCTCCTTTGGCTGATGCTCTTCGAACGCATCGGCATGTACCGTCGCTCGTTCGCTTCGAACGGTCGCGACGAGGTGTATGCGTCTCTCGCTGCGTGCTGCATGGCGATGTTGCCGGCACTTTTGATCGTTCTTCTCGTGCCGGTCCTCGTTCCGTTCCGGCATCTCCTCATCGCGACGCTCGCGCTCACCGCGGTGTGCGTCGCGTTCACGCGATTCCTCACGCACACGATTCGCGAGCGCGCGATGCCGCTCTCGATGCGACACGTCGCGATCGCGGGAACGCCGGAGCGTGTGGCTGCGGTACCGGGCGATCTCTCGCTTACGAGTTCCGACATCGTTCTTCGTCTACCGGTCGAAACGTTCGATGAAGACGTCGCGGAAGTCGTTGCCGACGGCGACGTCACGCGCCTCGAATGGGTCCGCGCCGCGCTCGATCGCGGAGTCGACGAATTGATCGTCACCGAAGCGCTTCCGCCCGAGATCATGCCGGCACTTCTGCGCTACCTCGAAGCGCGCGGCGTGAAACTCGCGTTCGCGCCGATGCGCATTCGCCCGCACGCCTGTGACTTTACGGTGCGACGCGATGGAGGCCTCGCGCTCCTGTATCCGCAGAGCCTCGCCATCTGCACGCCCGGTGCGGAGTGGGCGCGCCGCGCGTTCGATCTCGCGATCGCCATTCCGGCGCTGATCGCGCTTTCGCCTCTTCTCGCTCTGATCGCGCTTGCGGTCCGGCTCGATTCGCCGGGCGGCGTCTTCTATCGCCAGCGTCGGATCGGTCGCTACGGCGTGCCGTTCGATATCATCAAGTTCCGCACGATGCGCCCCGATGCGGAGCTCGCGTCGGGCCCCGTATGGGCGCGCTCCGGTGAGGAGCGCACCACGCGCGTCGGCCGATTCTTGCGGCGTACGAGCCTCGACGAACTTCCGCAGTTCATCAACGTGGTGCGCGGAGAGATGTCGATCGTGGGACCGCGCCCCGAGCGTCCGTTTTACGTCGAGCAGTTTCGTAAGATGTTATCGCGCTACGACGAGCGCCATCTCGTGCGCCCCGGCATCACGGGCTGGTCGCACGTGCACATGAAGCGCAACGTCGATACGTCGGCAATCGGCGAACGCTTGAGTTACGATCTCTTCTACCTCGAACACTGGTCGATCTTCATGGACATTCTCATCATCGCTAAGACCGGAGCTGAGTTTCTCTTTCACTCCGCGGCGTGAGTTCGCGTAGCCTCGCACAGAAGACGCTCCATACGTTCGGGACGCTCCTCTTCGGCCAGGGCGCGTCGATCGCGGCCGGCATCGCGACGGCCCACGCGTTCGGGCCGGTGGGGAAAGGCGTCATCGCGTTCTCCGGCGTCCTGCTCACGTTCGCGTTCAACATGGCGGAAGGGCTCAAGGACGCGATCGCCTATCAGGTCGGAAAGGAGCGTCGCGCGCTCCGCGACGTTTGGCATGCCGCCCTCTGGCTGATCGCGCTCGTCGGCGCCATCGGCACGGCCGTCTTCATCGGATTGTACCTTCACGATCGCGGGCAGCCCGCGTTTCTCTACGTCGCAATCGCGTTTCCGTTCGCGCTGTACATCCAAACGATCGGCATCGCCTATATCCTTCGGGACCGCGTCGAATCGATCAACGTCAAGAACGCCCTCACGATCGGCGGCGGCTATTCGCTCGCGACGCTCGCGCTCGTCCTTCTTTTCCGCATACCGGTCTGGGCCGTCATGGCCCTGTGGGTCGCCGCGTACGTCATCGGCTCCATCTGGACCTCGGCGAGCCTTCCCAAGCTTCTCGGCGACCGAACCGACCGTTCGAACGATGGCGGCCTTGTGCGCGAGCAGATCGTCTTCGCCGTAAAGTCCGCGCTCTCGGCCAACGTGGCGTTCCTCGCGCTTCGTATCGACGTCTTTATCGTCAGCGCTCTTCTCTCTCCCGCGTCGCTCGGAATCTACACGCTCGCGCTCGCCTCAGGCGAGGTGATGTGGCAGGTGAGCCGATCGGTCATTTGGTCTTCCTCGGGGCGCGTTGCCACGCTCGAAATTCACGAGTCCGCGGCTCTCGTCGCGCGAATCGTCCGTTCGCTCATCGCGGTCCAGCTCGCCGTCGGCACCGTTCTCTTCGTCGTCGGCCCGTGGCTGATCGCGCACGTGTACAGCGCGCGTTTCGCGCCGGCCGGCGAGATCTTACGAATTCTTCTGCCCGGCGTCATTCTCTATAGCGCCGACGGAATGCTCTCGTACTTCCTCGCCGTGCGCGCGGGGCGGCCGGCCCTCTTGATCGGTCTCGAAACGATCACGCTTGCCGTGTGCGCCGGCGTGACGCTCTTCGCCGTTCCGCGGTACGGGTTGGCAGGCGCTGCCGTCGCACATAGCATCGCGTACGTGGTGGCGTTTGCCGTCAAAGTTCGGATTTTCGCGCGGATGACCGACTACTCGCTCCGCGACGTGTTGGTGCCTCGCGCGAGCGACGTCCCGGCGTTCATCGCATTGCGGCTCGGTCGCCTTTTTCCACGTCGGGCTTAGGCGCTTTCACGGCGAGTTCGTACACGCGGCTGTCGTAGAATTCTCGTTCTTGGAGCACGACCGCGCCGTCCGCGATCGCGGCTAAGACGTTCCCGCAGCCGTACTGGAAACCGCCGTCGTCGCACGTGCCGAGCATCACGAGCCAGAGGCGATGCTGCGCGGCGCCCACGTTCGAAAGTGCGCTGCTCGCTTCGCGTTCGGTATCGACGTCGATTTCGTCGATATCGTACTGCCCCTGGGGGAGGGGGTGCGGGAACGGAACCAGCCGCGCCGGTCCGTGATACTGGCGCGCATACGCGGGTAACGCATCCGCCGGAAAGATCGCGATCGTCGCGTTCGGACCGGCTTGCTCCCGCAGGTATGCGGCCACGCGTTTCGTATCGCCGTCTTGCGCGAGCACGTGATGTTCCGCGACGAGAACCGTCAACGTCAGGATGCCGAACGTCCACGCGAACACCGATCCGGTGAAGCGGTGGCGGCCGGCTTCCAATTCCGCAATGAGCGTATATCCGGCCACGATCGTCGGAACGAAGAGCGCGACGTAGTGCCTGACGTTGAGGTCGAGGTGTAGGACGAGCACGACCGCGACGAAGAGCAATTCGACGACCGTCGCACAAACGAGCGCACCACCGAGCGCGGGCCGCAGGCGAGGCCGGGCCGCAACGATGAGCGCCACGAGGAACGTGATGAGCGCGATGTATGAGATCCGGAGATAAAGATGGTTCCACGAGTGATCGAACGGTAGTACGAAATCGAGCCATGGGTGGATGAGCGTTTGTCGCAAGATCGCCCAGACGCCGGCCGTCGTTTCGCCCGAACCGCCGACCTGCGAACGGAGTATTCCAAGGAGCGGAATCGTCGCGACGCCGATCGCGACGAGCGCGCACGCGTACGCACGCATCGCACGCCAGTTCTTCTTCGCGAGCAAGAGCGCTCCAAAACCCACGAGCGTGAAGCCGAGAAAGTACTGCGTGTAAAGGCCCACGATCGAGAGGACGCAGAACCATACTCGGGCGCGCATGCTCGTGCCGGAATCGAACCCCGCATCGAACGCAAGCCAACTGAGGGCAGAGACGAGCAGAGCGGCCGAATACAAACGTATGTCGACGGCGCAATAGAGAACGAAGGGGTTGCACGCGACGAGGGTCGCGCCCAGGATCGCGGGTTTCGCCGGCGCGATGCGTTTGAAGATCGCGACGATCGCAAAATAAAATCCGGTCGCACAAACGATCGAGAAGAGGCGCGCGAACCAGACGCTCGCATCGAGCTCGCGCCAGATCGCGAGGACGGCAAAATAGAGCGGGGCCTGCAATTCGTAATGGATCGCGCGCTGCACGGCGAAACCGACGCCGTGGGCCGTCGTCGTTAGGGTATATTCTTCGTCCGTCCACGTCCCAAGGACGGTCGCCGCGAGCGCCAACACGAGAAAGTACGTGACGCCGACGATCGCCGAAACGCCGGTCGCGCGGTTCCAACGCACGGTCAGCTACAGACTTTTCGGCGATCGAACGGCGCGGACGACCGGACGAACCCAGCCGTGCCATATCGCACGCGCTGCGTGGAGCCCCCGTCGCCCGAGGCCGCAATCGAGCGCGGTCGAGAGCGCGCTCAAGAGCGCGTCCTTCGGCGAGTAGCGTTCGCGCTGCGCCTCCGCGAACCGTGCGCGCGCCGCCGCGAAGTCACCCAATCGCATGTCGATCTGCGCCGCATGTCTCAACTGATCGCGGCGAAGCGATGCGAATGCATCGGCCGCGCCGGGAGCGTAGGATTCGGGTGTCGCGCGTATACGCTCGCCCAGCTTGACGTCGCCGTATCGCACGCGGCCGTACGCTTGGGCCGCGCTGTCCGCGTGCCGCATATAGCGCGCGAGCACGCGGTCGATCGCGATCGCATCCGTCCATTTCAGCACGCGAAGGTACCACTCGACATCTTCGCTCATTTGATAGTCCGCGGTCCGCTTCGGTAGCGTCTCGTCGAACCGGAGATCGTGTCGCCGCAGAAGCTCTCGCCGCACGAAGATCGTGGAGGTTCCGAGAAAGTTCCCGACCGCGAGCGCGCGCGCGAGCGCATCGCGCCGTATCGTGTAGATGGTCGATGCCTTTTTCTCGCCGCGAGCGATCACGTAGAGAGGCGTGCGGACCAGGTTATGTGCGACGGTTACGACCCCGTTCTCTTCCATCGTGAAATCGCTGAATCCGAAGTCGATCTCGGGAAGCGCGGCCGACGCGCGCGCGAGCCATTCGAGACGCTCCGGCATCCAGCGGTCGTCCGCGTCGAGTAGCGCGATCCAATCGCCCGTCGCTTCGTCGATCCCGCGGTTGCGAGCTGCCGAAATGCCGAGGTTCTTCTGAGCGATGACGCGTGCCCCATACCGTTCGGCGACGGTGGCCGTGTCGTCCGTCGATCCGTCATCGACGACGAGGATCTCGAGCGGTGGACGGGTTTGCGCGAACACGCTCTCGAGTGCGCCGGCGATCCGGCTCGCCTCGTTATAGGCCGGGATGACGACGCTGATCGTCGGTCCGTCAACGGGCACGTGCGGGCAGGCCTCGTTCGCGGCCCGGCGGCGCGAGCGCCGGGGCGCGCG
>Ga0116229_10011036_pt1 | contig 13426 bp, 10 predicted proteins | sample S1TSphgellanicum_3_FD_87313 | JGI IMG/M metagenome (GOLD analysis project Ga0116229, IMG submission 87313) | Host-associated microbial communities from peat moss isolated from Minnesota, USA - S1T2_Fc - Sphagnum magellanicum MG | ecosystem: Host-associated > Plants > Peat moss > Unclassified...
AAAAATCCCCTCCCCCCCCCCCCCCCCCAAATCTCATTAGCAATGAAGCCTTATGGGTAGTTCTTAATTACCATCCTAGTTAATAGTACGTGGTTTCTTCCAAAATATCAATTGTAACCCCAAGGGGATACAAAACAACTTCTCCAACTAATATGTCATAAAACATGGCATGTGTAACCACATTTTGAGCCCACATTCTAATATAATTTGTTAATGTTTTGCCTGATTGAATTGAATCATAATCTTTCATTTAATTAATCCCCTAGCCTTATATGGTCCACCCATTGATGTCAAAAATTTGTAGGGGCATGGTTAAAGATTAGCATCAATAAATCCAAAACCCTCAACTATTACCTTATTCAACATCAAAGGTTGAGCACCTAAATCTACCAAAATCTTCTAGGGTTAATATATTCATGTTATCACCCCTTTCAATTGAAAAACCTTTTTTTCATTATGCACTACCACCACACCAAGAACAAATGCTATCCTATTGATGACTAGATGTGCTAAAAGGTCATGAAACTTGGGCATAACTACATGCCAAGATTCAACTTTTGACACCTTTATCTAATTGATTCAAAAATATGTTGGGGAATTATAATTGGTATTGAAGGGTCTTCCAATGTTACCACTTTCCTTGGTATTCCCCCACCCTCACACAAAATGGTCACCATGCAAAACATTGCTACTAGTTGGATGCCAAAGATAACCAATGTTTTCATGAAAAACAATGGTGCTTGGTAAACTATTGTTGCCAACCCCATCAAACTAATTGGCGTTGTAGTTCTAAAGTGGAATTATGTGCCTTTTTCAATGCAACCAACACACCATAGGAAATTGATGCCCCCATAAGGTTAAAAATTATGTTTGTCAACAAAAATGATTGTCAAAGATGAACATGGCGTTGAACCTCCCCACAATGAAGATATAACATTTCATTGGCACCTTGTCATTCAAACATTTAAACATTTTTTTTCGTATAGGTGTAGATGTCAAAAAAATCTTAACTAATTTGGAGATCCTAACTTAGTATTCATCACCTCTTGATTGTGATCCATGATCTCCTAAAACATCCCCCATAATTTCATACATAACCATTGAACCTCAAAATATGATTCCATAAAATATATAAAATCATCATTCAATTTAAAAGATGAGGTGTTTTCTCATTCTTTCACCTTTCCTAAAACATGTGCATTGGACTTCATTTATGCCACCATGTTCATAACTAGGGCTTCCAAGCAAGCAAATTTCACCTCCATGATGTTTGATTGATTTAAATTTAGTTTGGGGTCTTACCCCTTGTGTGAGGCATTCTTGCACACTTTCAACGTGAAGATATGCATTCACAAAACCCACTTGGAAGTGGAACTACTATGTAGTTGTAGTTTAACAAGTAAGGTGGTTCAATGTAATGCAATGAAATTCACTAAAAATATAATGTGTTGTGTTCACTTGGAAGATACAAAATCATTGTAAATGTGGTTTACCAACCATCAATTTGCTTTCAACACCACAAACAATGGGAGAATTGATGATCAAATCTGAAATATCCACAATAGTGCCAAAATCAATTGACATCCTAATTTTACTAAACATTAACCATTATGTTTAAGGAAATAAGGAACCAAATAGAACCTACACAATGATCATAATTTATGGGTAGCATGATCCCATGCCAAACCATGCATTAACTATACCAACTACAACCCCAAGGTTCATTACAACAATTAGCACACATTGGAAAACCTTGGGTTTCCCACTATGAAGTGGACAAGTTTTTGTTAAATCAACCCAAGAGTGTGTGTTTATTTTAACATGTCAACCAATTGCACAAAATTTGGAAAACCCCCCTAGCCATAACCTAACAACACAAAATGAGAATGAATTTTTCATACAACACAATCCCCATTTTTTAATTTATAGGTGAAAATTTCAACATGAATTCAAAATCCTCCACATTTGTTGATGGCATGGCACTCCACTTGTGGGTTAATCTACTTCCAAACTTCAAATTTCATAGTTGCAATAATTAAGGAGTTTTTAAAATTAAAAATCTACGTTTTGTTTCAATGGAGTGAATTTTGGTGCATATTAATTAAAGACCCAATCTCTATATTGAGTCAACTACTTTCTTTGCATACTTTTCCATGCTTTCACCTTTGGTCAATTAATTTCAATCCAATATCATAAAAAGAAAGCTTTAAATTTTGGCCTCCAAAATAAGATAGAAAAGGTGCAAATTTTGGCCTAGGGTTGAAGTCTATATAAAAAGGTTAAATTTATGATTTTTTTTTTTTCACTCAACGCATTATTTTGGAAAAATGACACAAAAGTAAAACTATGACTTAACCCTCATAGAATGAATGAAATGGTTTCCTTCTAGAAAAGTTACTGGATAATGGGCTTGAGATATTTATCTTGATTTGTGGGTATGTTCATATAATTATATTCATAGCATGGTTTATGTTGTTGGCCCATATGTGAACTTGTTGCCTAGGTAATTGAATTTAAATCTTGATTTTTTATTGAATTTACAATGACAAAATTGGTCAATATTCATTAACTCATGCATAATAGTTCTAAATACAATGAAACCACTTTAGTATACCCCTACTCATTATAAGATTTTCAATAATATCAATGGCACAATGGGTGGCATAGTGATTTTGGAAATCTCAACATGACAAACAAACTACTTTCTTTAATAGATAAAATAATGTGGCCTATGATATTAGCCCAATTGGGAACAACTAATTTATCTCAAAACCAAAATTTATTATTTGATCAAAATTTCAATGTTAAAAACTATTCACAATTCAACAATATCTCCTACACCTTAGGTGTAACAAGTATGGAAGTGCATTCATTAAACCCTACTCATTGAAGGTTTTCCAACAATACTAATAGCAGATTGGCCAATTTCCTTAAGATTATTGGTTTTGATTTGATTGAATTTTTAATGACAATATTGTTTCATATTGAACAACTTTTGCACATCATAGGTCTAAACCTTACAAAACCACCTCAAGTGCACCATTACTCATAAATAGTTTTTTAATGCAACCAAAGTGTAGCAGGGGCCCAAGGGATGTAATTTCAGAGATCTTCACATGAACTTGACAAAACAAACAAACAACCTTCCTTGATAGATAGATTAATATGGCATGTCCCATTGACCTAAGTGTGAATTCATTGCCCAACTAATAAAATTTGAACTTTGAATTTTTAATGATGAATATTACTCATAATTCAATATATGCACTTTATGTTTAGAAGTTATGAAATTTGTCACAACCTTAGCCTTGGGCTTATGACCAATGTTGATTAGTTATTGACTTTTGACCTTGGGAATTGGTTAGGTCCAAGTTTGTATATCAATAACTGGCCTATTTAATATGAAAATTTAAAAGAACTGACTTAATATCCTACCTCCCTAGTATTACATTTTTAAATGCATGCCAATAACCTACCTAGTTTATATCACTTTTGAATTTTTAATAACCTATATGTATTTAGTGTGAATATATATTTTTAGGCATGTTGGTTATATTGTAAAAATCTAAACACTAAACACATGAAACCCATATTGCTTTAATGTTACCCTTTCTTTTAAACAATATTTCACAACCCATGCACATTTAAGGATTTATAATTTAACAACAATGTCAACTAACAACATCTTAGATCTTGATAAGGCATATAAATATAAAATGGCATTTAACTTGAAAATATATAAGGTTAAATATTCAAATCAAGGAGTTTCCTTCTTCAAGTTGAGTTATGGTTTTGTGTTTATTGAATCTTGAAAACATTTTGGACTTTGAATCTTTGAATTGAATCTGTTGCTTTACCATGCAGGTATTGTTGTAATGTGCAATCAAATTAAGAATTTGTCTTGTTCCTCTAGCTTACAATTGAAATTGAATAAGTCCATGAACATGTAAGAATATAATGGGTAAAAACACAATCAAGGAGTCACCCAAGCGAATGGACATTCCTTAAAATTGCATTTTTGTGTGTTTGAAAAACCACAAGGTCCAAGCTAATCCATAATAATTTGGATTGTCATAAAATTTTTTGGAATATTTTCTATTAATTACAAAGTTTATATGTTCAGAATTTGATGCAAATCAAATATGTTTTTACATGTTCAAAAAATTCCAGATTGAATAATCTTTTTTTTTTCCCAAACATCCTTATTTATCTACCAAGTGGGCACCATTCCATCTGAAAATTGGAGAATATTTAGCAATAATGATTAGAAGGGCAAAAGGACTTGAACCAATGAATTTATTTTTTATTATCGATTTTAAAACATTTGGTTCAAATGTGTTTTTGACCTTGAAAATTATGGATTTAAAAAATGTGGCCTTAATGAAAATTGTTCGTATTTATGTGATAGAAGGCATGAATGCACAATATATATGATGTTAACTCAATTTGTTGTATTTATATCTAACACATAGTGTTAACCTCAATATCCAAATACAAAATTTTAAGTTATAAACCAACACGAAAATGACACTTGTCATGTGCAGTCCTTGGAAATGTATTTTTACCTTAGTGCCCCTAGTTCCTTTGACCATGTTTTTACCCTAGTTACTTTTATAGATACTCATATGAATGTGGATTGTTTGTTGAATGATGAATTGGCATTAAGGGTGAATATTTACAATTGACTTGTTTGATTTTGAAATTCATGGAGTGTAACAACAATTATTGAAGGTGTTGCAAATGAAATAACAAAGGTTGTGTGGGAATCATGTTACATTTTCAAATGAAATTGAACCAAAAATTTTGGTCCTCACACCATCAACTAAAACTCTTGTGGGGGTTATTTGTGGTTAGTGATGGCAAACTTATAAATCCATGAGCTTTTCAAACAATGTGATGCATCATGTGCCATTTGATCTCCCAAGCTTGTAGTATCAATAACAATTCAAACAAGTGGAAAAACACAATCACTCACATTAAGGACCATGGGACCACATCAATGAAGAAATACATGAACTTCGAACATGCAAATGTTTGGATATGGTGGAAGGCTATGAATCAAAATGTTGTTGAACAAAAAAAGGGCTAGGAAAAGTGAAAGCATTGAAGTGGTCATGGTTATGGAACCATCATTAAGAATGTTGGAAGTTGTACTTCTTACCACAAGGAGGATTAAAGGCAAAAAAGTTCCTCAAAGATCTAGCATTATAGGTTGTGAAAGGTTATTTGCTGATTTTTATAACTAAAAACCATTGGTTTTAGTAGATGGTATTGTGACAATGTCAAAGCAGGTGAATTTCCTAAACAAGAACCAAGTTGTTGAATTTGTAGTTATTTCAATGATAGTGATGAAGATTATGAAGGAACATGTCATCCTTAGTTTGGTTGAATGTGTGACAATTATTGTGTTGTTTGATCTATAAATGTCCAATTCATATAAGCACAACACACTTGTAATGACCTCAAGTGAGAGATGTAATACTGCAAATTTTCCCAATGGATGAACTCTCCTTATTCCACCACCTTAATTTGAGATGCCCCTAATTTGGTGGAAGACACATGAAGATCAATTTCCAAATGTATCTTGTGTTGCACACCAAGTCCTTGGTATCAATGGTTCACAAATTAAAACAAAAAGGATATTCAATGTTATTAGAGTGTTTATGAGCCTACACTAATGCAAATTAGGAGTTGAAAATTTGGACAAACTTATCATGAGCTTGAAGAATTGACCAAATGGTGCATGGGTTGATTATGATAGAAAAGGAGGGGTGTCCATCAATTAGTTTTTGATTCATGAAGTTCATATCATTAATGATCATTCTTTTGCACTTGATTCAATAGGGATTTTTTATGACAAGGAGTAGATCTGATAGGTTGTTTATGCATTGTAATTAACATAGTTTTGTTTTTATTACAATGGCATGCTTTTGTTTCTCACATTAGTGAAGGACTTCAATGGTTGTTTGTTTGAATTCTAGACATAAATTTTGATAGAATGCAATCTTTTAATTGTTTTATTATTATTTTATGTGTTGAAGTTTACATACATGTGGTTCAGGGATTCAAGTTTTGGCATTGGATGCCATGAATGTGCTTATATGTGCTTCCATGAATTAATATGGCAATTGTTGGCTTTGTTGCAAGTTGTTGACAATTTGGGGTTTTTGTTTGTAAATAAAGTCAATAATAATTGAGGGCTACATTGGTTGTGGGGTGTAATGTTTTTTTTGGTTGCATGCAAGGTGAAAGACAAGTTGCCAAATTATTATAATGTTGGTTTTTGCCATTATTAATTGTAAAGGGATGCATTCCACCTTTCTAGCAACCAAGTGGTGTTGAATGTTGATCTTTGTTGTGATGTTTTGGTCATTTGAAAAGTAAACAATAGACCGCATGACTGATACTTGAATTATAAATATTTAATACTTGCATTGTTTGGAAAACCTTGGTTATATTTCAAAAACAATATTTTCAGCTTGAAGACACTACTACAAAACAGGTCCAACTTGAACAAAGTGTTTGTTATAACAACATTCATAATATATTTCATAATCAACCTCTAGATTTGAAAAGTTAGAGGTATATGATGGTTGAAAAGGTGTAAAATGATATGAGTAGGTAACATTTGGATAGGGTTTTTATTGGAATGAAAAAAACTTTAAACTTATAAGATGGTGGGAGTTAACATGCGATAATGAAAGTGTGAAAAAAGACAAGACAACTATAATTGAACCTAAACTTCTACTTTTTTCACAAAGCTCAAATGATAATATAAAATATGAAGAAAATGGGTACAATAACAAGAAGAATGATGTTGTCCGGACAAGCTTATATAATGTGCATTACAAATCAAAACATTCAATAAAGCACACAAAACTTAAAAACCAAGGGATGAAAAAAATACCCACCTTAATATGAAGGTTGAAGCAAGTTGCTTCACATCAAAAACTTCCCAATCCTCTAGAATTGAATTCAACACCAATTTAAATGACCACTTTAAAATATGAAATATTAAACATTGGTTACATTTGCTTTGGTACATATTGTAATACCTTGGCATCTTTGACACTAATTATTATTTTTTCAAAATTTTTGAAATTTTCAGAAAATATTTTTGTTGAAAAAAATAAAATTGTGAAGGAAATTAGAGAATCTTTGAAAATATTTTGGAAATATTTGAGTTTTGGTCAAAATTAACTAATTATTTGACAAACATGTCTTGAGATTGGCCTTGTACTATTGTATTAACATGGTTAAAACCAACTTGCAAACTCTTCGTGGATATGAAATTTTGTAATTATTTGTATGGAAAAAAAAAGGTTCATGGGATCATGAGGTTATATATTTGCATGCTTTATGTTTGTTTATATAAAGGTTACCATAATCAATTATCTTTTGGAATTGGATTTGTTTTTTATTTCACACAAAGCTTAATTTGATGTTTTTAGTATGTCAATTTTAAGCTAATGAAGAGGTGTGCAAAATATGAAAAAAATAATCTTTTGTGTTAATTCCCTTTTTATAACAAACATACAAGTATTTACACCTCAAGAATCCTAAAATAAATTGATTAAAAAAGCAAACTAGCCAAACCCATCCTTCATATGGTCATCACATGGTTGTCAACTTCAAAATTTTCATTTGGTCAATAATATAATGATGTACTTCAATAATCCTTGCCATGTATTTGTTGCCCCAAATTAATGTACACCCATGTGTAGATTTTGGGTGCACCCGTACAATTGATGGGTTTTTAAAAAATTCTACCCATCTAGACTTGTTGGGTTTCTTCTCAAAATATGAATTTTGGGTAACTAATTTAATCATGCCTCTATATCATTTTATTATTTTTGGGTTGTCACTTGTCTTTTAATATCACGAGGTTTCATGTCACTATGAAATGTAAAAAAATTCATATGATGAATTTTTTAAATGAAATTTGTTTGATAAACATACAAAATAGTTAGCTTCAATTCCTTTAGATTTTATTAAAATGAGATTTTAAGAAAATTCATTCAAAGATCATACAAAAATTGATTAAAGTAAAACACATCAATTTAAAAATAAATCAAAATTTTAATATAAAATTCGTTTTTTAGATGTAAACGTCTTTAATTAATTTGATGTTATTAAAAAACCTTCAATAAGGTTTTGACGAAGATTTAATAAAAAAATTACAATGAGATAAAATTTTCATTGATTAATTTATTTGTATTGTTGTTGCCTTTTATATTTTTACTACCTTAATAGACATGTATGTATGATTTTAGGTTTTACCAAACATGTATGAGGCAAACACAACTAGTTGGGCTTTGTTGGGAATAGGTGATTGATGCATGCATTTGTCTATGTGAATCACATGGAGTGCCAAACCCTATTGATCCCATGCCCTTTGAGCAATTGGATATGTTTATAGAACTAGCTTCAATGTCATGTGGACATGATAAGATTCATACAATTTGCTATGTAGAAATTCAATATAATTTTTATTTGATATATCAATTCTATTGATTCATCATGTAGTTATGTGTCACAAAAAATTATGGCTGGCAAGATTAGGCTTGGAGAATATTAGATACTTTTGTCCAATGTTGGGCCTTATCATTGCCTTCAAAAACTAAAGCTCAAATTTCCTTGGTTGGTCCAACATAACATCTTCCTTTGGGTTCCTTTGGGTTTCAATGAGTGAAGTTGGTTTTGTAAATGTCTATTATTAGGTAATTGTTTTGGATGAACTCTTGAACTTCTCCTATATGTGTTGAGGATGATGAATTGGGAGTGGTGATGTGTCATACGTTTAAAAGGATGTCAAGGACATACTATGGTTGTAAAACATTTCTAACCAACCAACCATATCAACAAAAATTTTGAACAATTCTATCAATACCTAAATTCAATTCAATTTGCAACTAGTGTCCAATATTCACAAAAAATAAAAATTCTCAAAAAAATGTCATAGAAGAAAAAAAAATAGAAAAAAATAATTTGAAAAAAACCTTAAGATTTACCTTGCATGGGAATTATACTACTTAAATTTCAAAGTGGGTATTTGAAAAAATACCCTTTTGCATTACATGTGGTTATTGCTCAAAAAAATAATTGGTCAAATTGATAATTGGGGGCATTATTTTGATGATTATATTGATACCAATAAACAAAAATTAGGTGAAAATTTTGATATTGATTAGTTGTGTGGTCCCCCCCTTGGAAGCCCTACTTGACCAAGTTTTGAAAATAAAATAAAATTGGCCAACATTGTTCATAACTAAAGTTGGTACAAGACAGAAATGACACATGTTAAAAATAAGCTAAGACAAAGGAGGCATTTGAACATGTTCCCTTGTGAGAAGGAAATATGTGAGGAAGCAAGAAAGAGCCCCCAAGACTCCCAAGCACATTCCCATTTTTCAAATTTTAGAATTTCAAGGCATCTTGCAATTTTGAAGTCAAGTTTAAAGGATAAAAACTTATCCTAATTGGGCCCTTTTTAGGCTATTGAAAATGTATTGAAGATTACATATTTAAAATGAGATCACATTCTCAATCTAGTACATGATACATAAGTTATGGCCAATTGATGGTTGAAAGTCAAATTGATAGTTCAACTCCTAGCCATTCAAATATATAATAGAGAGGTCATTTTAATTATTTTGAATTTGGGAACTTCACTTTTTTGGAGTTTTTTTCCAAAGCTTACAATGTTTCATTTGAAATTTCTTGAATCAAAGTCCACATGAAGGAGTTATTAGATTGCAAAATAACAAGATTCATAATTTGACAATTTCAAAATTCCCACTTGGGAATCCCAAGAAGTTGTAGCACTTCAATGTAATCCCTACTATCATTTATATAATGTACTATAGAAAAGAAAGTGATGTTTCTTTTCAAGTCTAGGCCATTGTGTGTATTGAAAGTCTGTGTAATTAGCCCATGGTTCTCCATGCACCAATTTGGCTCCAAGTTTCATTAATCACTTTTTTTCATGGTTTGTACAAATTGATTTCACCTTGATTTTATCTTAATGAACTTATCAAAGTCTCATATGAATACTTCCATGCCTTCTTTCTTTGTGGGAATTAAAGAATGTGCCATGGGTTTGCATTTTGTTACAAAACAACAAATTGACAAGGTTTTTTTACCCACGGTATAAAGGCATGTTTCAAAACCATCTCTATAAAATCTTCATCATTGAGTACTTTCTATCAATACAAAAAATGTGCCTTTGTCAATTTCCCTAGCGTGTTTAGTTTTGATTTATTTCATTTTTGTTAACAAAATTGTTCAAAATTCAATAGTTCATGCATCATATGTTTAAACATTATGAAACCACTTTAGTGCATCCCTACTCATCAAAGCTTTCCAACAATATGAAGAATGTAATAGGGGGTGTTCTTGGTCTAGGAGATTTCAACATGACAATCAAACCAAACAAACAAACAAACAAACAAACAACTTTGATCCTTAATAGATAGGTTAACATGTGGTATGTGCCATTACCCCTTTTGTGAACAAGACTATGTAATTGTTCCAAGTGTGAACATGAACTTGATGGTAGAACCCAATTGTGAAATTTTGATTGTAAAATTTAAATCAATTTCAAGAGCTTGCCCCAATTTTCCTAAAAAATATGGTTTTGATTTTGTTAAATTTTCTTGGAAAGTTCTATTCAATATTCATATATGCTTGTTCCATAGGTTTAAACATCACAAGACCACCTTGATGCACCCCTAACATTGAGGGCTTTTTAACATATCAAAAGTGTGATGGAAGGCATTGTAGTTTGAGAGATCTCACTTTGACAAACAAATAGAACAAACTAGCCTTTCTTAATATATAGATTAGTGTGCCTTGTACTAGTGTTGACCCAAGTGCGAACAATACTTGCCATTGTTCCAAGTGTGAATAAGACCCTAATTGTAATAAAACTATTTTAAGTTTTAAATTCATTTCCAAATACACAAAAAAACTCAAAATTCAAATTTCTTCAACACCTTAGTTCTAAAACTTACTAAATCATCTCCAGGCATCAAGGGCCTTCCAAAAATACCAAGAACTCACCCAAACTTCCTTTAGAAAGTTTAGTGGGATTGGGGCATTGCATGGTTTGGGAAATCTCAACATGTCAAACAATCAAAACAAACAAACAACCTTCCTTAATAGATAGATAGTGTGGCACATGCCATTGGCCCAAGTGTGAACTCATTAACCAAGTAATTTCCCCTTCCAATATTAATTATTTGTAATTTAATCTAATTTCAATTGATTTCAAATTTCAATATCTTCTACATCTTAAGTCTAAAAAACACAAAATCACCTCCATAAAATCCTACCCATTGATGGTTTTTAACAAAACAAAAAGTGTGTCCCAACTTCCTTCAAATTTTCAAATTTTGGTTTTATTGAACTTTCAACAAAAAATTATTTGATATTCAACAACTCATGCATGTTGTAAGTCTAAACATTACAAAACCACCTTGGTGCACCCTACTCATCAAGAGCTTTCTAACAATATCAAGTTGTGAGGGGGGGGAGAGGGGTAGGACTGTGGTTTGGGAGCTCTAAATGTGACAAACAAACAACCTTCTTATATAGAGGTTGATGCTGTTTTATGTGGAATTTGAAAAGGCACTCGTAATGCTTTCAGTAGGTCATGTTATGAATAACACAACATAATTTTTTGGATTGATTTGCAACCTTCTAGCTTTGAACTTGTTGTATTTAGCATCCATTTTATGTCTACCCACATCATTTAGGAATGGTTTAATCCAATTCAAGTAAATTGGTGGTTATTAGGTAAGTAGAAATATATGTGGGTATTTAGTACAAACCTAATGATCATGGTTAACTATGCGACAAGAATACAACAAAGAAAAGTGTTTCCTGTCCACATACCATCCATCCTGCATGGTACACCGGTTGGTGTTGGGTTCACCTTGGACCCTTCCAAAGTGAACCAACACCCACCGGCTCACAAACCACAACTTAGTTGTGGATAAACTGCAACTGAGTTGAGGTTCAGTTTCACTTTGGTAAACTATGCTATAAAGGATAGGGCAAGTAGATAGGTAAGGAAGATAATAAGTGGCTATTAGATTAAAAAAATACAAGTAAATGGTTAGTAAATAACTGAGTGCTAATGGCTTCTTAGTAGGTAGTAAACCTGGCAACTAAGCTAACCACTGTGGTTAGCTAGGGTAGTAGAGCCTAATAGAGAATTGTTTTCCTGTCCACTAACCATATGAAATCTAGTTATCATCCATTTAGGTTAGCAATATCTGATATACATTCATTCATTTGCTTTGGTATTAGACAAGTGGGCCTGTGGGGCCTATTATGTCGGGGACCTCTGTCAAGGCAAGTAAGCTAGGGCGTTGTTGAAAGTTGTAAGGGGAGATTCCCATACGAGTGTGTGCTCCTAAGGGAGGGTCACCCGAGAGCATGAACCTGAGGGTGTTCCCAAACCTCAGAAGAATGCACGAGTACTGGAACCAGTACTCCCCTTAAGTAAACAACTCTCTTTTTTATCTCCTCCCTTTATTCCCCATTCATTAAAAAGAAATATTTCCATGGGAACTTGGGAACATATAAAATTGGGGGAGCTCCCTCAGCATAATGTCCTAGGGTTCTTCTGCTGGGGGGAGATTCCTCAAAATACACATAGAAATAAAGAGAGAGTTCTTCCATACTCCCCTTAAGAAAAGAACTCTCTTTTTTATCCCCTTACCTTTTTTCCCATTTTGTAAAAAAGAAATATTTTCATGGGAACATGGGAACATACAAAACTGGGGAGCTCCCGCAGCATAACACCCTAGGGTTTTTCTGCTGGGGGAGATTCCTCAAAATTACACATAGAAATAAAAAAGGTTGTTGTTTCCGTAAGTAGGTAGCAAAAGATCATCTAAAGTGGTTGACAGAATTGGCACCCCGTTGTAATGACATTTTCACACATTCCAATAATTCCAATTCATGAAAAAGGATATTGTTGGAATTCAGGCAGACAAAGAGGAAAGAAGAAGAAGAAGAAGAAGAAGAAAAAGAAGCTCCTTCTTCTCCCTTTTTAAAAAAACATTTGGTGAAGACAAAATTTTGGCACCATATTCCCCATCTCTTCTTCTTCACCCTAAAAGAAGAAACCCTAAAGAGGTAAGAAGAAGAAACCCTAAAGAGGTAGTAACCCTAAAGAGACCTATCATTGCAATTCACCTCTTGTGGCAGACCAATTCCCCTATTATTCCCACACCTTTTTTTGGGGTTCCCTACCCTACCAGCACACAAATACCCTTATTATTATTATTATTATTATTGTCCCACACTTGGGGGTTTCCTATCCTTGCACATGTTGTCATGTTGGGTAGAAGGTGTGCAATGGCAAGTGCTTGGTGTGCATGACGCGCCCCACCCCCCCCCCCCCCCCACTACCCAC
>Ga0116229_10011037_pt1 | contig 13426 bp, 10 predicted proteins | sample S1TSphgellanicum_3_FD_87313 | JGI IMG/M metagenome (GOLD analysis project Ga0116229, IMG submission 87313) | Host-associated microbial communities from peat moss isolated from Minnesota, USA - S1T2_Fc - Sphagnum magellanicum MG | ecosystem: Host-associated > Plants > Peat moss > Unclassified...
CCGTTCTCTTTTTTATAGGCGAATATTGCATCGCTCATAAAATCGTTCCCACTTCTACGCCGCCGGTTTCACGACGAGGGACTCGTCGCCAGCGCCTTCGGCTCCGTGGGCTGACCCGGCCAAACTCTCCGGGTATCGCGACAAATTCACGGCCGCGTTGAAATCGCGGTCGTGGGTCGTGCCGCACGATAGGCACGTCCAGGTACGTTCGCTCAGCGTGAGGTCGTCATTCTTGACGTTGCAGACTGAGCACAGCTTCGATGACGGATACCACCGATCGGCAACAATCACCGTCGAACTCGACATCTTTGTTTTGTAACTGAGTTGTCGCCGGAACTCGAAGAATCCAACATCAGCGATGGCACGCGCGAGACGTCGGTTCGCGAGCATTCCGCTCACGTTGAGGTCTTCGATCACGATGGTTTGATGCCGCGTGAGCGAAGTCGTCAGCTTATGCAGAAGGTCGGCGCGGACGTCGCCAATACGTCGGTGTAATCGTGCCAGCTTGGTTTTCGCTTTGGCACGATTGTGGGAGCCGAGTTTCTTGCGCGAGAGCGCACGGGAAAGACGTTTGAGTTTGCCCAGATACCTCCTTAGCGGGTTGGATGCAGCACACCGTGTTCCGTCGCTGACCGTTGCGAGCCGCGAAATGCCGAGATCGACGCCGACTCTGGGCGTGTCGATGTGCGGATCGACTTCGTAGGGAACATCGATACAGAAGCTGGCGAACCACGCGTCACCCTGCCGCGAGATGGTGACGGAGAGGATCTGCCCGGCGAAGCGGACCTCCTCGCGCATCTTTACCCAACCGATGACCGGTAACCGCACCATCTTGCCGAACACCTGCACCGCATCGGGATGATTCTTGTCGGGCCCGTTGTCGGCGCGGAAGCCGTCGTGACGGCCTTTTTTCTTGAATCTCGGTACGCGAACGCGCTTCCAATCGATATCCCCGCGGCGGTATTTCTTGAGATCGGCGAAGAAGTTCGCATAGGCTTTGCCCAGATTCTTGATCGCCTGCTGCGGCGCGTTCTTGGTCACCTCGTTCATCCACGGGAAGTGCTCGCCCTTGATCGCGTTAAGCGTCTTGCGTAGCGCAATTTCCGTCGGCTTCTCGCCCGCTTCGTGCTGACGCTTCCATTCGGAGAGTGCCCAGTTGTAGGCAAAGCGCGCGACGCCACAGGCACGTCGGAACGCGATCTCTTGCTCCGATGTCGGCACCAAGCGAATCCGGTGACCGATATTCACGACGCCTCCAAACTCGCAGCGAGCTTGCGCGCGCGACGGCCGGCAGAACGGCGTCCATACAAGCGCGCACAAAAACTCGTCAACACGTCGATCATGTCTTGAACCAGATCGTCGTGCATCTCGCCCGAATCCACTACCACCAGCGTCCGGCCGCTCGCCAAGAGCGCGGCTTCCAAGTACTCCCGCGCAAGTCGATCGCGATGCTCGACAACGATCGTCGAAACGAACGGATCGGCCAAGAGTCGGCGCAACTTCGGACGATGACCGTTTAAGCCAGAACCGATCTCGGCTACCGTACGGACCACGCTCATGCCGTTCGTCGTCGCATAGGTGGAAAGACGGCCGAGTTGGCGTTCCAAATCCGCCTTCTGATCGTTGCTTGATACCCTCGCGTAGAGCGCGACGCGATCGCTGGCCGCGGCAGATTCCTCGACGAGAATCGTGCCGCTCGCGGTCTGCGACCACGCCACCGGCATCCGATTCGTCCGCACCCAGCGCCACGCCGTGCAGTAGGCGATCCCCTGGCGCCGAGCCCACTTCCCGAGGGTCACCGAACGTATGTTCGCGTATGATCGCCTATGCCCTGCCGCAACAGTTGGCGACCCCCGAGACTGCAGATTCGCCGCGATCGTTCCCAGTAAACTGTTAGCATTCCGTAAAGGCAACGGGAGTCGCTGGTTTGCAGACCAAGATGAGCGGCTCACGAGGGGGTGATCTCGTAGTGCATAGCAAGGACGAATTCTCCGATGCGCCCACGGACGGGCTCATCGGGTACGGTAACGACGGCGTTTCGCTTTTGGCACTGCGGAGCGAGGCCTGATGCGCGCGATCGCCAAGCGCTGCTTGCAATCGGACGCCGAACTCATCGTGGTCACGGCGCCGCGCGGTTTCAACAAACATGCGCTTGCAACGGAGATGATCGCGCATCATGGCAGCGCGTCGACGTTGCCGGTCGATGTTTCCGGCTGCGCGACGCGAGCGGATCTCTCGCGCGAATTGGTCAAGGCCCTCGTACGGATGCAGGCGCCCGATGATAGCCTCTCGGCGGGCCGCCCCCCCTTGATCATCTTGCTCCACGCCGAGCGGCTCATTGAAGCCGGCGAAACCGAGGCGCTCTACCATTGGATCGTCAACCTCACGCCGTTTATTCGCGTCGCGCTTTTTTCACGCGCGAACGCGCCCGAGCTCATGGCACATCTCTCGATGCTCAAGATCGCGCGCGTGGGCCCGCGCGATCTCGCGTTTCAACCAACGGCCGATCACCTGAATCAGCTTGCCTTCACCGAGGACGACCAGCGGCGATTTCTCTCGAAATTCGGTCACTGGCCGGCCGCCTGGGAGCACCTCGAGGGATCGGCCGACGGTCAACCGGCGCGCTTATCCGATTCCGCCTTGCGCGAACTTGGCGCGATGGCGGACGCCGAGATCGAGAGCGTCGTTACGGGGCGCGACGTGGCGTTGGCGCTGGCCGTACTGGGCCCCGCCGCGCCGGCCGAGCTTGCCCAGCTCGCTAATCGAAACGATGTATCGGCCGCGCTCGAGCACCTTGATGGCTATTACGAAGCGTCCTCGAGCGGAGACATCTTCTTCCCGTCGTTTGTTCGCTCGCGCATCCTCGCCCGCTACCCGGCAGAAATTGCCCAACTCGTCACGGCTGCGGTCGACCGCTTACGCGAACCGGATCCCGTGCGCGCGCTTTCGATTGCCTTCGAATTACAACAGACCGCGGTCGTCGAGCCGATTCTCGCCGGGCGCTCAAAACGCGAGCGCGATCAATTACTGCTCGCCGCAGCGGACCGCGTCGATCTCGAGTGTTTCTTTGGCTGCGACGAGCTCTTCGTTCTGTGGTGGCGGACGCCGCGCACGCGCGAGCAGGCGAGTGCAATGGTCAACCGGCTGAAAGCCCAGCGCGTGCGTCGCGTCGCCCAGCAAGATGCTCGGCGAGCCCTCGCGGTCGCGCTCTTCAACAGCAAAGCGGGCTCCATGACGACCGTAGCCGGCGATCTGACCACCCTGCTGAACGATGAGGCCTTGACTCCCACCCTGCAGAGTTTGGCCCGCGCGAACCTGGCGTGGGTCCACGCATGGCAAGGCGATATCGTCGCGGTCGAACGCCTGCTCCCGGCGCTCGACGATGATCCGGATTCCGCCAATGCACTCGATCGACTCGTCTACATTCGATCCGCGGGTGACGCGGAGCTTCGCGCTCAGATCATCGATAAGCGGCTCGAGTCGAGCAAAGGACATCCCGCGCTTGAGGGCATCGCAGCGACCTATCTTACCGTTGACGCGTTCTTTACCGGCCACGACGAGCGGCTCGCCACCGGCATGGCGCATTTGCGGAGACTTGCGGAAGACGACGCGTTTCTCGCCCGGACTTTTGCGTATATCGATGGCAACGGCACGCTCGACTTCGGATCGCACACGCGATTCCGTGCGTTTGCAATCCTGCTGCGCGCCGAGCGCGAAACTCAGCACGCCGAGCGGATGCATTTACTGCGCTCCGCAATCGCCCATGCCGATGATTCGCTCGAAGTCGAGGTACGGTTTGCGACGCGACTCGCGTTCGCGTACGCCTACCCCCAGGAGGCGCGTCACGTTCTCGACGAGGCGGCGGTTTTCGCGAGGAGACTCCGCTCGGATGCGTGGGCGCAAGCCATCGTCAACGCCGAACGCCTCGCGGTGGCCGGCTGTTTTGCCGGCATCGCGCGCCGGTTCATGTCTGCGGGCGATCAGCCACGCGTTCGACTCGGGATCCTCGATGGGACGATCTCGGGGCGGAGCGGCGAACCGATCGCGATCGCCCAACGCCAATTCGAGCTGATGGTCTTTCTCGCGCTTCACGAGAAAGGCGCCGCCGATCGCGAATCGATCATCGAAGCGATCTGGCCCGACCTCGACCCCACGGCCGCGGCGCACGCACTCAAGACCGCTGTCCATCGGATTCGGACGGCCCTCGATGACGCCAATGCAATTCTCCTCTCACCTTCCGGGTATCGTCTCCCCGATGTCATCGAGACCGACGTCGATCGGCTCGAGATGACGCTCGGCTCGATGACGATCGACGAGGCGGCGGCCCGGCTCGGTGGCATCCCGAACGCCTATCGAACCTTTGCCGTCGGCATCGAGCAGATCCGCGACCGCACCTCGCGCTGGTCCTGGGCCGACCGCTACCTGCCACGGCTCGAATCGCTGTTGCATCGGCTCGCCCTTGCGATATCGCACCGCGCAAACCGCACGAACCGCACGGAATATTCACATAAGATCGTCGCCGATTTGCGGACCCTCGACGACGAGGACGAGACCGCGTTCGCGATCGCGATCGCCGCACACAAGGCCGAGGGGAATCACGTCTCCGCGCGGCGCGAGTACGACCGGTATGCGGCCATCCTCGCGGCGTACGGAGAGGCGCCGCCGGCGGCGATGCACCCCTCGTTGAGCGAGCCCTCAAGAGAAACGGCCTAGCGGGCCGGCACAGGCGACGACCGTTACCCGGCCGTTACCGGCCGCTCGTAGCATCGTCGTATCTCACATACCGACCCCCGGAGGTCGCGATGTCCTTGGCCAACCTGAACATAGGGACTCGGCTGAATCTCGCGTTCGGCGCGATGCTCGTCTTGATTGCCATCGTCGCGACGATCGGCCTCACCCGGCTCGATCTCGTCAACCGGGCGACCGCGAAGATCGTTAGCGACAACGCCCGAGCCGATTTGGCCCAGCACTTCAGGCAAATCTCGCGGAACAATGCCGATTTCATCATCGAACTCTTCGTGTACGCGGATCAGCGCACGCTCGAGCGCATCATCGCCCAGCGCGATGCAGGCTCCGCAGAAGTGACCAAGGAGATCGACGAACTCGGTTCTGACATTGCAAGCGCCGAAGGTCGAACTCGCTACGACGCGTTGGTGGCGAAACGCGCAGTATTTTCGGATGCCAATAAGCGCATCGAAACCCTGCTCATGGACAAGCACGACCGGCCGGCAGCCTTCGCTCTCTTCAATCGCGTACAACAGCCGGCGGAGAAAGACTACCTCGATGCGATCGACGCATTCGTCGATGTCCAGAAGGCGAATGCCAAGAAGGCCGAGGACGAAGCTCGAACAACCTATGAAGCGGCGCGAATGTTGACGTTCCTGCTCATCGGTATTGCGCTCGCGACCGGCGTCGTGCTCGCGCTGTTGATCACCCGTTCGATTACGCTCCCGCTCAATCGCGCCCTCGGGGTGATCACCCGCGTCTCACGCGGCGACTTCGGTGCAAACGTCGTATCGACGAGCACCGACGAAGTCGGCCGTTTGATGGCATCGATCGGCAGCATGGTCGAGAGTATCTCGTCGATTGCCCGCGATGTCGTGGGGCTGGTCGATGCGGCGAACCATGGCAATCTCGCCGCTCGGGGCGACGACGCACGCTACGAGAACGAGTTCCGATCGATGGTCCAAGGGATCAATGCCCTCATGGGACGTTTCGAGGAAGTCGTCGCCCATATTCGCGAGGCCGCCGATCTCGTCGGCGTTGCATCCCGCGAAATTGCGATGGGAAATAGCGATCTCTCCCAGCGGACGTCGGAACAAGCATCCACCCTCGAAGAGACCGCATCGAGCATGGAAGAACTGACGTCGACCGTGACCCAGAACGTCGAAAACGCGCGGCAGGCCAATCAACTCACCATCGGTGCCACCGCGATCGCCGTCCGCGGCGGCGAAATGGTCGGCGCCGTCGTCGAGACGATGGCCGCGATCAATCAGAGTTCGCGCAAGATCGTCGACATCATCAGCGTCATCGACGGCATCGCCTTCCAAGTGAACATCTTGGCGCTCAACGCGGCCGTCGAAGCCGCCCGCGCGGGCGAACAAGGCCGCGGCTTCGCGGTCGTGGCAGCCGAAGTTCGCAGCCTTGCCCAGCGCTCCGCCGCGGCCGCCAAGGAGATCAAGGCCCTTATTAGCGATTCCGTCGAGAAGGCTGATGCGGGGAACCGCCTCGTCGAACAGACGGGGAAGACCATGGAAGAGATGGTCGTCTCGATCAAGCATGTGGCCGATATCATGTCCGAGATCAACGCCGCGTCGATCGAACAGGGCTCAGGGATCGAACAAGTCAATCAGGCGGTCACGCAGCTGGACGAGGTGACGCAGCAGAATGCCGCGCTCGTCGAAGAAGCGGCCGCATCCGCGGCGTCGCTCGAGGATCAGGCCCAGGGCCTCATCCGCGCAATTGCGATCTACACGGTCTCCGAGAGCGTCGCGACGACGCAGCCGGCGGCCGGCGGGGCCGCCGGCGCTCAACGTCAACCCGAGATTCGGGTCAAACCGGCCGCCCGCGTAGCCTCGCCGGTTCGGCGCTCGTCTTCGAAGCGCCCGGAGACCGCGCTCGCGAGAATCGGAAGCCACGTTCGCAGTGGCGATGGCGGGCATGGCGAGGCCGCGTGGGAGACATTCTGACGTCGCTTGGGGCTCACGAGTTCGAGTTCACGACGCATGACTTCGAGCGCGTGCGCACGATGCTCTACGCTCGCACGGGCATCTCCATCAGCGCGCGCAAGCGCGATATGGTCTACAGCCGCCTGGCGCGCCGGCTCCGTCACCACCGTATCGAGCGATTTTCAACCTACCTCGATTCGCTCGATGCGCTCGATGAGGTCCAGGCGTTCGTCAATGCCCTCACCACCAACCTCACCGCCTTCTTCCGCGAAGGGCATCACTTCTCGACCATGCGCGACTACATTCTCGAACGCGGGAAGCCCGCCGGCTTTCGCGTCTGGTCCGCCGCCACGTCGACGGGCGAGGAGGCCTATTCGATCGCGATTACCCTTGCGGACGCCTATGGAACGCTGAGACCCCCGGCACGTATCCTTGCATCCGACATCGATACCGCGGTGCTCGCGACCGCCATGAACGGGGTCTATAAAATCTCCCGTCTCGACGACCTTCCGCGACCGGTTTTGACCAAATACTTCAAACGTGGGACCGGTGCCAATGCCGGGCTTGCGCGCGTCGATCCGGCGCTCCGCGACCTCATCGATTTCGAGCAGATCAACCTGCTCGATTCGGCGTTGCCCACGGAAGAGCGCTTCGATGTCATCTTCTGCCGAAACGTCCTGATCTATTTCGATCGCGCCGGCCAACGGCGCGTGCTCGAACGGCTTCACCCGCGTCTGAAAGACGGTGGCCTGCTCATGCTCGGACATTCCGAAACGCTACGGGATAGCACCGATCTGTTCGCCTCACTCGGTCGGACGGCGTATCGCAAAGTGAGCGGCCTCGTTCGAGCATCCGCGTGACGCTCCCGGTAACGGCCGAGGGGGGCAGCCGATTCTTCGACCGCGATTTCAAGCGCGAAACCGTGCGCATCAAGCCGGGCGAGTATTTCGTCACCGGTGAGGATCTCGGGATCAGCACGGTCTTGGGCTCGTGCGTATCGGCCTGCCTGCGCGACGTGGCGAGCGGGATCGGCGGGATGAATCATTTCATGTTGCCGTTCGAGGCACCGTCCGGTGCGGGGCACGGGACGATCGTTTCGACCGCGGCGCGCTACGGCGTTCATGCCATGGAACTCACGATCAACGAGCTCCTGCAGCGCGGTGCCCGGCGCGAATACTTGGAGGCAAAAGTCTTCGGCGGCGCGGCCGTAATCGACGGGCTCGTGCTCATGAACGTCGGCGCGCAGAATGCCCGCTTCGTGATCGACTTCCTCGAGCGCGAGTCGATCGCGATCGTCTCGCGCGATCTCGAAGGGACACAACCGCGAAAAGTCTACTATCACCCCAAATCCGGCGTTGCGTTCGTGAAACATCTCGGGCTACGTGATGGCTCGGAGATCAAGCACCGGGAACGCCGCTATCTTGCCGAAGTGTCACGACGGCGGAGTGCCGACCCTGAACTCTTCTCCTAGCGCATGATCGACGTCATCGTCGTCGACGACTCCGCGCTGATGCGCCGGCTGCTGAGCGAAATCATCGGCGCTCAGCGCGATATGCGGGTCGTCGCGGTCGCGCCCGATGCGTACGCAGCCCGGGAGCTGATCAAACGGCACAATCCGCACGTGCTGACCCTGGACATCGAGCTGCCCAAGATGAGCGGGCTCGATTTTCTCGAGAAGCTGATGCGGCTGCGACCGATGCCGGTGCTGATGATCTCGTCGCTCACCGCGCAGGGCTCGGAGGCAACGCTGCGCGCGCTGGAACTCGGGGCCGTCGACTTCGTCGCCAAACCGGCGCTTGGGATCGAGCGCGGGGTGGCGGAACTCGCTGCTGAGATCGTCGAGAAAATCCGCATCGTCGCCGGCGCCCGGGTGAGCCGCTTCGGCACGCGGGCGGCCGGTGCTGCGCTCCCGGCCGATGCCGCGCTTCCGCGCCGTCCGGCGCGGATGGTTTCCACCGAGAAACTCGTGATCATCGGCGCGTCGACGGGCGGTACGGAGGCGCTTGCAACGATCCTCGAGCACCTGCCGCACGATGCGCCGGCCGTGTTGATCGCCCAGCACATGCCGCCCGTGTTCACCCGTACATTTGCGGAGCGCCTCGATCGCACGTGCCGGATCGCCGTCCGTGAGGCCATCGACGGCGAACGCGTGCTGCCCGGGCACGCCTACATCGCGCCCGGCGATCTCCATCTGATGCTCGCACGCCACGGCTCCAACTACATCACCGCCCTCTCGGCGGCACCGCCGGTCAATCGTCATCGGCCATCGGTCGACGTGCTCTTCCGTTCGGCGGCGAACGTCGCCGGCAAGAACGCGATCGGCATCATCCTCACCGGGATGGGCAGCGACGGCGCCGAGGGTCTACTCGAGATGCGCCAGAGCGGCGCATACACGATCGCGCAGGATGAAGCCACCTGCGTCGTCTTCGGGATGCCGAAAAGTGCGATCGCGATCGGCGGCGTCTGCGAGGTGCAGCCGATCGGTGCGATCGCCTCCACGGTGCTCGATCGTTTGAACGAGCTCGGACCACGGGCGATTCGCGTTTAGCCGGCCAGGATGTCGCCGGCGCCCGTGTCCCAGTCAACCGCCGACGCCGCCGCCGGTTGCCCGAACCAGTAGCCCTGACCGAGTTGGCACCCCATGCCGCGCAGGATGGCCGCTTGCTCGGGCGATTCGATTCCCTCGGCGACGATCGAAAGCCCCAGCTTGAGGGCGACGCTGATCATCGCATCGACGAGCGCATGGTCGCGCGCGCTCTCGGTGAGGCCGGCGACGAAGGCGCGATCGATCTTCAACTTGTCGACCGGAAAGCGCCGCAGATAGGCCAGGCTCGAATAACCGGTACCGAAATCGTCGATGGCGATCGTGACGCCGAGGTCGCGCAGCTTGCCGATGGTCCGGATCGCGTCGTCGGATTGTTCGAGGACAACGTGCTCCGTCAATTCGAGCTCGAGTTGCGAGGCCGGCAACCCATAGTGTTCCAGCACCCGCTCGACGCTAGCACCGATGGATCCGGAGCGAACCTGCTCCGGTGAAATATTGACGGCGAGCCGAACGTTGCGACCGGCTCGATTCCAGGCGGCCGCATCGGCAACCGCCAGATCCAGTACGCGCTCGCCGAGCGGTAGGATCAGCCGTGACTCTTCCGCCGCGCGAATCATGTGCTCGGTCGAGTGCCGATAGCCGGGTAGCCGCACCAAGGCCTCGAGCGCGACGAGCCCGCCGCCGTCGAGGCGAACCTCGGGCTGATACAGCATGTGGAATTCTTCGTTGGTCAGCCCGCGCCGGAGTTCGACTTCGGCCTCGCGACGTTCGCTGATCCGGCCGCGCATGCGCTCGGTAAAGACGAGCGCGTCGCCCGCAGCACCCCCTTTCGCCGTTGACATCGCAATTTCAGCGCAACGAATCAACTCCAGCGCCGAGCGCCCGTGCGCCGGCGCAAGCGCGATGCCGATCGTAGACATGAGGCTGAACGTTCGATCGCCGACCGCGATCTCTTCGGAGACGGCACGGGTCAGCTCGCCTGCCAGGCGCAGCGCGCCCGCATCATCGTCGACCTCACGCGCGAAGAGCATGAATTGATCGCCGCCGACACGCGCTACCGTCATCCGTTCGCGATCCAATCCACCCATCCGTGATCCGAGCGTGCGCAACACATCGTCGCCGACATCGTGGCCATCGTAGTCGTTGACCCGCCGAAAGTTGTCGAGGTCGACCGAGAGTACGGCCAGCGGCGTACCGCCGGCGAGCGCCGCGTCGAGCTGTTCGATGAAATAATTTCGCGTCGGGAGCCGGGTCAACGCATCCTCGAGCGCGACGCGGCGGATGCGGCGCTCCATCTCCTCGTGCTGCGCGACATCGCGACAGGTGAGCACGATCCCGCGCACTCGCTCCTCGTGCAGGCAGTTCCGCGCCGTCACATCGAGGATCGCCCAGCCGCCGCTGGCGCGCGCGATTCGCAGCCGGCCCACCTGGATGAACTCACCCGGGACGCTCGCCGCGATCCGCTCGAGGAGGCCACCATCCTCGGGATGAACGCGCGTCGCGAACGGCAACCCCTCGAAACGTTCGATCTGATCGTCGAGCAGCGTTGCACACGCGGGGCTTGCGTATTCGACGATCCCACCGGCGTCGAGGACAAGCATGAGGTCGCGCGACTGCTCGACGATCGCTTCGAGGCGACCGGCGCTCAGAGATACTTCCGTCACGCGATCGTTCCGAGCAACCCCGGAATATCGAGGATCAACGCGACGCGCCCGTTTCCGAGCACCGTTGCTCCCGCCATTCCCGGAACCGCGCGATAGTTGGCCTCCAGACTCTTGACGACCACTTGGAGTTGCGCTTCGAGCGCGTCGACTTCGAGTGCCGCTCGCCGGTTGCCGCTCTCGACGACGACGCAGATGACCTCATCGCTCGCTACCGCCGTTCCCCCGCTGAAGCGTTCGCGAAGCGGGACGATCGGCACGTAGTCCCCGCGAAACGCTAGGACCTCACCCTCGCCGATCCGCAGTCGCGAGCCGGTCGCCGGCACGAGCGATTCGACGATCGCGGTCAGCGGAATGATGTAGACTTCTTCGCCGATCAAAACGGCCAGGCCATCGAGGATCGCAAGCGTCAGCGGCAGCCGGATGCGCACCGTCGTTCCCGCGCCGGCAACCGAGCGCAGCTCGACGCGTCCGCCGAGTTCGGCGACGTTGCGCCGCACGACATCCATGCCGACACCGCGCCCGGAAACATCCGTCACCGTGTGGGCGGTCGAGAAACCGGGCTCGAAAATGAGCGCCCACACCTCTTCATCCGACGGATTCTCGGCGACGTTCAAGCCGCGCGCCCGCGCGCGCGCAAGGATCGCCTCGCGATCGAGGCCGCGTCCGTCGTCGGACACTTCGATGACGACTTCGCCCCCTTGGTGCGATGCCGCAAGGCGCACGGCCGCGATCGGCGATTTCCCCGCGGCCTCGCGTTCCTCGGGCGATTCGACGCCGTGATCGAGCGCGTTGCGAAGCACGTGCGTGAGCGGGTCGACGAGCCGCTCGACCATGCCCTTATCGAGCTCGGTCTCCTCCCCGGAAATGCGCAGCGCGATGCGCTTGCCGAGCCGTTCTTCGAGTTCGCGACACACGCGCCGAAAGCGGCCGAACACGGTCCCGAGTGGAACCATGCGAATGCTCATCACGCCTTCGCGCAGATCGCGCGTGTGGCGGGAAATCTCGGCAACGGCCGATTCGAGTGCGTCGCGCTCGGGGCCCGTGACGGCCTCGGCCGCACGTGTGAGCACGCTCTGGGCGATCACGAGCTCGCCGACCAGATTGACCAAATGATCGACCTTCTCCACCCCGACGCGAATCGTCGACGAGGCTACGGCTTTCGCTTGGGCCGCCGCCGGCTCGGAGGCGACGCCGGCGTTCTCCGCAGCGGGTACGGCCGCCGAATTCGGCTCCGGCGACGGCGCACCCGGCGCCTCATCGAAGAAGCCGAACGCCGCGACCGCTTCGGCAACCGGCGTGACGAGAAATTCATCGCCCGGCGAGCCGACGAACGCGAACAGATCGCGAAGATCGCTGGCCGTGCGCGTCGTGCGCAATTCGGCACGCCAGGCACCCGTCTCATTGGGATCGAGGAGTTCGAGAAAACCGAGTGTCTCGAACGCGGCACGGAGCGACTCGATCACGCTCGCGCGACGCGCCGGATCGGCAACCGTAAGCGAAATCAGCCAGCGCTGTTCGGAAGGCGGCGCATCCGCGACCGGGGCCGTGCGCCGCGCAAGGACCGCGGAAATCGCGGCCTTGAGCCGTTCGACATCGCCCGGAGCGACCGTTCCCTCATCGCATTCTGCCGCCAGCAGGGCGCGCACGAGTTCGTTCCCGCGCAGCACGATATCGGTGACTTCCAGGTCGAGCGGCAGCTCGCGCGATCGCACGGCATCGAGCAGTTCCTCGAGCGCGTGCGCAAACTCGCCCAAACGCTTGAAGCCGAACGTTCCGCAGCCACCCTTGATCGAGTGAACGGCGCGAAAGAGCGCGTCGAGCTGATCCCGGTCGAGTTCGCGATCGTCTGCGCGCAGCAGAATGTCGTCGACCGTCTGGGCATGTTCGGCGACCTCGTCGCGGAATGTCAACCGCAACAACGCGACATCGATCGCCACGGACGCTACGCCACGCGCCGTGCGGTAACGCGATCGATGACGGCGAGCAACGTCGCGGGATCGAACGGCTTGGTAAGCCAACCCGTCGCCCCGGCCGATCGACCGCGCGCGCGCATATCGTCCCCGGTCTCCGTCGTCAAGACCAGGATCGGCGTATTGCTGAAGCGCGGTATCGCACGCAGCGAGCGCACGAGGGTCAATCCATCCATCACCGGCATGTTCTGATCGGTCAGGACGAGATCGATCGGTGTGTTTGCGGCCAGCACGAGCGCTTCTGCGCCGTTCGACGCCGTCACGCAGCGATGGCCGGCTCCGGTCGTCGTGAGGCTGACCATTTGACGTATCGAGGCCGAATCGTCAACGGCTAGGATCGTGATCGTCGGGGCAGTGGGTTCCATGCGACTTCTCCTCGTCAGAAGAGCTCGACGCCACCGGCGGCGAGCGAGTGTTGGGCTACGGGTGAGACCATCGCGGGCGCGCGCCCGGCGGGCGCGAGCAGCGCGGAGCGAGTGGGACCCTGCTCGATATCGGCTGCGGCGTCGCCGAGACGATCCGCCGCGTGCCGGAGCACCTGTTCCACGAGATCGTGAAACTGCAGCGCCGTGATCGAGC
>Ga0116229_10011038_pt1 | contig 13426 bp, 11 predicted proteins | sample S1TSphgellanicum_3_FD_87313 | JGI IMG/M metagenome (GOLD analysis project Ga0116229, IMG submission 87313) | Host-associated microbial communities from peat moss isolated from Minnesota, USA - S1T2_Fc - Sphagnum magellanicum MG | ecosystem: Host-associated > Plants > Peat moss > Unclassified...
TGGCTATCCGCCTTGCCGTTGGGCAGGCAGGGGTAGCCGTCGAAGGCGTCGCAGCGGATGCAGGGCGAATGCGGCAGCGGCATGCCGTCCGCTTCGTCCAGCAAGATGCCAATCGGCAGATGAAATGGATGGTGTCCTTCGCCTTTCAGGCCATCGAACAGCTGCTGGATCCGCGGCTCATGGGAAATCGGCGGGTACTTGTAAGGCTTGGCGCTCGGCGGCTCGGTGGGATCCTCGCCGCGCAGCCCATGCACGTGATAAAGCTCCTCGGCCGCCTGGTAGTAGGGCTCAAAATCCTGGTATTTAATCGGCCACGCCGGCGATATCCCGTCCGGATGCCGGATCTCCTGAAAATCCCGCTCCCGCAACCGCAACAAGACCGCGCCATACACCTTGCTGCTGCCGCCGACGCAATAATGCAATCCCGGATGAAACTGTCTGCCATCGGCGCCGTACCAGGTCTCCTTGGCCTGATACTTGGCGTCGATGAACACCGTTTGCGGATCCCAGTTCTCCCGCTCGCGGGGCAGATAGTCGCCGCGCTCCAGGAGCAGGATGCGTTTCCCGGTCTGAGCGAGCCGCCACGCCATCGTGCCGCCGCCCGGTCCGGATCCGACGATGATGACATCGAACCTCTCAGCCACCGGTCGCGAATCCCGGATAGAGCGTCATACCGCCGTCGACGAACAAGGTGGCGCCGGTTACGTAATCAGAGGCATCGGAGGCGAGCCAGGCGGCGGCCCGCGCAATGTCGTCCGGTTCGCCGATGCGCTTGTAAGGCACGAGGGTCATGAGATCGGCATAGGCCGCCGGCGTATTCCACGCCGAAGTATTGATCGGCGTGCGCACCGCACCTGGTGCGATGCTGTTGACCCTGATCCGGTGCGGCGCCAGTTCCTGCGCAATGCTGCGCATCAGCATGTCGATGCCGCCTTTCGAGGCGGCATAGTTCGCATGCCCGGCCCATGGAATGACTTGATGCACCGAGCTCATGCAAATGATCTTGCCCGCCGCCACCGAGATGGACGCATCGACTCCACGGCGCTTGAATTCCCGCGCGGCCTCCCGCGTGCACAGAAACTGGCCCGTGAGATTGACGCTGATCACCGTATTCCATTCGTCCAGGGTCATGTCGACGAAAGCCGAATCACGCTGCAGTCCGGCGTTGCTGACGACCACATGCAGCGTGCCGAAATGTTCGATCGCCTGCACAAACATGGCGATGACGTCCGCTTCGCGGCTGACATCGGCTTTGATTGCAAGCGCGCGCCGACCGAAACCTTCGATTTGATGCGCAACCTCCTCCGCAGCGGCGGGATCAGCGACATAGTTGACGACCACGTCGGCGCCGGCCCGGGCGAGTCCGATCGCCACGGCTTTGCCGATGCCGGAATTCGCCCCGGTGACCAACGCGGTCTGCCCCGCCAGCGTCACCGGATAAGGCACGTTCAGTACGGGCTGAGAATCCGGAGCGGCGGGCGCCGCAGGGTCCTTCGACGGATCACTCACGTTGCTCTCCTTCAAATCCACGACGGATATGGAAGTCTCGCACGGCCGGCTATTGTAAGTGCTACAACATGGCGGCGGATCCAATTGACGGGTGGATCTTGCTATCGTACGGGCACCTGCCCGCGACGGAGGCTCCTTGTTCACCATCATCCTCGTGGCCGTTTCACGCTGCCTTCTGGTGCTCTTGTTCCTGCCTTTCAGCGCGCTCGACAAGGTGCTGAACTTCGGCGCTGCGCAGGCTCAGGCATCGATCGCCATCCACAATCGAATGCTGTCGCGCCTCGCAATCCTTGCCGGCTTCTGCATGGAGGTCGTGATGTCGCTGGGTGTCGTCTCCGGAGTGGCGGATCGCGCGGCGGCGATGCTCCTCGCGGCCTATTGCGCCACCACCGCGCTGCTGTGGAAACAGTTTTGGAAGAGCGGCGATTTCCGGCTGCGCGGAGCGAGCCGCGGCCGTGATACGTTCTGGGATTTCCTCAAGAATTTCGCATTGGCCGGCGGGTTTTTGACCCTCGCGTTCGGCGGCCATGCGGCGGGCGTCGCGGAGTTTCTACAACATCCGCTCGACTCGTCGGATCCGTATCGAACCATCGCAGCGGCCGCACCCGAAGCGGCCGGTCGCTGATTCATGCGCGACATCCGTGCCCGCCGCATTGCCGGTTTCGGCCTGACCTCGCCCGACGCCGCCCGCTTGGCGGAATTCTACGTGACGGCGTTTGGTGCGCGGCTCGTAGCGAGCGAGCACCTCACCGGCGAGCCATTGGTGCGCCGGAGCGGCGTGCGCGGCGGGGCTTTGTGCCATCACCTGGCACTCGGCCGCGAAACGATCGAGATTTTGCAGTTCGATACGCCCGGCCAGCCTTACCCTCACCCGATCTCACCGGACGAAACCGTATTCCAGCACTTTGCCATCGTCGTCACAGAGATGGAGCTCGCCGTGTCGAGGTTGCGGCGCATTCCGGGCTGGACGCCGATCTCCATTGGCGGCCCGCAACGCCTGCCAGAGCGTTCGGGCGGCGTGACCGCCTTCAAGTTTCAAGATCCCGATGGTCACCCGCTCGAGTTATTGGCATTCCCGGAGCGTGGCATGCCGCGGCATTGGCGGGCGCATTCGAGAGAAGAAATTTTTCTGGGCATCGACCATTCCGCCATCAGCGTGCGCGACACGGCCATCAGCACGGACTTTTATCGGACACTCGGCTTTGGCGTGACGGCCCAGACCTTGAATCATGGCGAGGCGCAAGCGAATCTCGATGGGGTGCCGGGTCCGCAGGTCGAAGTCACCGGCCTATCCCTCGATGCACCGACTCCGCATCTGGAATTACTCTGCTATCGGTCCGGAGTGCAGCTGCCACGCACCGTGTGGGCGGGCAATGACGTCGCGGCGACGCGCATCGCACTCGCGGCGGATCGTCCGGAGCGTGACCTCGAGGCCACGCAGCGGCTCGTCGTCGATCCGGACGGGCATCATTTGCTTCTCATGTGTGTATCCACCGAGCCGCGTCCACGCTGTCGAGGAGAACTCCGTTGACCACCATCGTTCCCGCCTTGCTCGCCCTGATTTGCGGTGCTGTGTTGACCACGCAGATCGGCAGCAACAATCTGCCCGGCAAATCGATCAACGATCCCTACATTCCGGCCGCGGCCAACATGGTCACGGGATTGGTTTTCACCGTCCTCCTGCTGCTGATCGTGCACAAGCCCTTGCCGTCCGCAATGCAACTGCGAGCTGCGCCGTGGTGGACCTGGCTGGCGGGCGGTTTTCTGGGTACGGCCTATCTGACCGGCAATATCCTTCTCGCACCCAGGTTGGGCGCAGGTGCCCTCGTCGGACTGGTCGTGACCGGGCAATTACTGTTCGCCGTTGCAGCGGACAACTATGGCTGGCTCGGATTCGAACAGCACGATGCGACCGTCTGGCGCGGCCTGGGCTGCCTGCTGATGATGGCCGGCGTCACGCTCATCGCGAAATTTTGAACGGGCGGTCAGTCGTACCACGACGGCGACTTATGCACCGTGCGAAAGAACTCCATGCTGTGGCCGATCCACAGCTGCGCGCCGGTCCGCCGCAGCAGTTCCTCGATCTTTTTGCGCGACTCCACCGTGCCCGCGGTCTTCTCCTCATCCGGCATGCGATTCAGTTCGCGCTCTTCCGGGTAGTGGTACAAATCGCCCGAGAGCACGACGGGTCCGGTGTTCTTGAGCCGCACGAGCAAGGAACAGTGACCCTCGGTATGCCCCGGAGTGGCGAGCACGACGACGCTGCCGTCACCGAATACATCGTAGTCACCGCTGAGAATGGTCGTCCTGCTGTGCTCGAGCGCTGCATACTGATTGAACCACGGATAGGCGCGCGCCGCGCTGGCGAACATCTGGTCGCGATCGCCCTGGTAGACCAGCCATGTGGAGCCCGCGAAGTCACCGGCATTGCCGATATGGTCCCAATGATAATGCGATAGCACGAGGTAGTTGATGTTGGCGGGCGTGACGCCAATGTCGGCCAGTTGCCCGCTCAGTGTGTTGAACTTGATCTGAGCGTAGCCGTCGGCCACGTTTTCATACAGCGGCCTGCCGATGAGCCGGTCATTGAGACCCGTATCGTAGAGCAGCATGCCCTTCGGATGGACCACGAGGTAGCAGGTGACGCCCATGTTGGTGTCCTTGACCTCCTCGCGCTTCAAGTTGTAGTCCTCGGGCTTGTTGTAAACGAGGGTTCCACAATCGAAGACGTACAGGCGCGGACCGGTCACCCGGGGTGCGGGCCCTAGCACGCCGGCGCTTGCCGGCGCGCCGAAGCAGGCGCAGCCGAGTACGGCGGCAGCAAGCACGCGGATCATCGTTTTGAGCTGTCCGGCGCGCCAAAACCCGCCTTTGTCCCGATCTGTCATTAATTGTCCTCTATTGTTCGTTGCGGGACCCTGCCGGTTCCCGGACATTGTCCGTCCTGACCTGGCGCGGTTCAATCAATTGGAGAGGAAAATGACTGACACACGGCGATTGTCCAATAGACGGTTGAAGCGTGGCTGGACGTCCGGCGCGATGAGACTATCTCAGGCTCTGTCCCCGGCGTGTGCGCTCGGTCTGACGCTGCTCGCGGCCCAATCCGCCTCGGCGCAGACTTTCACCACGCTGGATCGTTTCACAGGCACCGACGGCAACTTACCGAATACGCCGCTGATTCAAGCCACGAATGGTCATCTCTACGGGACCACGCTGTTCGGCGGCGCCAACGAAGACGGTGTGGCGTACGACATCACCACCGCCGGCAGACTGACCACGGTCGCGAACCTCGACGCACCGATCGCTTATTCGGTCTACGCGGGGCTGATTCAGGGCTCCGACGGGAATTTTTACGGCACCGGTCAAGGGGGTGACTACGGCGAGGGCACGGTGGTCAAACTCACCGCATCCGGCACGCTGACTACGCTATACAGCTTTTGCGCACAAACGGGCTGCCCTGACGGCTCAATACCCGCGGCGGGCCTGGTGCAGGCCAGCGACGGCAACTTCTACGGGACCACCGCTTTCGGCGGTGCCGCCAACGACGGGACCGTTTTCAAGATCACTCCCGCCGGTGCATTGACCACGCTCTACAGCTTCTGCTCACTGTCCGCTTGCACTGACGGCTCGGTTCCGACGACACCCCTGATTCAGGCCTCCGATGGGAATCTGTACGGCACCACGCAGACGGGTGGCGCCAACGGCAACTACGGCACGGTGTACAAGATTGCCTACAACGGCAGCTTGACGACCCTGTACAGCTTCTGCAGCCAGGCGGCTTGCGCGGACGGGCAGTACGCGCTCGCCGGCTTGGTGCAGGCCGCGGACGGCAATCTCTATGGAGTCACGCTCGAGGGCGGCAGCGGCGGCAAGGGCACTTTGTTCCAGCTCACGTTGGGCGGTGCCTATACCCTGCTGCACACGTTTTGTTTGCAGGCGAACTGCACGGATGGGGCCGAGGCCGGGACTCCGACCGGCCTGATCGAGGGTACCGACGGCAATCTGTATGGCGCGACGACCAGCGGCGGCGCCAACGGCGCGGGGTTGCTCTTTTCAATCTCGACGGGCGGGGCATTCAGCCCCTTGTACAATTTCTGCCCCCAGACCAATTGTCCCGATGGCAATTCGCCCAGCGCGAGCTTGCTGCAGGCGACCAACGGCACGTTCTACGGCACGGCGGTCTATGGCGGCACCAATAATTTGGGGACGATCTACAGCCTGTCCACCGGACTTGGTCCGTTCGTCGCCCTGCAGACCACCGCCGGTGCGGCCGGGACTTCCGTCAAGATCCTGGGCACGTCGCTCTCGCGGCCGACCAGCGTCACGTTCAACGGCACGTCGGCCACTTTCACCTTCGTCTCTTCGTCCGAGATCTCGGCCCGGGTGCCAGCCGGCGCAACCACCGGCCCTGTGGAGGTGGTGACACCGACCGGCACGCTGACCAGCAACGGCGCCTTTATCGTGCAAAGTAAAGCAGGCGAGCCCTCGTTCGCGCCGCGGCCTGGCAGTTACGCCCGCGCGCAAAACGTCGAAATCAGCGATACGGCTGCGGGAGCGGTGATTTATTACACCACCGACGGCACCACGCCGACGACCTCCTCGGCGCAATACGCGGGTCCAATCCCCGTAACCGCATCGGAAACGCTCAAAGCGGTCGCCATCGCCCCGGGGTTTGCGCTGTCCGCCGTAAAGAGCGGAGCCTATACGATCCGCTGATCCGCCGGCACCCGCTAATCTGCCGCCATCGCCTCGCGGCGCAGTGTATCCGCGAGTTCCTCGGAGCGGTGGCAGGCGACAAGGGACGTACCGACCGATCGCAATGGCGGTATTTCCTCGGCGCATCGCGCCTCTGCGAACCGGCAGCGTGTGCGGAATACGCAACCCGCCGGCGGCGACATGGGCGAGGGAATCTCCCCGCTCAAGGGCGCGGCGCGGCGCGCCCGGGCGAGCACCGGGTCGGGGAGCGGTACCGATTGCAGCAACGCGCGCGTGTAGGGATGACCCGGCGTGTCGAACAGCGCCGAGCGCGAGGCGATCTCCATGACGCGGCCGAGATAGAGCACGAGAATCCGGTCGCAGGAGAATCGTACCGCCGCCAGATCGTGCGCGATGAACAACACCGAGAGGCCGAACTCGACCTGTAGGTCCTTGAGCAGGTTCGCGATCTGCGATTTGACGGAGACATCGAGCGCCGATATCGGTTCGTCGCACACCAGCAGCTCGGGCTCGAGCATGAGCGCGCGCGCGATCCCGATGCGCTGCGCCTGGCCGCCCGAGAATTCATGTGGAAAGCGATGCAGATGCGCGGGCAGCAGGCCGACGCGGCCCAGCATGGCGAGAACATGGTCACGCCGCGCCGCGGATCGCAAGGCGGGGCGGAACTCGAGCAGCGGTTCCTCGATGATCGCGGCGACAGTCATGCGCGGATCTAGGGCGGCGAGCGGATCCTGGAAGATGATCTGCACGTGCTCGCGCATGGCGCGCAAGTCGTGGCCCGCGAGCGTCAGCAGGTCGGCGCCGCGAAAACGCGCCGTGCCGGTCGTCGCCGGCACTAAGCGCAACAGCGCCCGCGCAATCGTCGACTTGCCGGACCCGGACTCCCCCACCACGCCGAGCGTTTCGCCGCGCGCGACGCTGAAGCTCACGTCATCAACCGCCTGCAGCCAGCGTTTCGCGCCGCGGACCGCGAAGCGCACGGAGAGGTTTGACACCTCGAGCGCCGCCGCCGGTGTCGCCACCGATGCGCTTTGCGTGATCCCCGGCGGCGGCAACGGCGAACTCACCGTATCCTGCCAAGCGGCCCAGTGTGGTAGCAGGCGCGCAGATGATCAGGTCCCGCCTGCGTGAGGGGTGGCGGCGCCGTCGCACAGGTGTCAAACGCGTAGGCGCAGCGCGGCGCGAAGGCACATCCGGGCGGCAGCGCGGCGGGATTCGGCGGCTGACCGCCGATCGTGGGCAGGCGCGCGGGCAGCGGCCCCGTCAACGGGACGATCGAGCGGCGCAATGCCTCGGTGTACGGGTGGCGCGCGCTGTCGAACAGTTGCTGCACGCGGGCCTGCTCGACCACCCGGCCGGCGTACATCACGAGGACGCGGTCCGCGACCTCGGCGATGACGCCGAGGTCGTGCGTGACCAGCACGATGGCGGCGCGGGTTTGCGTCCGCAGCTCGCGCAGCAGCGCAAGAATCTGCGCCTGCACGGTCACATCGAGCGCCGTGGTCGGCTCGTCGGCGAGCAGAATGTCGACGTCGCAGCTCAAGGCCATGGCGATGACGACGCGCTGGCGCATGCCGCCCGACAGCTCATGCGGATGCTGCGCGAAACGGCGCTCGGGCTCCGGAATGTGCACGGCCGCGAGCAACTCGAGCGCCCGGCGGCGCGCGGCGGCGCGGCTCGCACCCTGGTGGTGACGCATGGTCTCGGTGAGCTGCGTCCCGATCGTGAGATACGGGTTCAGCGCCGTCATCGGGTCCTGGAAAATCATGGCGATGCGCGCACCGCGCAGGCGGCCGAGGGCGCGCTCGCCCGCGCCGACGAGTTCCTCGCCGCGGTAGCGGATGCTGCCCGCGATGCGCGCACCCGGAGCATTGAGGCCGAGAATCGCGAGCAGCAACTGCGACTTGCCGGAGCCGGATTCGCCCACCACGCCGAGAAACTCGCCGGGTTCGAGATCGACGTCGACGCCGTCCACGGCGTGCAGCACACCCAGGCTGCCGCGATAGCTGACGCGCAGGCCGCGGATGGCGAGCAGCGCCGCGCTCATCTAGCGCCGCTGCCGCGGATCGAGTGCATCGCGCAGCCCATCGCCCAAATAGCTGAAGCTGCAGACGATCAGCGTCAGGAACACGGCCGGAATCGTCAGTAGATACGGATGGGATTTCATGTGCTTCGCGCCGTCCGAGATCAGCGTGCCCAGGGAGGCGAGCGGCGCATGCACACCGAGGCCGAGGAAGCTCAAGAACGCCTCGAAGAGGATCACGGTGGGCACCGTCAGCGTGGCATAGATGATCACGATGCCGAGCAAATTGGGCACGATGTGGCGCACGATCATGGTCGTGTTGGACAGGCCGAGCGCGCGCGCGGCGTCGATGAACTCACGCTGCTTGAGCGACAAGGTCTGGCCGCGCACGATGCGGGCGATGTCGAGCCAGGAAACGGCGCCGATCGCGACGAATACCAGCAGAAAGCTGCGCCCGAACAGCACGGTGAGCACGATGACCAGCGGGATGAACGGCACGGTGTAGAGAATGTCCACGATGCGCATCATCGCCGAGTCGGTGATGCCGCCTGCATAGCCAGCGGTCGCCCCCCAGAGCACGCCGATCAGCACGCTCACCAGGCTCGCCGCGATGCCGACGAGCAGCGAAATGCGGCAGCCCCACATGACGCGCACGAGCAAGTCGCGGCCGAGTCCATCGGTGCCGAGCCAGTGCGCGTAGCCCGGCGGCTGATAGAGTTCGTCCCAGTCCGGCGTCGCGTAATCGTACGGAGAAACCAGCGGCACCAGCAGCGCGAGCAGCACGATGAGGCCGAGCAGCGCCAATGCGACGAGCGCCGGCGGATGGCGGCGCAGCCGCGCCCAGGACTGGCGCCACTGCCCGGCGATCCGCACCGGCCTGTCGATGATGGCGGCGTTCACGACTGCAGCCGCACCCGCGGATCGAGCCATGCATAGCAAAGATCGGCGAGCAAATTGAAGGCAATGATCAGCGCTCCATAGAGCACCGTGATGCCCACCACCAGCGTGTAGTCGCGGTTGATCGCCCCGGTCAGAAAATACTTGCCGATGCCGGGCAGGCCGAACACGGACTCGATGACGATCGAACCGGTGAGCACGCTCGCAAATGCCGGACCGAGAAAGGACACGAGCGGCATGAGCACGGGGCGCAGCGCATGTCGCAGGATCAGCGTGCGCGCCGGCAGACCCTTCGCGCGCGCCGTGAGAATGAAGGGGCTCGCGAACACCTCGATGGCCGCGCCGCGCGTCATGCGCGCGATGTAGGCGATGTACGGCAGGGCGAGTGCGGCAACCGGCAGAAGCAGATACCGCACCTCGCCCCCGCGCCAGTCCCCGCTCGGCAGCCAGTGCAGCTGCACCGCGAACACGAGGATCAGGAGCGGCCCGGTCACGAACACCGGGATCGAGATGCCGAGCACGGCCAGGAACATCGGACCGTAGTCGAAAAAGCGACTGCGGCGCAGAGCCGCAACCGTACCGACGAAGCCGCCGACCAGCATCGCGGCGAGCAGGGCGAGGCTGCCGATGACGGCATCGACCGGCAGGCCGGAGCGGATCAGCTCGTTCACGGACGTGTTGCGGTACTGGAACGAGGGCCCGAGGTCGCCGTGCGCCAGATCGCCGAGGTAGCGCAGGTACTGGCGCCAGAGCGGTTCGTCGAGATGGTATTTCGCCTCGATGCTGCGCTGGATCTCGGGCGGCATGCGCTTCGCCGTGTCGAACGGGCCGCCCGGCGTCGCGTGCAGCAGGCCGAACGCGAGCGTCGCGATCACGAGCATCGTCGGGATCGCGAGCATGAGGCGGCTCCTTAAGAATTTCAGCATCGCATCACCGGCCCTCGTGTTCGAGCAGATACATGTAGCGTGACACGATCCGATCCTGGATGTTGAGCTGCCAACCCTTGACGTAGGGTTTGACGAGATGGCGCGAGGCGTAGTAGAGCACCGGAATGCTCGCGCCCTCCTCGTTCAGACGCCGTTCCGCCTGTTCGAAGAACTGGAACCGGCGCGCGGGATCGGATTCCTGCGCCGCCGCGGCCAGCAGCGCGTCGTAGGCCGGATCCGAATACGCCCCGAAATTCTGGTCGAAGCCGGTCTGAAACAGCTGCAGGAACGTGAACGGATCGGGGTAATCGCCGACCCAGCTGTCCTGGAACAAAGCGGACTTGTGCAGCCGCAGGTTCTGCACCAGCACGCGGAATTCCTCGTTATACGGTTCCACTTGCGCGCCGAGATTGGTCAGCCACATGGCGGTGATGGCATCGTAGACATCGCGATTATCCTCGTTGGTGGGATAGTCGACCTGGATGCGCAGCGGATGGGCCGGGGAGTAGCCGGCCGCCGCGTACAGCCGGCGGGCTTCGGCGTGCCGGCGTTCATCGCTCCACGAGGCCCACTCGGGCACCTGCTGGCGGTAGCCCGGCAGCGGCGGAATCAGCGAGAACGCGGGCAGCTGCAGTCCCTCGCGCACCTTGTCGGCGAGAATCGTGCGATCCAGTGCGAGGTTCAGCGCGAGGCGCAGGTCGCGGCTCATTCCAAACGGCGGGCCTTGCATGTTGACGGCCATCTGCGAGATGGCGAGGTACGGGCCCGTCACCACCTGCTCCCCGAGCCGGGACTTCAGCCACCGGAATTGCGAGTTCGGAAAAATGCTCGCGAACTGAATGTCGCCGGCCATGAACCGCCCCACCTGGGTCAGGGTGTCGAGCGGAAAGTAGTCCACCCGCGCCGGGCGCACGCTCGCCGCATTCCAGTAGAGGGGATTCTTCACCAGGGAAATGCGGTCGTCGATCACCACCTCCTTGACGACGAAGGGCCCGTTCGACACCCAGTGTTCGGGCCGGGTCCAATCATCGCCCCAGCGCTCGATCGTCGCGCGATGCAGAGGCTGCATGAAGCTGTCGGCCAGCAGGAACAGCAGATATGGGGTGGGCGAATTCAGCGCGATGTGCACGGTCAGCGGATCCGGCGCGTCGACCCCGAGGCTCGCCACCGGCGCATGGCCCGTGGCAATCGCCATGGCGCCAACGATGGGTGCGAGCGCCTGGGCGTACTCGGCGCCGGTCTTGGGATCGACTTCACGGCGCCAGGCGTAGATGAAATCCGCGGAGGTCACCGGATCCCCATTGGACCAGCGCGCCTCCGGGCGCAGATGAAACACCCAATTCTTGCCGTCCGCACTGACCTCCCACGAGGCGGCCACACCCGGCACCATGCTGCCGTCCAAGCCGATCGCGGTCAGGCCTTCGAACAGGTCATCAAGGACTTTTTGCGCGGGACTGTCGGTGAGCAGGGTGGGATCGAGGGAGCGCGGCATGGAATCGATCGCGCGGCGCAGGGTTTGATCCGCCGCGAGTCCCGCGCCGACGCGGATGGCCGGCGTCGCGGGAACGTCGGAGCCCGGCGCGTCGCCACCGCAGGACGCGAGTGAAACCACGGCGCATGCCGCGGCTCCAGCCAGTGCGGCCGCGCAAGAGCGCCGGTCTCGACGGCGACAGCGCCGGTCCGGCAATCTACCCGACCTTCGCTGCAGGAACACCAGGTGCAGCCCGCTCCGACTCGAGCGCCAGTGCGACCGCCGCGGCCGGCTCGAGAGTCAGCCCTTCGTTCCACGCGCATTGCCAGACGCAGGCATCGAGCCCGCCGCGCGCGGCCGCCAGCGCGTCGGCGTGATCCGTACCGGCAGGCCCTTCCATGACCATGCCCAATTCATCGAGCATTTTCTGTGCCGCGCCGAATACGCGCGCCGCACGCGCCAAATCACCGTGGGCGGCAACGACGCGCGCCATCACCGCCAGGCTTGATGCCCGGTAGCCTTCAAAGCCATGCGTCACGCACAGCGCCAGGCACTCGGCCAGGCACGCGCGCGCTGCCTCGAGCCGGCCCAGACGAAGCTCAGCGAGCCCGAGCCGCTGCAGCGACGTGACGATTCGAAACTGATGTGGCAGTGCGCGGTGCTCGGCCAGGCTTTGGAGCCAGTACGACCGGGCAGCCTCGAAGTCGCCGCTCGCATAGGTGACCTCGCCGAGCGACTCCGTCGCCATGCCCAAGCCCCAGCGAAAGCCGGTCTGACGAAACGCCTCCATCGCCTCGTTGAACAGGGCGAGGGCCCTCTCCCTGTCCCCTCGATCGTTGTGTATCGTGCCAATGTTACATAACGCGATTCCGGCTTCCCGGAGCTCGCCGGTTTCGCGTGAAATGCGCAAAGACAGCTTCCAGCGCTCCAAGGCGGAGTCGGGATTGCCGCTCACATAGTCGGCGATTCCCAGCCAGTCCAACGCCTGGGTTTCTTGCAGCCGATCACCCTCGATCCGGCTGGCGGCGAGGCCCCGCTCTGCAAACGCGCGCACGCGGGGTATATCGCCCAACTCATAGGGAAGCGCGCACAGTCCGCCGAGCACCCGGCTCGTGCCTGGCAAACCCTGCGTGCCTGCCCGCTCCAGCAGGGCCTCGCAGCGGCGCATCGCCTCGGCATGGTGACCGTTCTCGCGCCAGAACCGGATCAGGGCTCCGCCCAAACGCACGCCGAGCGCAATATCGTGAGCTGCCGCCCAATCCAACGCGGCCCGCATGTTGTCGTGGTTCAGGGTCAGCACGGTCCGCGCGGCTCCGCTCACCGCCGTTCGCATCACCTGCCATTGCGCTTCGGCCAGTGCATGGAAAAAGTCAGCGTGGCGGCGCGCCAGAGCAACGCGCTCACTGCTGGCATCGAGTTGCGCCCTGGCGTATTCGGCCATGGTCTCGAGCAGCGCATAGCGGGGCTCGTCGGCCGCCAGGTGCTGCACGGCCGACAAGCCGAAACTCCCGCGGAAAATAGCGAGCCGCCGGAACACCGCACGTTCGTCCGCCGACAGCAACCCATGGCTCCAATCGAGCGCGGCGCGCAAGGTTTGCTGGCGCGGCGGCGCCAGCCGAGCGCCCTTGGTGAGGAGCCGAAAGCGCTCGTCGAGCCGCGTACGCACGCCCTGAACTCCGAGCAGGGCGACCCGTGCGGCGGCCAGTTCGATCGCAAGCGGTATGCCGTCAAGCCGCCGGCAGATGTCGGCGACGGCGCCTATGTTGCGCTCGTCGAGCGCGAAGCGCGCATCGGCTGCCGCCGCGCGCGCCGCGAACAGCGCCACGGCCCCCGCGCGGCGCGCGACCGGCAGTTCATCGGTCGCAGGCAGCGCCAGGTTGCCCA
>Ga0116229_10011039_pt1 | contig 13426 bp, 16 predicted proteins | sample S1TSphgellanicum_3_FD_87313 | JGI IMG/M metagenome (GOLD analysis project Ga0116229, IMG submission 87313) | Host-associated microbial communities from peat moss isolated from Minnesota, USA - S1T2_Fc - Sphagnum magellanicum MG | ecosystem: Host-associated > Plants > Peat moss > Unclassified...
AAAAAAAAAAAAAAAAAAAAACCCCACTAGAAGTGTCTTCCTTCATTTTGGATCTTGTGGAATCCATTATGTACTTTTTGTTTTTTTTTATGCACACATGTGATGGAATGTTGAATCACTTTTGTTATTTTTGTGGTTTTTTATTAATAAATATCCATCAACAATTGGAAGTTGCCATGCGTAAGGAGTTTAAATGGCTAGCTTTCTAATATGGGAGGATTTCCAAACAGTAGTAGTTTGCATTGTTTTTCTCTTTGCATGTCATTTGATACCAGATTACATATTACTACCATAATAGAAAGATCTAAATCTTTGTTTTGATGTCTTTCTTTGTCAATGGTGGACTTCATTGAATGGACTTCATTATAATTGTTCATTTTATGGGGTATAGAGTGGGATTCAATGTCGAGATCTTTAATTTTGTGTTTATTGAGTTTAAAACAATTGTGCATTATGATATTATTTTCCAACAATCAAGTTTCACAAGTGTCGCAACCCTAGCCTTGGGCTCACGACCAAGGCAAAGGGAATTGCAAGGGTGCAGGCCAAGAAGAAGCCCAGGAGTCAAGGCAAAAGGAAGCCCGGGAGTCACATCACATACTCCTGGGAGTGTTAGAAAGTGTGAGGGAGTATGAGGGAATGAACCTTCACACTCCCAAGGCAACTCCCACTTTGGGAGATGGAGTCCCAGTGGACTCCCAAAACTCCAGAGAGCAATTGCAGGGGTCAAACCTCAATGTTTTGTGGCGTTCTTTATTTCATCGGAAAGCTCTTGAAGCGTAGATGTCTAAAATGGGCTCGCATTGCTCATTTGAACATCTGAAACACAAGTTATGGCCAAAAGAAGGGCTGGGAGTCGAACTACCAGTTTGACTCCCGACCACTAAAAGTCGGGAATCGACCCGATTTACTTAGTTGCAGGGGGCATGCCACATATTGTTGAAAAGATCTTGACGAGAGCTACAACTTTGCTTTAGACCGCATTACAATCCAAGGTCTGTTCGCAAAGTTATGCGGCTCCAAAGTTGCAGGAGTCCCATTTGGCGCGATTTTGGGACTCCCACTCGGGAGTCCCGAGAAAAATAGCCATTTGGATGTAGCCTCCGTGGAAAGCTGCAAAGTATACTATAAGGGGGGGAAGGTGGTGGCTTCCCCTAAATCCAGGCCGTGGTGAATCTTGTGTGTCCGTGTTGCCCATGGCTCGTCCTAGCACCAAGGGTGCTCCAACTATGCACTAACCACTTTGTGTGGGTTGCGTGCAAGCCCGTGTGAGTGAGTGAAGCTTGTCAACTCTTCCTAGTCCCATCCCGGAGCTCCAACACGCCCCTCTACCCCTCAAAGTGTTATGAGTTAAGGAGCGTGCTCCGACTCTTCCTTCTTCCATTGTTTTCTACTTGGGCTCACATTTGAGCCCTTTAAGGAGTTGGGAGTACATCACAAGTGTTGATCACAACATTTTGATCAACATTCTAATGTGTTGCATTTGGGGGAGCAATCCCCTAGATTTTGTTGCTTCATTATAGTTTTTAACTTTGTTGTTATAAAGGGTTATTTTGCATACGACAATTTTTTTGTGTATGGGAGTGAACAACAATTCATTTACCTAACCTTGTGTCTTCCAAGGGGAAAACCCAAAAGACCTTGGCACTATGCTACCTTCACACACAATATGAATGATGTTCCAATTACATGTTGGTGAAGAACCCTATGTGATGGTTCTAATTTTCTGTTTGTTTCTTTTAGTAGACTGGTGAAGACTTACCCACATGTCAATGTTGAGTAGTCCAAAGGTATGGAGAAGGCTTGTTAAAAGCTATGAACTTTGATTGCTAGTATCTTGATTTGTCCCATTATGAAGAATTTTTGTCTTTCATATATGCCTTGCTTAACCTCAAACCTTACTAGAAGATGTAAGAGTCATATCCTACATTAGAAGAAAATGTGTGTGTATATATATGATAAGCATCTTTGTTGCAAAGTCCTTGTGTTCACACATGTTTTATGAATAAGGTTTTTTGCCCTTGCAAACTTTTGAAGAATTAGTAATTTGTGTTTTTATTATTATTGAATATTTTATATTGTGTATTAATCAATTGTGTCCCAAATACACCATCCTACTAAATTATAATTAATTTTGTTTCAACTATTAAGTTAGTTCAAATATAATTAAGATTATTGTGTGGCAATGCAAATCATATTCTTTCTTAGGCTCTTAATGCTTAATGTTGTAATCCATGGGTCTACACATAAATTCTTCAAGTTACTACATTTGTTAAAATCCCTAGACTAATTCGCACTAAATGGTAATTGTCCTTAATGGACAATAGTCTGTTTTTAGAATGTTGCCTAGTTTTAATGACTTCCAACCATACACTATGACTTCAACTACCCATGTTTTCGTCATAATCCATCAATTTGAAATTATTATAAAAAAACCCTTTGTTGAAGTTGTAGGCTTTTTTTTGTTGCCACCTAAACATTTATATTCTCAACACTTACTTCTTTATGACTATAAACATACTAACCTTCTTTTCATTATTTAGATGTAATTAGATTGTGGCAAATGACTAGACAATTCCAATGAATTTTTTGAACAATGTTCTGCTTTTAGACTTTATAATACATTGTTTTCAAAAAGAAGTACCACTTTGCTTGTGACTTTCAATAATTGCCTTAAGCCGTCAGACTCTTACCACCTATCTTTAATTAATCATGTCCATGTAGTGGTAGTGAATGCACCATTGTGGAACTTCTATGACCAAGACTTCAGTAATCTTTTTTTTCTACATGGGGTTAAGAATTACATTTAAGGGAACTGATTGTTGCAAAAGAAACTAAGTGACTAAAGTTCTAATGAAGATACAATTGCTATAACACTTGTGGTTGAGTAGCAACCTGGAGATTGATCCAAAAATGGACACTCTATGACTTTGAAAAAAAACACTACATTTTTTTTTAATGTGGAAATAAAAATTTCTACATGGCTTGTATTTTGTTGATAAGGTGGACTAGCTTTCCTAAAGATTTGGGATTCATTGGACATTGAACCATCGACCATCTACTAGTGGGCATGTGCAAATTGGATTGTGATTATCAATTTTTCACTTATGGGTGCAAAATTGAGTTTTGGAGAATCAATTGTTGTCTATTGCAAATCATTTGTCCTATTCAATGGGAGATCACTCTAAATATAATCTTGGGGAAGTCATTGCTAAATAGTTATGAGCTTCGCCTTGGCAAGATACTCCTCCATGGTTTATATGTTTCGATTACAAACTTTTTGTCTTATGTGCACATCTTGCCTTTTAGTGCTAGGTTTCTTCAATTTTTTGCAATGTAGGTTTATTTGTTTTACAAAATAAGAATGTACAATTGTCACAATGATGGCTTTTAAAGGAATTGAATAACAATTATCTCTCCAATAAGGAAGTGAGAATTAAATACTACACTTTTTGTTATTGTATGAGATAAGGTTCATGGAATTCAAGTTGTTGGAGACATACACATCTAATTTAAAATTTTCATACATAGGAATGATTAATCTTTTCTTATGTGCAAGTTATTACTAGAACTATCAAGAAAATCAACAAGAAGGCTTCACATGTTGCTCAAATATAAGTGTTGTGTTGAATTGGTATAACTAGTTATGTGCAAGATTGTGAAATGTTAGATCCTTCCATGATGGCTTCAAGGTTTGCATCAAAAGTATTGTGTTTTTTTTGACTTTGCAAATGGACTCACATCATGTCTAGGAACACAATGTACATGCACATGCATCAAACAAATGATCCAAAAGTAAAATTGTTCACCGTTCATGGAGTATTGGATGCTTAGAAATTTCTTTTGCAAGATGCGAACGAAGAGGTAGATGTTTGGCATAGACCAAAGGAAACAATGGTTGACATTCCCTCAATCCCATGTAGCCCTTTGTCAAGTCTGCAACCTCCAACAATCCCATTTGAGCTTTTTCCAAGCGACCAATTTCTAACAAATCAAATCAAAATGATGACTTTGACATAATTTTTTACCAACAAAATTGTGGACCTTCAAAACAAGTAGGGTGAGAACCACATGCCCATCAATCTTCAAGATTTCATGTTACACAAGTTATTTCTTTCATTTTAAGATGAACCCAAAATCTTGGAAAATAGGAACATTGATTATAATGCCTTGCCAATTGGTAAATTATTGACATTGGTTGGTTGAAAAAGGTTGAAGGCAGTCCCCTTGTCAATTTCATGGAAAAAGCTTTAGTAATTATACAACGAGTTAGGATTGCAACCTAGTAATGATAGAAAGATGGGGTTTGTGTATAAGGTGTACAAAAACACTACATCCTCCCCATTTGATGATGCCAACCATAGAGGATTCATATGAAAGGTTTGAAATGATACAATGTGAATGTGTGCGTATTTCAGGGAATAAATACAAAATGGATTACCCAAGTTGTTATCAAAAGTGTCCAATTTGTTTATTGATCAGGAAGAAAATCTTGGCTTTTGAGTATATGCATGTGGGACCATTGTTAGCAAGCCTTTGCAAGAAAAGAACCCTATGTGAGAAAATGTTATGTACTTGGAGGGCTAAGGCTAGGTGGTTGGGAAAAGATTTTGAATCATTTGTGCCCGAAATGATTAAGGAACATTTTGATGGGAACAAGTTTTGTGAATACCAAGCCTTTTGGGACCCAGAAGCAGAGTGGGAGGTCCTTATAATTTGCAATAAAAAGGCATGTTTTCATGCTTCCAAGACATTTCCTCCATCTAAACGATGTGATGAAGTAATTCAACATTGGGATCCTGAAATTCAACATTAGATGTTTGCATGCCCAAAATGTTCCTCACAAATTCATGCTCCAATATATATGTTGAAGGTACAATTTGTTATTTTTAAGACTCCTTATTCCTAATCAACCAAAACTTCCTTGCTAACTTCTATACTTAATTGGACAAACATTGTAGTGTGGCATGTTTCCAATATGTCCAAAATGGGTTATTGAACTTGTATTCAATAACCCACTATGGACATATTGAACTTCTATGCTACAACACTAAAAGCTAGAATAATCATATTAATGTTTGAAACTTGTTTTGATTTTGACACCAATATGTCAAATTCTTTCAAATGCCCATGTATGTAAAAGGGTGCGAGATAGGGTTGTGGGTGGTATTCATGAACAAGGTGATCCACAAAATTTTCAATTGATGTTTTAATGGGATGGATTTCCATTAGCTAAAACTAGTCCAAAGACTTGTTGGATAATGGATTTGGTTATTTTCAATTTCAGTAGAGAAAACATTTAAGATCTTTTGCCTCTAATGTTCATCCTTACAAGCTTAAGCAAAATCATTAAACAAGGTGATAGTAATTTTTTGTTAGCTTTCCTTGAATGGTTATAATTGATTTGGAGAATGTCTTCGTGAATGGATTCCTACTAGAGTATGCATATCCATCTAGATTGATTAATCAAGACCTTTCTACCCTGTTAGATGACAATTTAATCATTCATAAACTTGAGGGCCGTGGCATGGGTTTGGATTGGTGACCACCTTGCTCAATGCAAGGTGGGTGGATTGAAAACTGGTGGTTATTCGAACTATAAATAAAACTGTCATGCATTTCAAATGTAAAATAGAGGTTCCAATGAGGGATTGGTGGAACCATGTTAACAAATTTCAGAGGAAATACCCACCAATCATTTAGTTCATTGAAGATATGTAGTTCACATGTTCATGAAACATGCTGAAAGTAATGGGAAGACGCAAGACATAGAAATTGCAATGAAAAGTGTGAAGAAGCTTAAGCTTCAAGGTGTCGGAACCCTAGCTTTGGGCTCGCAACCAATGTAAGGGCTTGCAAAGGTGTGAACCAAGACTAAAGCTTGGGAGTCACATTTCATGTTCCTAGGAATGTAGGAGAGTGTGAGGGAATGAACCCTCACATTCATAACTAAACTCTCACTTTGGGAGTTGGAGTTTCGATGGACTTTCAAATCTTCAGAGGACGATTACGAGAGTCAAAACTCATTGAATTAAAGAGTTCCTTATATTGTTGAAAAACTCTTGACACCCCCCACATTATGAAAATTAACAAAGTGTCACACATGAAAAGATGCACACAAATATTTTGTGTCACAAAATTTTATGTGTTCACTTGTAATTACAAGAATTCAAAACAAAACACTAACAAACCTTGGTGTTAACTCCCTCTTGTTCATGCTTTAGAATCTCATAACCAGAAAAATGATATTCCAAAACCTTGGGAATAAGTACCCCCCCCTTTCCAAAACACAAAATAATATCAAATCCTACATAAAACCAATATTTTGCAATAAAAACCTGACATAATGAATTGTGAATTCAAAACATAAGAAACCTAACACAATTATCAAAATCTTAAAATATTCAAATTGGGGTTACCAAACTCATCTTTTTGAAAATTTTAAATATCTAAGCGAAATTTGTCAATTGTTACTATTATAGGTATAAGATTAATTCCAACCTCGAAAGAAAATTGGTTGGGGAAAAAAAATTAATGAGATGATATTTTGCATTATAAGAGCAACTTCACTAGTGCCCATAACATATTTTGGATGAAATATAACATTTATATGCTAATTTGAGTTAGTAGATTTGCAGAAGACCCAATGCTTGTAAATAATAATATATGATAAAATCACCACTTTTATTGGTTGACTATAAGGATTGGCCCATTGCGGTTGAATGTAAATGATTTCTCACTCTATATTGTCACAACTGCCATGTTTATAGATGGGAATTGGAAAACAATTCTACACCATGTTGGAAGTGATAAACAATGCTACTACATACATGCCCAAAGAAGGGGTAGGGGTGGAGCTGCTCTTAGAGCATTTATGTAAGAGATGATGATATGCTCCCCCAATTCACCAGAATGAAAGGGTCTTTCTGTGTCTGGAGAAAGCTAAACCTGGATGGATCTTACGCTCAAGATTTCTTCTTGTGATCAGGTTTCTTATGTCTTCATCATAGTTGACAAAGCTTCACATTCCACAAGGATGCACTTTCGTTTTTCAATGGAGATGCATTTTGATCATAGTCTTTCGTGAGAGTAGTAAGTAGATGTTCCCACCTTCAACATGCACTTTATTCTCTGGTCGATGGAGGACTTTCAGCCTGCATCACTTGAGTTCTGTATATCTAAGTTGTCAAGGAGAATCAAGTACCATCACAAATGTCTTGTTCAACTGAAAAACACATGTGGTGGCTGCGGGTGGGTAGTTTGAGAGAGACAAAAATCTTGTTAAGACTGTACAAACAATTTGATTACTTCTTTTTTGTTTTTTCTTTCTTTCTTTCTTTCTTTTTCTTCTCTTCTTCTTCTTTTTTCCCCCTAAGAGAAATTCTTGTTCCAAAAGTTTTAGACACAACAACAACGATCATGGAATTGACAAAATGGAATTTGATGTTGATGGTGGTGGTGCTGTTTCTTGGCAATGTTGCAAAGTTTGGACATCACCCACAAAGTTCGTCACTGCCACCAAACAAAAAAACACACTGAAAATCTGGTTGCAAAAAGTATGCACACACACACAAGCACGCACAGTGATAGACAACTCTGATCTAAGAAGAAGATTGCAAGTGCTGTGTGCTACAATCTATGTTTGTGCACAGGAGAAGGAATTTGCAGAAAAGAAACACTCTTGAAATTTTTCTTCTTGTTTGTTGTACCTCTGCACACACTTATTTGCAGGAATGGGGTTCACAGCACTTTTGCAAAAAATGTTGCAAGCTTTGTACCTGAGCCTTGATATGAGAAATTCAAAGCTTTTTTTTGGCTTTTGTCACATGTAAAGATGATGAGGAGGAGTTCATGATGCCTGGGTACTCCAGGTTTTTCTTCCCCTTGTTGCAATTGACGCAACAGATTTGGAGAAGAGACAACAGAGGTGTGAATTTGGTGCCGCACCAGCCTTGGGGTTTAGGGAATAGTGGCCTTGCAAGTTCACAATATAAAACCAGTAGGCAGCAGTTGGGTTTTTGTCTCTTTTGAGCTGGGTACATGGTAGGAGGTCCAGCTCTTCCAATTTTCATCAGCTTTGGGTGTTGAAGCATGAAGTCGGAAGAGGAAGGAGAAGAAGAGAAGAAGAAGAAGGTGGCTTGGCAGTGGATCTGTTTCCCATTGAGCTTTTCACGGTATGATTTTTCAGGCTCATCATCAGCTTTTGATTGTGAAGCAAAATCTTTCCTTGGAAGAAGTAGAAGAAGAAGGTGATTTGGGTGTGTTTCCCATTGAGATCTGAAATGTTTGTTTTCTACTACTCTAGGAACCATGAGAATTCTGGGACTTGGTGATGCAGCGGATTGTTGTGGTTCGGGAAACTGGCATTTTGCAGGAACGTTTGCTTTTGGTTGCAGGTTGCACCATTCATCAATTCAAGCTGTTTACCAGTCCTTTTGTTCACGATCCAACCCCAGAAGCAAATCACAAACATGAGTTTTGTGAAGACTGAGCTTGAAGAGCATGGTATAGCTGCTGCACTTCTTCTTCTTCTTCTTTTTCTTGTTCTTGTTCTTCACCTTCTTCTTGCCATCTCTGAGCTCCACATGAAAGATCATGCTTAGAGAGTTTGAGTACAATGCTGGCAAAATATCATATCATGGTAGAGAATTGCAGCTGTTGCTGCTGCATAAAATTCCAGAGTCATTGTCTATTGCAGGAGATGCCCTTGACCACCAACAAGATTCCAAGGCAGGAGTTGGTGAGGAGGAGGATGTGGAGGGGGTTGTGTCGTCATTACATGCAAGTGCACCTGATCAAGGAGCAATTCTCGCAATTTCCATAATACCTGCAACAGAGAGCAAGTGTGAAGCTGTTAGTCTCCTGTGGGGCTCCTCCTGAGGCTCCTCAACAACCTCTCACAAAATGGGAGGAAGGTCAGAAAGATGATAACAGAGGCGCAGCTGCAGCTGTAACCAAAGACCCAGCAGCAGGGAGAGGCATTGTCTCCAATGCAGAGGCCTTGAAGACAAATCTTCTTCCCAAACATGCTCCCAGGTAAAAGAAATTCCAGAGTATAGCAACATGAACATGATGAATCCACTGCAACAAGCATTTGATCAAAAGAAGATTGATCAGGCATTCAATTCAATCTGCTGGTTTTTTCCTCAAATTTGCGAAATTCAAAGGAAGTTGGATTCTGAAGCATTCATGTTCAGGATTGGGAACCCATGTGTGTTGTCTGTAGTTTGTCTGACTCCTTTGTGAGAAGGAGGATCTTGATGCCTTCTTCTTCAAGGTCGATATGCACACACATACAGGTGGTTATCAATGAGAGTTCAGACTTTCACAGTTCAGTGCTTCGAGTGTATGAAATGAACAATCATACCCACCAAGGAGCTGTATGAGATGGTTGGGGAGAAGATTCTGGAACAACCTTGGGTATGTGCAGATGCTCGAGCTTGGTGACAGGATGCAGTGTGTGAGGATCCTGCAGATCTTTGAGAGGACGAGCCTTCCATCCTGTGGGCTGTCAACAGGCATAGCATTCCTTGCGCTCCTGACGGATTCTACCACAAAATTGTAATCAGAGGCGAGACATCTGCAAAGTTTGCTGATGTGGATGTCCATAGCCCCCATTCTTGTTTGCTGGTTTTCTTTTTCTTCATATGTCTCTCTGTCTTTCATTGCACTGACTTTTACTGCTGAGGAGACCTCACAAATGCAGATGCTGCAGATGTGTTTCAAGCAAAGAAGATGCATCCTTTTGTTTCATTTAGTATGCCATCAATCTCTCAGCTGTTTATGTAAAAGGGTTTTCTCATTCTTTGGCGGTTACTATAAGACACCATGTGGCAAAACACTGCGCTCCATGGTTGATGTTCAAAGGTGAGTTTGCTACTGCACCACTTGTCACATGTAGTTTGGATCTGCTTCCTGCATTTCTCTCTGCAGCAATGCATGTTGTTTGAATGGAGTTATTTTGCAGTGGATGGACAGGTCTATAAATTTACATTTGTTCTGCCAGTGCTGAAGAATAGACCTAGAGGAGTAACAATTCACGAGTTGGTTTTGTGGGTAGTTCTACTTGGTGTTTTGTGCCATGGTCTGTGTGTGTGTGTGTGTGTGATGACACTGTTGTCTGCTGCATGTGGTTAATTGGTGCAGGTATCTGGATGATGAGCCAAGATTTGCTGAAGCAGGAGTGAATCGCTCTCAATTTTCCTTTGCACCTCCCAAGCCAGGTCCTGGCTTCAGAAACAAAGGTCCCATGTCGTTGGAAGGGCCAAAGAGAAAGAAGAAAGCATGCATGCATGTATCAATAGTGAGCAAGGTCCCTCCTGCTCACAAAAAGCAAATTTGCTACCCGCAAACTCTGGCTATCATGGGTCCCCACTCTGAGCCTGACATCTGAGCCTAGGCAATGCAGAAGCCTCTCCTTCAGCACCAAGTTGTGCAGACAAACAATGCTTGGAAGGGGGCCAATCTCTTGTATCATCACCATCAACTCTCGCCAATCTGCCTGCTGTGAAAACTGAGGCTATTGGTTCAATGAAACCATGGCTTTTGCATTTCTCGCATCAAGGTCATGCTGTAGATTCTTGGGTTGTTTTGAGGCTTCGAAAAGCCTTTTAGTCCTCTATTATCTGGTGCAGCAGTTCATCTCCATTTTCATCAATGAAGAGACTTAGTATATGTTTGGTTTCTGCATCACAATTGCAGCTACAGTTGCCAGTTAGACTGGAAGAGATCAAATTTGAATTTTTGAATGCCAAATTTCAAAAATGTAGTATTTAATTCAATATTGTGATTTGCAGTGCAAATGAAAATATAACATAATTATTAATCTTTTTACATCTTATAATGAAACGGATTTGACATTGCAGGAAGACTTTGGACTGTGGTGTAACCAAAAGTTGTACTTGAGTGAACCTCCCCTGAATGAGGTAGAGTGTGCTGTCTATCTTGCTTCACTATGCAGACACTTTTACATTCTAATCCTCCTCAACAGTTGATGTTGGCAGCTTTTCAGGAGTTGCCAGCCATCTCTTCTTCATCTCCCTTGTCTCCCCTTGCTTTACAAACTAGTGGAATCACATGATTTTGGGTACATCTGGAAGTGAATTTTGCTTTACTTCTACACTTGCATAGCCCTGAGTTCACATTTCAAAAGCATCAAATGAGGTCAGAAATTAAAGGCAACATGTATTCACCAGCAAGGAAAAGCAGAGGGTGCTGTAGATTACAAGTTGGTTGTCCAAAGTTTCTTCACCTCTGCAGCAGCAACAGCCTGCACCGCTTCTGTTGCAGGTATTGCCATAAGCTCTACGTTGAATGGAACTCTCTGTTGTGGAGCTTCAATGTGAAGGCCCTGTGCACAGGATTCCTCATTTCTTGGGTCATCACCACCTACCTGATGTCTGTGCCACACAAACGCAGGCAATCTTTTTATCCCCTTAACTGTGAGCTTTCCCTCTCAATTGTGAAAGAATTCAAAGTGGAAAACTAATTGCTATGCATATCTCCGGATCCAAAAGATCTGGAAACCACAATATAACCTCCTCAATAGTTTCTCCAAAACCTCAATGTAGTATCATTAGGATTATGGTAATCTTACCTTCCTCCGACTAGCAGAGAGGAAGTCACTAGATGGCGATGCTAAATGGGTAGAAAGGCCAGGTCTTTGAATTTCCGAGGATAGGATATCACATCCTGCCATTGCTTTGGAGTGACACTGGTTAATAGCAAACAAATTGGACAATCTGTCATTTGCAGGCAGTCCTCCAATAGTCAAACCTTATGTCAATTGATCATCTGTGCAGAGTAGTGCAGAGGCCCCAAGTGTTGCCGAAAATGAACACACAAACCGCACTCACAGTCACAAAATGGCAGCATGATATGGCACTTTATCTAGAGTCCTTGCACGACTACTCAATGAGATAGTGTAACCCGGGGGGACGGGGTACATCCCATCATCATCTTCAGGGTTGTGACAAATGGAAGAAGATGGGCGAACAATGAAAAGTTAGATTAGGTGATGCAAAACCTGATTGAAACATGGCAGCCGGTTCGAGTGCTCAAGCTGTTCACCCGCTCGGTTTTCCAAGCCGTCTACCGTAATCCTTACTGCCGGCTTTTCCATCAGTGCACCTTCCAAATGATACAAACTTCTGCAATGTCTCCAAACTCACAAACTGTTGCGATTCCAGTTCGAGTTCGAGTCTTGACCTCCAACTTCAGCTAATTAACGTGTTTCTTTGTTGCCGTCAAACGTGAAGTCCGCACCTTCCAGATTTGATCTGTCGGTTGCTGCAAAAGACCCTTGCAAATTTTGGGCAACCGAGCAACCAGCGCTGCGAAAGTGCAGTGAGATGGCCTTCCAGAATACGCGTTTTCTCGAGCACACAGCGTGGAAGAAACCAACGGCGAAAGTCTCGGTAAAATTGTAGATGCAAATCCAAGAAACAAAGGCTCCGGGGGCCACTGTGTGGTGTAGGGTTTTCGCGAGGATACATAGGAACAGCGTTCCTGGCGACGCCATATTCTTGACCTTCCGCCTGCAGAGTCTTCTTCCTCTTCTTCTTCCTGCGTTGGCTCACTGGTGTCGTGTTTCCGATCCGCACTGCGCAACGCTCCGTGTCTCCGTGGAGCAGAGTGGAACAACTTGCTTTTACATTTCTGCTTCCGTTAAGCGTCTGCTTCGAACCTCAACATTTGGCTGAATATCTTGTGACGGTTGACAGCTCTCTTCATCTCTCTCAAGCTCAAGGTACGTTACGCTGTTGAAATAATATGCTCTTTTCTCTCCGAACTTGTCTCCTTCTGGCTCTCTTCCCTTGTCTTAATAAGCGGACTACCTTTTTCTTCATTTCTTTTGTTTTTTCCGAAGTTTCGGTGTTGACTGATTTCTTTCCGTGGCTGTCTTTGTGTACGTGTCAGGTCAATCAAAGCTAAATCAAGTCTCGTAATGCCAACAGCCCACCTCTCATAGCACCTGAACGGTTCCAGTCATGAACAACAAAGATACGAAGAGCATCGTCGGTGGTGTGGAAAGAGAGGGAGCGTTTTCCTCGCCCATTTCTTCTGTGAAAGGGCATACCTCTGCGGTTGTAGACGCGCCGGGCCAAAATGAAGAGTTCAAGGCGGACACGCATAACCTCAGCAGGAGCTCCTCCGAGGAAGGGTCTACTACAAACCTCGGCAGCAGCAGCTCGGAGGAGGAGGTTGCGTCTTCAGTGGTAGCACCGTTGTATTCCGCCTCAGCACCTGAGTACCTTTGGAGTGAGGTTCGGCCGCGCGATCCAAGTTGTGCGGAGACCGGAAATGAAGAAGAGAGTTTCCGTCTAGTGCGACGAATACATCCGTCGGAGCTTCGAATAGAGCGCAAGATCTCAGAAGGGGGTCAAGCCAAAATCTTCCTTGCATGGTTGAAATACAGAACAGTGGT
>Ga0116229_10011041_pt1 | contig 13424 bp, 15 predicted proteins | sample S1TSphgellanicum_3_FD_87313 | JGI IMG/M metagenome (GOLD analysis project Ga0116229, IMG submission 87313) | Host-associated microbial communities from peat moss isolated from Minnesota, USA - S1T2_Fc - Sphagnum magellanicum MG | ecosystem: Host-associated > Plants > Peat moss > Unclassified...
GCTTCCGGCCTCAATCTGGTCATTGCCGCCATAGTTCATTGGAACTCGACCTATCTGGCGGATGCCATCGACCACATGAGGGAGGCTGGTAAACCGTTACCCGCGGAGCTTCTCTCTCACACCTCACCCCTGACCTGGGAGCACATTGGGTTCTCTGGCGACTTCCTGTGGGACAGGGCCGCTGCGATCGCCGGACAGCGCCGGGCCCTGAATCTGGGCCGGGAAAGGATGGCAGCATGACATTCGGGTTGATGTTCGTGGAATGTTCGACCTTAGCGTTGTTTAACTAACAACCGACGCTCTGTCCTCAATGAACATCCAGATGATCCCGCTAAACCGCCTTGACCCCCTCCCCTGCCAACGTCCGCAAGAGCGGCACCGGCATCGGCATTGAGGAGCTTGCCGCCAGCATCGCCGCCCATGGGCTGTTGCAGAACCTGCAAGTCCGCTCGGCCAAGGGCGGCAAGTTCGAGGTGGTGCGGGTGTCGTGCCGCAGATTGCTTGTGAATTGTCGAAAAAATTTGCCGTGGCCAACGGGCCACGGCACCCGCCTTTTTAGCAATGCGGCATGGGGCCGATTTTCTCGCCCGGACGCTTTCAATTGGCGCCGCCGTTGATCAAGCCTTCAAGCCGCACCACGCTGGCGATCACGTCGCTAAAATCGGGAACCTCACCAAAAATCATGACCTGCATGGCGGCGTAGTCGCGGGCGAGCCGATCCACCATGTCGGTGCTCGGCACGAGGGCAAAACGACCGGGAACAGCCGTGTCCAGGTCAAAGTCCGGTCGATTGAAAAACATCCGTGCATGACCGGCACAATCCCGCGCCATAGCCACATCGGCGACGGCCCGCTGGCCGACCTCAGCCTGCAGTAAACGATCAATGTCGTAATAGTGGCGTGAGACGCGCTGCCCGCCACCGCGAAGCTCGCCGCGGCGTTCAAACCAGCGGCGCAGGCCGTGGAGGATCACGACTTTATCCCAAAAAGTCCGCACCGGGCTCACGGTCGTGACGCCGGCGACAGTCAAATTAAAGTCCCGCAGATCGCCGCCGATGTAGGGGGTCACCGCAATCGGGGCATGTGGATCAAGCGCCGACTTTGCCCCCGCTTCGATTTTCACGGCCGGAAGTACGTAATTGCCGCCGCTGGCGGTGACTGTCGGATACCAAAGCAACAGGCTCTGTCCGTCGGCATCATTGGGGTCCGGGGTGATCCGCAACGTGCTCGCGCTGCCGGGAAGCGTCCGCGCCAGAACCTCAAGTTGTGACTGCAATGGTCCCATGATGAACGCCTGGCACGCGGCGCGGATAGCATCGAGGCGGCGGCTGCGTTGCTTGCCGCTCATCGCTTCCAGTTCGGGAATGGACGCGCCTGCCCCCAAATCGTCACGAAAAACCGTGATATCGATGTCCTCGGAGAACCTGGCGATCAGGTCGAAGCCCTTGGACAGCGACGTTCCGCCTTTGAACAATAGGCGCGGCCCAGGCTCCAGGCCGTTAAAGAGCGCGTCGAGCGTCCAGCAGACCCAGAAATCCTTCTCAACATTCTGCACCGTCGTACCCAGGCGCCCGGCCGCGGCAACGAAGACATCGAGCCGGTCACGTTTATTGGCCGCCATGAAGCGCGCATAATCCGGGTTCATTGCCGCGCCTCCTGGTGCCGGACCCTCGGCCGGGCGGTGCGTCGATCGGATCGCTCTGCCGAAGAAGATACGCGGGCGTCGTCGCATAGCTCGCGCACGATATCCTGCATCCAGGCCGGCAGGGTCGGGAGCCCCTGCCGCAGATCAGCCGCGACCGCCCTGCCCTCCTCGCCCTGGCCGATAATAGCGCGCAGCCGGGCGATAATGCGTTGCCTGTCCTCGGGATGACCAAGAGCGGTTCGGAGCCAGTGCAGTGCCTGAACCACGCGCATCGCCGGCCGCCCAGCCCAAAACAGCTTGCTCGGCGCTGTCGGGCGAAACCGGATGGTCTGTGCGCCAAGGTGGATCGGGCGCAAACGAGCGTCGGCATGCACGACAATCTGGCCCGGCACCGCATCGCTGAGCCCGAGATCGTTGGCGGCCGTCATGCCGTCGATCAGCATGCGGGTCTGATCCCGGCGGGCAACCGCCTCGACGACCCCCCGATAATCCGGAGCCGAATCCCGTCCCGTTAAGGGGTTAAAGTGCGGCTGGTCATAAAGACCCCGGTCGATGCGCCGCAGGCTATCGGCAGCGACGAGGCGCTGAAGAGTCTTATCAACAGCTTCGCGCGAACCGAGGTCGAGGAAGTCAACGGCCGTCCAGACGCGTTGTGGCGCCGCCGCGATACGATCGGTGATCAATTGCTTCAGGTCTGTCGCCGTGCTATCCAGGGACATAGTCCGAAGATTGTACACAAACTTCGGACAGTCTGCAAGCATGGCGGTGTACCGTGGTCTATGCCTTGAGCCGAGTATGAACTGCCACGGCGTCCGAAATATGTATACAAACTTCGGACGTTAAATAGGATCACCATAGAGGGTGCCGCTGCCAACGCGACCTTCCGCCACCCCCTCAGAATGCGCGCTCGTTGACAGAGCAAGGGTCTTTGACCGACTCGGGCGGAGTACGCCAAAGATGACATTAGTCAAGAAAATACCGCACGAAGAAGGAGTTTCCGTATGAAAGAGCCCGGGCTAGACGGCCGGCATCGCGACAAGAATCCGCCCAAGGCCGGGGAGATTCAGCAAAAGCGCAGTGATGCACTGAACAGGAATCTTCCGCGGCCCATTCCACAGTTCCCGCCGAACGCAACGCTCGGGGAAATGAGGGAAAAAACGGGCAAGGTCAGCGAGGACGCCGTAAGACGCGCTGCTGCAAAACTCGATAAATAACCCCTGTAGCCCGACCCATGCACCCCGGCCCTGCCAAACTGCTTGGGACTTGGGATGGAACAATGATCGGAAGATTGAGTGAACAGGTGCGTCAATTACATCGACTTTGGCTTCACGTCGGCGCATGAGTATTGGACGGAACTCGTCCTGCTCGCCTATGCTCGCTTTCAGGGGGACAGCAGTCGGGCCAATGCCATCCTCGTCTCGGCCGGTGCCTGGCACGTGCACGAGTGGATCTGGCATGATCTGAATTACGGTCAGGAGGCGAGGGGCGCCACCTACACAATATTCAAGAACAAATTGTTCTCAGCTTGCCCTGAGCTTTGCTGGATTCACGATGTCGCCGACGCCGGAAAACACCGCGGGCTCGGCCGACCATCCGTCGCGGTGCAGCAAGTAGTCACCGGCACTCGTGTCGTAGGCCCTTTGAACACCTGGGTGCTCAACACAATCCCGCTCAACACCATGCAGACCGTCCAAACGCCTCTGGTCATCACGCTATCCGACGGAAGCCGACACGCTTTTGCAGCGGTCATAGCAAAAGTTATCGAGTATTGGCGAGCTAACCACTTCGCATCCTGACTGCGCGCATCCGCTTAGCGGGTGTCCATAGGCAGGATGGCCGGAACTAACCAACTGGCCTTCTGGTACGCATAAGCGTACGAAGCGGGAACGAGTTGTCTGCCGGAAAACCCCTGGGCTGGGGTTTCCGCACACTATCCCATTCCGACAGGGGTTGTCGCACAAGGAATCGAGCCGTTTTTGGCCATTTAGCTCGACCATCGAGGAATGTCGGAAATCAACTGTTTTCCGTCATCGGGCACAGAGCATGCCGACGTATGTCCGGCGCCAAAAACCAAAGACTTTCAACAGCCAACCGCGCACAGCGTTCTTTGTTTGCCCCGTTATGCGTACCGGAAGGCCAGTTGGTTAGTTCCGGCCTTCCAGTCCATAAGATTGGGCCTTATTCCGATTTGCTAGAGACGTATCCGCTCATCGGCGCATCCTCGACTTGGATCACAACACTTCTTAAATTTCTTGCCCGAGCCGCAGGGGCACGGCTCGTTTCGGCCAATCTTTCTGGGGCGCGGCGCCTTCTCGGCCTGCGGAAACTCCCGAATGGTCGCCCGGCGGGAGCGTAGTTGAGGGGTTTCGAAGAAATTAAAGTTCTTGTTCTCCACCTCGTAGTAGGTCCTTTGCTCCTCCGGCCATTTATCGCAATCGAGGAGGACAAAATCTTCTGCGTTTCGCTTTGAAAGCTTTGGCGCGTCGATTGCTATACCAACGACCTTGGTCAATTTGGGAAATTTATTCTTGGCGACGCCGCAAGCGACTTGCAGAAGCTTTTGTCGCTTTAGTCGGTAGTCGCCATCGTAATCGACAATATTGGGTACATACAATTGGAGAAAGACATACCCCAGGTTGTCAAAAAACGACGGCATGAAGGAAAGATTTCGGGTGATTCCGTCGTTGGTATCGGGAAACTCCCGGATCGACGCAATCATTGCCTTCGATAAGGCGCGGCGTGAGACCCGGGGCTCCTTCGCCATCTCATGGATGGCGCTCTGTCGGTTGAATAAGTCGCCGTTTCCCAGAAGCCGGCCATCAAGCGCGTTCTGGCATGTTCTTTGAATGATCTCGTCCCACAAATAGGAGTCTTGATCCGCTAGCTTCTTCAATCGGTATGGCTCTGAGCGACTGAAGTCGTGCCATTCCCCTTCACCGATCATGAGGCCATTTACGGTTTTATCAGCGGTCCCAATAAAATGGGCCTGCCGGCTGACATCGAACTGCAAAAACCAATGCGCCAGCAAATCCTCCTCACCGCAATAGGTCAGGAAGTCGTAAGCCTGAATGGCTCGCTCTTTTTCAGTGATGTATGATACGAAGTCCTGAAACGTATCGAGCTCACCGAGGACGATCTCAAGGTTATGACTATCAAGCACATGGACAGGGTCGTTCTTATCAAGCCATATCATAAACGGAAACGTCTGCCCTTCTACCTTCTTTCCGTAAGACACCGCCAGGCTGCCATATACATTGCTGTCGGAGAAAGCTTCACAAGCTTCCTTTGCGCCGTGGGCAACGACGATCTTATGAACAATCAGATCTTCCGTTGGAATTCGGATCGGCAAGGGCATCGTGCAAGCCGCATCGAGAAACACCTCAGTCGGATGCTCGATTATATAGCGCTTAGCACCCCTGGCTGTGTTGATCTGCTTTTCAATGGCTTCCCTGTGCCAGCGGTCCCACGCGATATCAACTTCTTTTCCGCCGTCGAATTTCCGGCTTTCTCGATCAAAAAATAGGAAAACGTGATTCGCGAAGACAGCGATGACGTCGCAAACCTCCTTGCGGTCAGACTTGAAAGGGTTGGCATAGGCCCAAACCTTGAGAAAGGTTCGATCGCAAAGCTCGGCAAGAAATTTTTCGGTGCGCGTTTGGCCGGTCGATTTCACTATGGCTGCTGGTGTGGGCGGCACGTCCTCATTCGGATCGGCGGTCGTGCTCATAAACGAATTCTCTCAACCTCGTCCTGCGTCAGCCGCTCCTGCGTGCGGTCATAGAGCTTTGTGGTGCGGGGACTTTCATGCGCGGCCATCGCCTGAGCATGCTCCAGAGCGCCGCCGTTCGCCAGATAAGCCGTGATCCCGGTCGCCCGGAAGCTATGGTTCCCTATTGGTGCCATGATACCGGCTGCAAGCGCGCGCTTGCGCACCATCCGCCAGGCGTCGGTCTGGCTCATCGGCTTGTCGGACAGCATGACGCCCTGGTGGCCGCTGCTGGTGCGAAATAGCCAGCCTTTCTTGTCGTCGGCGATGCCGGCCGCGGCAATGTAGGCGTGCAGATGCTCGGCCAGGCTGTGGTGGCAGGGCATGGCGTGCTGCTTGCCGCCTTTCTCTTGGAGGCGGATCAGCCAGCCCGAGCCCTTCGACTGCAAATCCTCCACCCGCATCTTCAGCGCTGCGCCAATGCGGGCGAAGCCGTAGGTGAGGGTGGCGATCAGCGCCCGGTCCCGTAGGTCGCGCACCGTCTCGGTCGGGATGGCGTCGATCAGCCGCCGCCATTCGTCGCCCTCCAGTACCGGCGTCTTGCCGGTCTTCACCACATGCTTCGGGCCGCGCACCGCCACGGCCGGGTTGGTCGGCACCACCTGGCCGGTCACCAGCCAGTCGAACAGCATCCGCACCGCCGCGAGCTGCTGCTTCACGTCGGGGGCGGAATGGGTCTGCTGGCGGGCCTCTATATAAGTGGCGACGTCGAACGGCCGGATGGTTACAAGCGATCGGCCGCGTTCATCGCACCAGGCGAAGAACTGGCTGCAGGCGCGGGCATAGGCCCGGCGGGTGTTGGGGTTGCGGATGTTGGCGGTGAAAAAGTCAATGTAGCGCCAGGCGGCGCCGTCGCCGGCAGCAGTGATTAGCACCGGCACAGGATGACCGTCGCTAGCGGCACTGATGGCGTTTGCTCGAATAATCGTGGGAAGCTGCTCGTCCATTTCTCAGCCTAACTGCGGGAACTGGTTGAACAGTCCCACCCAGAAATCCCGGACACGGGTCACCAGATGAAAGATCGACAGTATCCGTCCGCTGGCAACTTCAACGTGAAAACCATTATCATCCCAGCCCGATTCTGGATTGTCCCAAAAGGAAACTGGACTGTCCCAGCCAGCTCGATGTGTGGCTCTTATTTCAGCGCCATCCTCGAAGTGCTTTGAGCCGTTGCAAAGCTCGCGGATGATCGGAAAGTCTGGAAAAGCACGATTGATCCATCCGTTCCATGCCGCCACGCCCCCGCTGGAACCAATGATAGCGGTTTGCAAAGGCAAATCACGCTCAAGGCGATCATGCCACAACCACTCGCGGAGATGATAACCGTCCCGCAGGGCATTGATGGCCGCATCACCGTTGCCTTGGTCAACCGTGAGCAACACAAGCTCGCGCTCCAGCTTCTCAAGCAGGTGGCGCGGTTCGGTCAGATTGAGAACGCCTGGCATGTGATTTCCTCCTTTCGGTACACTTTTCTACCACAGGTATCCCGCATGATAAAGGACGTTATCATGCGTGATATCCCGGGTCGACAAACCGACCGATGAAAACGAGCAATCTTAAACCGAGATCGGTGTATTGTCCTGGCGCCGCACAGCCAGTGCTCTTGGACAGACGATCGTGCTATAAGCCCATTAAGCCAGGGTCCAGGGATTTGACCACGATGTTCATCACAAGTCGCTTGTCACCGGCCGAGCTCGTGGCCCACTTTTTTGACCTGCGTGGCGTGACAGAAACAGAGACGCAAGCGTTCCGAGAACTTCGCCACAACAAAGACCTTTGTCCGCGTTTTCGTCGCAATGTAGATGCTCTCTTGACGTCCTACAGCGCCTACCATGCTGATGTGCACGACATCCAAAGTATGTCCGATGAAGGTGTCGATGTGCTTTTGCGCTGCACCATGGAAGGCAGCTCGGCATGGCGGATCGGCCTACAAGTGAAGAGCTACCCAGAGTTCGAGGACTGGGTCGCCAAACGCGGCTCCTCAATGACGGAGAAGTTGGTAGCGCAACATAGTCGCGCTACTCACAATGCGAAGGTAGACGACTACTATATCGTATTATGTACTGACGCCAATGAGCATAGGGGGCAGATTCGTCAGATTGTTTCGACCTTCAAAAATTACGCCAGTGTTCGCGTCATTATACCACAAAAGGCATTGGCATTTTACCAGATGTGGGAAGATCTTATTAGTATCGAGGTTACACGCCTGTTGTGTGCAGACGACCTGCTACTGACTGCCGCGCGTGATGAGATGCAACGCTTGGAAGACGCCGAGGCCTATCTCCTCATTCATTTGGCTTGTTCTGCATTAGCTGGCGATGAGATCGGTAGAGACGACATTTCGCGCATGTTTTCTGACTGGAAAGAGCTCCAAGAAAACGAGGACGGGAAAGATCGGGATATGCTTGTCAACTTCATTAATGGTTTCGAGGAACAAAATATCCTCGACGTGATTGATGAAGATTACAGTGTTCGTATACAGAATCTACCTGCGTCCTTATGCGCCCTCTATTTTGACCTGAAACATCGACACGAAATTCGAGACATGGCTGAGCATCTCTGCAGCCTTTTGGGAGTCGGCTTAGGAGAAGAACGGGATCCAATCATCGAGGAACCATCATAGGTCTGATGCCGACGCCGCTAAGTCGATCTTGTAGCGTTTCAGATTATGTCAGCGTTCTAGACGAGAAAGAGCTCAGCTTGGATAAGATACGGTTGAGGAACACGCTAAGAAAATTGAGACAGATCCCGATCGACCGTAAAGATCGTGCTGACTCGGCGATGCTGCCACAAGAAATGCTCGATGTCCTCGCTATGCTGGCCGGTTTAAAGCCGGTGTATCTTCTAGGCCGAGGATTTGATGACCGTGCCTGGATTGAGGGCGTCCTAGCGATTGCCAAGTTTCAGGGCTTGCACATAGTGGCCGGCCCCAAGTGGATGCCCGCTTCAAGAGGCTTGGATTTTTTGCCGGAGTGGTTTCGAACACTAGTTGCAGAGACTCAGACGGATAAGGCGTCAGTGTATTATATCTGCCGTACACGCACCATCTCTGAAGAATTAAAGGCCATCGTATCAGACGGTCAAATCACTATCGAACAAGAGGCGAGACTCTTGTGCTATCCAGAGTGTTGCGTATCCGAACACTATCAGCGCGGTCAGCTGGTAGACGCCTTGCTGTACAAATTAGTCTCACGGGCGGCAAAGAACGATGAAGCAAAGATGAGAGAACTTATTCTAAACGACGTCTCAATTGGCATCGAGACCGAAGAAGAGAGATCTCTTTATGCGCAAATGACGAATATGCACGCCGCACCCTTTACGAGTTTTCACATGTGTTCAGATTGCTCGTCGGGTAAGAGCAATGCCGCTAACCTCATATCTGCCAAATTTGAGGCAATCGCCAGGACTGTCGATGGAACCCTTGTAGATCAAATAACTTTAGCAAGTCTGTAAAGCCCGACTACACTTAAATTCAAGACGGATGGGACCGTCCGCGCACATGAGATTGGCGGCGCCGCGCCGGTTGGTATCCCTCCGGCGAAGGCCGCCTCCCAGCTTGGATTGATTTGAGGGAGAGTGCCGGCCTTCTGGCAAGGGTGTGGGCCGAAAGTGTCCACAAGTTTGATAATGGACACAAATGGTCGCGTTAGGCGCAAGCATTGGTCGTGGCCCGAGGCGCTGAAGCGGGAAATCGTGGCGGCGGCCTCGGCGCGTGGCGCGTCGGTATCGGCCGTGGCGCAGCAGTATGGGGTAGGTTCGGGATACGTGTAAAAAGTGGTCACAGTGCCAAATTGGCCATGTCCGAGAAGGCTAACCTTTGCGGACGCGGGAAGCCGTCTTCTATCCCATTGAAAACATTAACTCACACTCCGACCGTCGGTGGAGCCATTTCTGGACACTTGGGACGAACTGATAACAGCACCTGCACTCGGAGCACTGAAAGCGGCACAGTCTCCAGGATCAGACCATTGTTTCGCCAGTGTTTTTCGACTTTCCGGCCGACTGTGACCAAATTTCGCACGTATCCCGAACTTACCCCTACGAGGCAAAACGAATCACCCCGTAACCTTTGACTGTGCCTAAAAAACCGAGTCGGGTGAAGCGCGCTCTTTAGCCGCTTGAATTGACTCGCAAATACGAGTCGAGCGGGTCGAACAGGGCAGGGGACTTCACGTCCCCGCCCCCCGGAGCCTGCCTCGGCGAAAGCCGGGGGGATATTTGACCAAGGAAATTGCCATGGCTCGCTACCAATGCCGCGCTTGCGGCTTCGATGATCATGCCGCGTGGGACGGCAACCTGGTCTGCCCGCGGTGCGGCAACCGCAGCGAAGTCCGGGCAGCCATCGGCACAGAAGAATTTACCGAAGCCGAAATCGCCGCGATTGCCGCCGCGGCGCATGGTGAAGGCGGTGTGCCTGATGATGGCCAGTAGAAGTTTTCGCGTGAAAGAAAAGCGCGACTCGTGCTAAGCTGTGCCCACGGTACAGGCGGGGACGCCGATGACCGTCAAGGAAATGCCCGGCGGAGCTTCGGCTCCGTCGGTTTCCTCCTAACGAGGATCGAGAACGATGACAGCGAATGCCACGGTGATTGAAGTCACCGCCGGAGAGATTGCCGGCGAGCTTGCGCGTCGCGGCATCGGCTCCGATGAACGGGTGACCATCACCATCGAGCCGGAAAGCGAACTCATTCCCGGCCGCCGGGAATCCCGCGCGCGCGTCGTCGCTGCTGGTCTCACTGACGCTGATATCGACCGTCTCATCAAGACTGCGCAACAGGAAGTCGAGCCGCGTCTCGGATGAGGGTCGTAGTCGATACAAATATTTTCGTCAGCGCCGCCCTGAAAGATAAATCGCTTCCTGCACTTGCCGTGCATCTTGCCTCAGAACAAGGCGTCTTGCTCAAATCGGTTTCCACGGAGAAGCAGCTCCTCGAAGTGCTGGCGCGTCCTTATCTGGCATCTCTGGTTGCGCCGACGACTCGCGAATGGTTCCAGAAGATAATGGCGGCAGCAGAGCTCGTGCCGATCACCGAGCGGATTGCCGCTTGTCGCGATCCCACAGATGACAAGTTTCTCGAACTTGCGGTCAACGGTCGTGCCGACCTTATTTTGACCGGAGACAACGATCTCCTGGTGCTCAATCCTTTTCGCGGCATCCCGATTGTCACGGCCGCGGCCTTCGTGCAAGGCGTGTCACGTTAGTCTTTTGGAAGAGGGTATTTGACAATCTGCCTCGGCTGTTCGTTCTCTCTAATGATAGAAATCTCCCAGTTGTTGGTGAACGCAACATGGCCGGGAAGCATTCTCTCGACAATCGCACCGTTCTCCATATCCACAAAACACTGAAAGAAGTGTGACGGTGAGTGGCCACCATTTGTACAAATGTATGGCCGACCATCTGAGATCGCCAGGCATACTGGATCACGATTCGGTCCTTTAATTGACCATGAAGCGGCATCAGTCGGCAACAAGACTGAATAAGCCTTACCAAACGATACCACTGTTGCGGCTTGCCATGACAATAGAAAAGACTCCGTCACTCGCTCGGGAAATGTGGGTCCAAGCAGTACGAGTTGACTTCGGTCTCCAGTTTGCGGAAGCTGGGTCTTTAGCGCAAGAAACTTGTCCTTATGATCAATAAAAAGGAACAAGTCGCCTGGCTCTAGTTGTTCAAAGCGCATCGTCCGAAGAGCGGGAATAACTTCCATAGCGCAAGCCTACCTTTCCAATGGTTCGACAAACCGCCGCCATAAATAGTCCGCCGCCTCCTTTTGTGTCAGTCGCCTTGTATCAAACAGCTTTGCGGTTTTGCTATATCCCATGGCCATTAAGGCGGATAGCCGAAGCTCACCATCTATCTCCTGCAATATCAGCGTTTCATTACTACCTCCTCCAATAACAACTGTGGAACCCTCTGCGTAAGAAATGCCGTCCTGCGAGTGTAAGCCGCCCCGCCAAACGCGACAGCGGCAAACGCTTTTTCCATGTATGAAAATCTCGGCAGTAAATTCGGTTGCTGTGTTCGGCTCGAAGTCATTCTCAATGCTCGCGTTACTCTGACTGAGCGAGGTAAGTCCGGAGTGAAAGTGGGAGCTGATAACCTCAAATGATCTCTTGATAAACTGCCGCTTTTCTACGTCTGTAGCTGCCCGCTTGATGTTGGGCATGTAGGCGCTTGAAGCAACCAGGTTCCTGTTTGATGTCGATGTTCCAGGAAAAGCCTTATGGGTGGGTGACTTTGCCCTGCCAGGAAAGTCTGGGCGTTGTGATGGCTTGGCGCGCTTTGCGCTGACACCTTTCGTAAGCAGTGCGCGCGCTGCCGGCTCATTGGTGTTGAGAAGACTTATATGGACAACCGACCTGAGAAGGCCTGGAGCCTGACAATCGCGAACGATGATCGGGACCAGCTTTTTGTCTAAACCTTGGGGGTCTGCTGCAAAGGCAGCGGCCCATTCAGGTGATGCAAACTGCGATTTCAGGTAGTCGGGTGAGAGAACCATGATTGTTCGCTCGGCTTCATCGGCGGCCTTCTGCATTTCCAAAACGAAGTTACTGCCGGGACGGAAGTCCCAGGCTTGAATAATAACCGCAAAGCCTTCCTCCTCAAGGACAAAGCCGATCCACTCAGCCCAGGCCTTGTCTGCAAAGGTGTAGCTTATGAAGAAGTCTGCCATCGCACTCTCGCTCTTTGCCGTTCAATACTAGTAGCTCCAGACGGCCAGATCATGGACACTCATTTCGCCGCCACCTCGTCTAATTTGAAATATCTTTGATCAATCTTTAGAGCTGGAAACGCAAGGCAGGTTGCATAAGGCAAGCCGTAGTGAATGTTTCGCGGCTGCGCATTGAAAATTATGGCCTGTGGATTAGGGCTATATTGATAAGCCTGCACTTGCACCATGGTTTGTAGAGCCGGCCGCAGATCACCATTCTTCTCGGCAATGCTGAGAACAAGCTCTTTTAATGTATCGACAGTTCCATCCACCACTTCGTGGTAACCGCTAATCTCTTTCTGTTCTACCATTCCGTAAGCCGACATAGACCCTATTCTGTGCAAGGTCACATGGGCCAAAGTCACCAGCTCCATGACGTATGCGTCCTCTATTGGGTTCATCAGACCCGGATTCTCAAGGTTATCAAGACTAAGCTAGTCGGGAGGGCGATTATAGAGGTGCATCGTCGGGCCGGGCTGGCTGCGGCCGACTGGTCAGTACGTGACCTTGAACGTCGGGCTGTCCTCCGGACGCGTGCGCCTGTGATCGTAGATGCGCGTGGTGGCGATGTTGGCATGCCCGAGCCACTCCTGCACCTTGGCGATGTCGGCCTGGTGGTCAAGCGCATTGGTGGCGGCCGTCGCCCTGAGCGCATGCGCCCCGATCTCAAACCCCAACTCGGCCGAGTAAGCCCGCACCAGCTTATAGACCCCATCCGCCGTGATCGCTTGCTCGTGGCGCCCGGTGCGGTTGTTGCGGACCGGCCGGAACAGCGCGCCAGGGGTGTCCTCGCCATGGCCGGCTACCTCAAGGTAGTCGTGGATGAGCGCCGCGGTGCCTGGGTGCAGCGGTACGTAGCGGGTCTTGCCGCCTTTGCCGGCCACCTTGAGGTGTGGCACGCCCTTGCGGGCGTGCTGGGCGTCCTTGACCTTGAGCTTGCACAGCTCCTCGCGGCGCAGCGCGTGGAACAGCAGCGTTGAGAGAATCGCCCGGTCGCGCTTGCTCTTGATGCTATCGGCCTGGGGCGCGTCGAGCAGCTTGCGCGCCTGGTGATCGCCAAGCGCCGGCGTCTTGCCTTCGCCGCTCTCGGCCTTCGGCCGCTCGACCCCTTTGACCGGGTTATGGGTGACGGCGTTCTTGTTGCAGAGAAACTCGAACAGTGAGGCGAGCGACGCGAGCCGATGCCGGATCGTGCTGCCGCCGAGGCTGCGGCGGCCAAGCTCGTCGCGCCAGGCGATGATGTGCGCGCGGGTCACCGTCCGAAACTCTTCCGGCCGCTCGATGCCGGCGAAGCGCATGAA
>Ga0116229_10011042_pt1 | contig 13421 bp, 9 predicted proteins | sample S1TSphgellanicum_3_FD_87313 | JGI IMG/M metagenome (GOLD analysis project Ga0116229, IMG submission 87313) | Host-associated microbial communities from peat moss isolated from Minnesota, USA - S1T2_Fc - Sphagnum magellanicum MG | ecosystem: Host-associated > Plants > Peat moss > Unclassified...
GTCTGATCTGTCCGTGGCGGGCCTGCAAAAGGCACTCGACCGTGCCTCCCACTGGGCGCGCACGACCGCCAAACGCAGCGTCACCGACTTTGAGATTCCAGAGGATTCGGAACCGACGGGCCGCTATGTTTCCCCCCTTGCCAAGCCGCTGCCAACGCCTGCTGAGCTCTACGACCTGCTTGCAAGCGAGGATGCCGCTGCACAAATCGACGCCCGCGTCGTCGATAGCATCGCGAGTCTGGAAGTGCGCCACGCCAGCCATCGCTATCTGACAAGCACCGGCGGCGATGTCGTCCAGGACTACCACTTCGTCATTCCCGCACTTAGCGTCACGGTGAGCGATGGCCGCGATACGCAATCGCGAAGCCTCTCGGCCGACTTCTGCCAGCAAGGCGGGTTCGAGGTCATCGACCACTGGGGCCTCGTGGGGGGCGGCAGAAGATGCGCGACCGAGGCGTTGGACCTTCTTCTCGCACCAAATTGTCCGACGGGCAAGATGGACCTCCTGCTTGCACCCGACCAGATGATGCTGCAGATTCATGAATCCATCGGCCATCCCCTCGAGCTCGATCGCATCCTGGGAGACGAGCGCAATTTCGCCGGCACGAGCTTCGTTAACCTTGACATGTTCGGCACCTACCAATATGGCTCCCCGCTTTTGAACGTCACCTTCGATCCGTCGGTGAGCGAGCAGTTTGCAAGTTATGCCTTCGACGACGAGGGACGGCGCGCCAAGCGTGAATATCTGATTCGTGCCGGCATGCTGGTGCGGCCGCTTGGCGGCGCCCTATCGCAGCAGCGAGCAAGAGATGCTGGCGCCAACGCCATTGACGGCGTCGCCAACGCGCGAGCAAGCAACTGGAACCGGGCCCCGATCGATCGCATGGCCAACATCAACGTCGAGCCTGGCCAATCGACGCTAGCGCAGCTGATCGAGAACGTCGAGCACGGCATCATGATGCGTACCAACCGTTCGTGGTCGATCGACGATTCGCGCAACAAATTCCAGTTTGGTTGCGAATGGGGTCAGATGATCGAGCACGGGCGACTGACCACGATTGTGAAGAATCCCAACTATCGCGGCATCTCGGCGAATTTCTGGCGCAGCCTGAAAGGCGTAGGCGATGCCTCGACGCGCCTTGTCATGGGAACGCCGTACTGCGGCAAGGGCGAACCAGCCCAGATCATCCGAGTCGGACACGCCTCGCCTGCGTGCCTGTTTTCCTCGATCGACGTGTTCGGGGGTGAAGCATGACCGCGGCCATGGAGAGCTATTTCGACGACCTGGTGCGATATATCGGCAGTGAGGTTGCCCAAGGCGAGGACTTCAGCTGTTACTTCTCCGCCGAACAATCGGACTTCGTGCGCTTTAATCACGCCCGGGTGCGCCAGGCAGGCGCTGTCGAGCAGGCCTACGTCGAGATCCAGTTGATCAGGCAAAAACGCCACGCCGCTGCCGAGATCACTTTGTCATTGCACCTTGAGAAGGATCGCGCGCACGTCAAAAAGACGCTGGGGTTCCTTCGAGGTCTGCTTTCGGATCTGCCGGAAGACCCTCTTTTTGCGCCCAAGACAAGCAGCGTATCGAGCCGCTCGGTCAGCGCCAATGCCGGCAATGCCAGCGACGCCATGGTCGATGCCATCCTGCGGCACGCGACTAACACCGACTTCGTCGGATTTCTTGCCAACGGCCCACAGCAACGCGGTTTTGCCGATTCGCTCGGACAGCGCAACTGGCACGAGATCACCAGTTTCAATCTCGAGTGGAGCCTCTACCACCAGACCGACAAGGCGGTGAAATCGGCCTTTGCCGGCCTCGCGTGGGACGAAGCGCAATTTGCCCAGCGCATGCAACGCTCACGACGCGACCTTGAGATCATCCAGCGGCCGTCCAAGCGGCTCACGCCAGGGGGCTATCGCGCCTTCGTTGCGCCCACGGCGTTATCCGAAGTGGTATCGATGCTGGGTTGGGGTGGGTTCTCCGAAAAGGCAAGACGCACGCGCCAGAGTCCCTTGCAAAAGCTGGTCGAAGGCCAGCAGCGTTTAAGCCCCTTGCTCACCATTCGCGAAAACACCACGGAAGGTCTTGCCCCGACCTTCCAAAGCGAAGGCTATCTAAGGCCTGCCACGGTCGAACTGATCTCGGCTGGCGAATACCGCGAAAGCCTGGTATCGCCACCGACGGCGCGCGAATACGGCATCGAGCAAAACGGCGCCGATACGAATCAAGAATCGCCGCAATCGCTTGACATGGCCGGCGGCACGATGGAGCACGAGGATGCCTTGAGAAGGCTTGGCACCGGACTCTACCTGAATAATCTCTGGTACCTGAATTTCTCCGACCGGATGAATTGCCGGCTCACCGGCATGACCCGCTTCGCATCGCTTTGGGTCGAAAACGGTGAGATCGTTGCACCCTGCGAGGTCATGCGCTTTGACGACAGTGTCTATCGCATGCTCGGATCCAATCTCGAAGCATTGACCCGCGAGCGCGAGTTTCTACCGGATTCGGCAACCTACGGTGGCAGGCTCACCGTCAGTCAGCGCCTGCCGGGCGCCTTAATCGACGATCTCAGACTAACGCTGTAAGGCAATCGCTGGCATTGGACGCTTCCCGTCCAATGCACAGATACACTAGCGGCATGCTGCGTGTCGATCACCTCTCGAAGTCACTGCCGCAGGGACGGCGCCTGTTTGAAAACGTCGATCTCAGGTTAGGGACCGGGGAGTGCGTCGCGATCCTTGGCGAGTCGGGCGCGGGCAAGTCGACGCTGCTGAATCTGATCGCCGGGCTTGACCATGCCGATGCGGGCACGATCGACATCGACGGCGTGCGTCTGACAGGTTTACCTGAGCGCGAGCGCACCCAGCTGCGCCGCTACAAGATCGGCTTCGTGTTTCAGGCGTTCCATCTTCTGCCGCATCTGACGCTCGAGGAAAACGTGGCCTTGACCCTGATCCTCACGCAACACAAAACCCATGACGCGCGCCAAGCTGCGAGAAAGGCGCTTGACGAAGTCGGTCTGGGCGATCGCACGCGCGACTATCCCCGCCAGATTTCCGGTGGCGAGATGCAACGCGTGGCAATCGCGCGGGCGCTCGCGCATCACCCCGTGCTTCTGCTCGCCGACGAGCCGACCGGCAATCTTGACGCCGGCAACGCGGCGCGGGTGTTGCAACTGATGCAATCGCTGATGCACACGCACGGCACGGCAACCGTGCTCGTGACCCATTCAGCAACAACCGCGGCGATTGCCGATCGACGTCTTCGGCTTACCGAAGGCGGCCTTGTCTCCCCGTGAATGCGACGCTGGCCAGATGGCTTGTGACTGGCGAATGGCGCAGTCACCCCGTGCGCGCCCTCGTCTCCATCGCGGCGATCGCAACCGGTGTTGCGCTTGGCTTTGCCGTGCACCTGGTCAACGGCTCGGCCATGCTCGAATTTGGCTCGGCACTGGGTGCGATCTCCGGCAATGCCGATATGGAGATCGTAAGCCGCAGCGGCAGCGGCTTCGCGGAGGACCTGTATCCGGCCATCGCACGATTGCCCGAAGTCGCCGTCGCGGCGCCGATTCTCGAGACACGCGTCGCGCTCGCCAATTCGCCTGTCGTGCTCGATGTGATTGGCACCGATCCGTTGACTGCGGCGCGCTTGAATCCGATCGTCGCCGCGGCCAGTTCAGACACGCAAAGTACGCTTGGGCTTTTTCGCGACTCGAGCATTTTCATAAGCTCCGAAGCCTTGGCGCGGCTGCATAAAAAGGTCGGCGACACGCTCGATGTGGTGGTCGCGGGCCGATCGATCGGACTTGAGATCACGGGTACCTTTTCGAGCTCGAATGCCGATCTCGCCTTGATGGATATTGGCAACGCGCAGTGGCGCCTGCAACGCCCGGGCGTGCTCTCGCGCATCGCCATCGCAAGACAACAGAACGCGAGCCTCGCGGAGCTGCAAAAGGCCGTGCTGGCGCTGCTACCGGCTGACACCACGCTGGTCTTGCCAAGCGATCGCGAGCATCGCACGGATCAGCTCTCACGCGCCTACCGATTCAATCTCGACATGCTGGCGCTCATGGCGCTATTTACCGGAGGCTTTCTGGTCTATTCGACGCAATCGCTGTCGGTCATGCGACGGCGCCAGCAAATCGCCTTCTTGCGCATTCTTGGCGCGAGCCGTCTTGAGATGCTCGGACAGATACTCGTCGAAGGGGCCATGCTCGGTGCCATCGGCAGCGCCATGGGGCTGGCGCTTGGCGGCCTCTCCGCGAGCGCGGTCTTGCGCGTGTTTGGCCCTGACCTTGGCGGCGGCTATTTTTCGGAACGCCCGACACCGCTGCACTTCACGCCCTGGGCTGCGCTCGTGTTCTTTGCGCTCGGCCTTGTCGCGGCGCTTTTGGGCTCGTGGTTCCCGGCACGCCAACTCGAGAAGATGACACCCGCCGAATCGCTCAAAGCCCAGGATGATAGTGTCGATCCGCGCGTGCGTCCGGGCATTCTGCAGGCGCTCTTCCTCGCGCTTGGCGCTCTCGCCGTGGTTTTTCTGCCCGCCATCGACGGTCTGCCGCTTTTTGGCTCGCTTGCCATCGCGCTCGTGCTTTTCGCGGGCATTGCTGCCATGCCCTGCGTTGTCCGGTCCGTGATCAGCTCGATCTCGCCCTACTGCGTCAACGCCGCGCTGCCGGTCACTCTCGCGCTCAAGCGGCTCTGGGGCGCCCCGAGTCAGGGAACCGTCGCGCTTTGCGGCGTGGTCGCAAGCGTCAGCCTGATGGTCTCGATGGCGGTGATGGTCACCAGCTTTCGCGACTCGGTCGATGCCTGGGTCGTACAAATCCTTCCTGCAGACCTTTATCTCCATGTCAGCGGGCCTGGCGAATCTCTGGGTCTTGACGCGCCAACGCAAAGCCGCCTACGCGCACTTTCCGGTGTCGCGAGCGTCGATTTTCTCAAGGTTGTCCCGCTCGCGCTCGCGCCCGATCGACCCGCCGTGAGTCTTCTCGCACGCGACTATGGCGGCGAGTTTCCGACCGGGCTGCCCATCATCTCGGCCACCGCACCTTTGCTGCCAGGCGCCGATCCGGTCTGGATTTCCGAGGCGCTCGCCGATCTTTACGGCTGGCGCATCGGCGAATTGCGGCAACTGCCCTTGTCAGACGTCAGTGGCAAGTCACGAGAGGTCTCAATCGAGGTGCGTGGCATCTGGCGTGACTATGCACGCCAGACGGGCGCGATCGTCATGAAGGCGAGCGACTACAGTCGCGAGACCGGCGACACCCAGCGCAGTGACGCCGCGATCACGCTGGCAAGCCAGGCTTCTCTGGCAGAGGTCAAGCGCGACGTTCTTGCCACCCTCGGGCCAGACCTGCAAAGCGCTGCGAGCGTGACGACGCCGCGGGATATACGGCAAACATCGCTTGCAATCTTCGATCGCAGCTTCTTCATTACGTACCTTCTTGAAGCCGTGGCAATTGGCATCGGGCTTGCAGGTGTGGCCGCGACATTTTCGGCACAGACAATCGCCCGCAGTCACGAGTTCGGCATGCTGCGCCACCTGGGCGTGACGCACGTTGAAATCCTGTCCATGCTGGCAAGCGAAGGACTCATCCTTGGCATGATCGGCGTGGCTGCTGGCGCGCTCATCGGACTGCTGCAGGGCCAGATCCTGATCAAGGTCGTAAATCCCCAGTCATTTCATTGGGGCATGGAGACGCACATCCCGCTTGCGCTTTTGGGCTTCATCGTCGTAGCCATGCTTCTTGCGTCGGCGGGCATCGCGGTCGTCGCAGGCAGAAGCGCACTCTCGGTTGCCACCTTGCGTGCGGTGAGGGACGATTGGTGAGATATGCCGTTGTTCTCGTTTTTTCGATCGCAATGCTCCTTGCTGGCGCACTTGCGCATGCGCAAGAGGGCAGTAACGCCGGCAGCTTCGCGTCGCTGCCAGACAAGCTTGAGCTGACGTTTCCGACCGACTTCGGATCGCACGACGCCTATCGCACGGAATGGTGGTATGTCACCGGATGGCTCGATGACCACGGCCACCCGATCGGATTCCAGCTGACCTTTTTCCGTACGCGGCTGCTCGTCGACCCTGCCAACACCAGTACCTTCGCGCCACGCCAGCTGCTTTTTGCCCATGCCGCGCTATCTGATCCGCGCGAGGGAAAGATCCTCTTTGCCGAGCGTTCGGCAAGGGCCGGATTCGATCTCGCCTTTGCACGCAGTGGCGACACGGATGTCGGCATCATGGACTGGAGCTTAAAGCGCGACGCGCAAGACGGCCGCCTTAGCGTGCGCATGCAGGATTCGCGTTTTGCGCTCGATCTGTCCCTTGCAAGCGAGCAGCCTCCGCTATTGGAAGGTGACCATGGCCTGAGCACCAAGGGCCCCGCGAGCCACGATGCAAGTGCCTACTACAGCGTGCCGCAGCTTCTCGTGTCGGGAACGGTCGTCAAGGGCAAGAAGCGCTTTGCGGTGACAGGACATGCCTGGCTCGACCACGAATGGTCATCGAATTATCTCGATGCCGATGCCAAAGGCTGGGATTGGGTCGGCGCCAACCTGGCTGATGGCGGGGCACTGATGGCGTTTCGCATGCGAAAACTCGACGGCAGCACGCTTTTTAGCGCGGCCACGCGCCGCAGCGCAGATGGGCAGATCGTCCGGTTTGCGCAAGGCCAGATCGATTTCGCAGCCAAACGACTGTGGCGTTCAGCGTCCACCGGCATTAGCTACCCGATCGAGCAGGAACTTCGCCTTGGCGACAGTCATTTCATTGTCTCGCCCCTGATGAACGAGCAGGAAATCAACGCCAAAGGCAGCACGGGCACCGTCTATTGGGAAGGCGCGGTCACGCTCTTCGACGCGCAAAACCCGGCAAGACCGCTGGGTCAGGGCTACCTTGAATTGACCGGTTACGGCGAGCGCCTGCGCTTGCAATGACGCAAGACGGCACCAGTTAGGTAGCCTGCGCCTGTTGCGAGACAATAGCGGGTCAGAACCCCCGTACCCATGCCAGCCGATATCCCGACCCCTGCAAGACCGGCGTTTGGCGCGCTCGCGCGCCTTTGGCCCTTTCTTGCGCCATACAAGCGGCACATGGCGCTGGCTTTTGTCTATCTCGTGGTCTCCTCGGCGTCAACCCTTGTCGTGCCGGCGGCCTTCAAGCAGATGATCGATCACGGCTTCACCCAGGGCTCAGGCACGACGGGCGGTGTCAACCTGTACTTTCTCGGCCTCTTTGGCGTGTCGTGCGTGCTTGCCGCAGCCACGGCCGCACGCTTTTACATGGTCAGCTGGCTTGGCGAGCGCGTGGTCACCGATTTGCGCAGTGCCGTCTACAGGCGGATGCTTGGCCAGTCCCGGGAATTCTTCGAGACGACGCGCACGGGCGAGGTTTTATCGCGCCTGACGACCGATACCACCCTGGTGCAAACCGTCGTAGGCTCAAGCCTGTCGCTTGGGCTGCGCAGTCTTTTTACCTTTATCGGCGGCATGGCCATGCTTGCCGTCACAAGCGCCAAGCTGTTTCTCATCACCATCGGTCTGCTGGCACTTGTGGTGCTCCCGATTGTCGTGCTCGGACGGCGCGTGCGCAAACTTTCGCGCGATAGCCAGGACCGCGTTGCCGACGCTTCGGCGCTGGCCGGGGAGATCCTCAATGCCATACCCACGGTACAGGCGTTTACCCAGGAGCGCTACGAAGAAGAGCGCTTCGATGAGCGCGTCGAGTCCGGCTTTCGGAGCGCCATGCGCCGCACGAAAAGCCGCGCGATTCTGACCACGGTGGTCATCACCATGGTCTTTGGCGCCATCGTTTTCGTCCTTTGGCTTGGCGCAACCGCGGTCATCCAAGGCGACATGTCCGCAGGCGCGCTCGCCGCCTTCGTGCTTTATGCCGGACTCACCGCAGGATCGGTTGGCGCCATGACCGAATCCTGGGGCGATGTTCTGCGCGCCGCGGGCGCAACCGAACGCCTGACCGAGCTGCTTGATGCCTCAAGCTTCGTTGCCTCGCCCGCCGATCCAGTACCGTTGACCATCGAGCCACAAGGAGCGACCGTGGCATTTGAGGGCGTAACGTTTAACTATCCCTCGCGACCCGATCACGCTGCGCTGGAAGACATCACCTTGCATATCGCAGGCGGCGAGTCGGTAGCCCTGGTTGGGCCCTCGGGTGCTGGCAAGTCGACGATGTTCCAGCTGCTGCTGCGCTTTTACGATGTCACCCGGGGAGAAATCAGGATCAATGGGCTGGGCATCGAATCGCTGTCCCTGGAAGCGTTGCGCGACATGATCGGCATCGTGCCGCAAGACACGGTGATCTTCTCCGCCGATGCGATGAGCAACATCCGCTACGGCAAACGCGATGCCACTGACGACGAGGTGATTGCCGCCGCTCGTGCAGCGCAGGCGCACGAATTCATCGAACGGCTCCCTGACGGCTACAAGACCTTCTTGGGCGAGCGCGGCGTCAGGCTCTCAGGCGGCCAGCGCCAGCGCATCGCCATTGCGCGCGCGATCCTCAAGAACCCACCGCTTCTGCTTCTCGATGAAGCCACCAGCGCACTTGATGCCGAAAGCGAATTTCTCGTGCAACGCGCGCTTGACACCGCCATGCGTGGACGAACAACGCTGATCATCGCGCACCGGTTCTCGACGGTGCAGCGTGCCGACCGCATTGTCGCGTTCGAGGACGGTCGCATTGTCGAGACCGGAACGCATGCCGAACTGCTCGCAGGAAGCGGCCTGTACGCGCGCTTGGCCAAGCTGCAGTTCGCGGCGTAGCCTTCTGTAAAATGGCGCGAATCACGGCCACTTGCAAAGAGCGCTCGCCAATGCGAAAACCATGAAACAGTATCTCGACCTGGTACGAACCGTTCTTGAGACCGGCAGCTGGCAGGAAAACCGCACCGGCATTCGCACCATCAGTATTCCCGGCGCGATGATGCGCTTTGACCTCGAGCGCGACGGGTTTCCCGCGGTTACGACCAAGCGTCTGGCCTTCAAGTCGATTGCAGGCGAGCTCGTGGCGTTCTTGCGCGCCTCGCGAAGCGCGGCTGATTTCAGGGCACTGGGCTGCAAGGTCTGGGACCAGAACGCCAACGAAAACATCGACTGGCTCAAGAATCCCTACCGTTTGGGCCATGACGACCTGGGCCCGGTGTATGGCGTGCAATGGCGCCAGTGGCCCGCCTATAAGCTTCTTGACGCTAGCCGTGAACGCGAGGTCGAGGATGCGCTGTCCAAAGGTTTTCGCGTCGTCTCAACCCTGGAAGACCAAGGCACCCAGAAAGTGCTGCTCTACAAGGCCATCGATCAGCTGCGGGATTGCCTTTCGACCATCGTCAGCAACCCGGGCAGCCGCCGTATCCTCTTTCACGGCTGGAACTGTGCCGATCTTGACGCTGTCGCCCTTCCCGCGTGTCACCTGCTTTATCAATTCATCCCGCGCGTGGAAACCCGCGAACTGTCGCTTTGCCTCTACATTCGCAGCAACGACCTCGGTCTTGGCGCACCCTTTAATGTCGCCGAGGGCGCGCTGCTGTTGCATCTTGCAGCAAGGCTGACAGGCTATCGGCCGCGCTGGTTCACCTACTTCATCGGTGACGCCCACATCTACGAGAACCATCTCGACATGCTCAACGAGCAGCTTAGGCGCGAGCCCATGCCACCGCCCTCGTTGCGTATCAGTTCACGTATCCCGGATATGAAACAGACCGGACGTTTCGAGCCGCACTGGCTCGAGCTGATCGAGCCCGACGATTTTGCGCTTGTCGACTATCAGCACCATCCCGCGCTGACCGCCGCGATGGCGGTCTGACAGCAAGCGATTGCCGCACGTCTCTGGGGTCCGCAAAATGGCCGGCGGTAGCCGGTTGGCCGCGCAGCGCAGGATGCCTGTTGAGCACGCAGTGCGAATACGGGCCAGTGAAGAAGGAACACCCGCTTGCGGGTGGGCCTACTTCACATAGCCTGCCCTGTATTTCCGCTCGACTTCGCCGCTGTCATTTGCCATCGAACTTTCGACCATGTGCCGGTTGACGCCAGACTATTGGCCGATTACTGCCATGCTGCATGTCGATTCGATGCCATCAGCCGAAGGTGGGGGGTGCGATTTAACGATGTGGCGCATCGGCAACGCTTGGCGCAGACAGCAAAAAGCCGGTGCGGATTTTCTCGGCACCGGCTTTTTGCAACACGTCATGCCGACTTTCGCTTACTTTGGTCGAAAGATATCGCCCTCGCCCTTCTGAGCAAACGGCGAACCAATCGTCAATTCACCGCCCGTAAACTGATAGGGGAACATGACCACGACGGAATAGTGGTCACGATGATCCAACGCGACGGCAATAGCATCCGACTTCTGCCCAGTTGATGGCAAGGTCACGCGCACGTCATAGATCAGCGCCGTTGCTCTGTATTTGCCGGCCTTCGCGCCTTGCACGAAACTGTCTTTGAGCAAGCGGATAATATCGGCCGAATGTGGCTGCTCTCGTCCATCCGTCGCTCCTACAGCAACGACCGCGCCGCGTTTGTCCAGTGCGCCGCCGTAGGGGAAGAACTCGCCATGCTGACGCAGCATTTTTTGCGCAAATGGAAGCGTGGCAGTCATCAGCTTCTCGCAGTCGTCCTTCGGGGTGGGCGTCGGCTCGGCCCCGCCAGCCGTGGTAAAAAACAGTGCCATGATGAGTGTCCAGAATGCTTTCATTTTACGCGCCTGCTTGAATATAAAACGAAGCCCGCACTCGGCGGGCCTGGTTATGGGCTTGGGCAATCGATCAAATCACTTAATCATCTTGGCCCAAATATCATAGAGATTGCGTAGGCTGCTGCCATCTTTTCTTTTACCGAAAATTCCATATGCTAGCGTTACCAACATTCGCGCAGGATTAAATGGTGCCGCGCCGAATCCTTCAAGAACGGGTTGACCATAGTCCACAAATTTCTTATTTCCGAACGGCTGATCCCATCGCAATGATGCATGGTTCTTCAAGAAGACTTGGCTTAAATACATCCCTGTGTCGACAGCGAAAGAGAAAGTGCGATTCGTCAAATCCTCGCCGGAAACTTCAATGGGAAATAATAAACGGCTCTCAATCTCCTGAATTTCATCTTGGGTGCGTGGTCGTGTCTCGACTTGTGTGGCGAACCAGCGCCCCAACAACTCAAGGGATGCTGGTGTGAAATCTGCCTGCCACGTTTCAAATCCGGGCGTCTTCTGAACGGCGCGACTCAGTTCGTCCAGCCTTTGCGGTAGGACATCCTGGAACCATGCGAAATAATCCTTGAGTTCCTTCTTGGACATTTCCCGAAAGTTGAGCGTGAAAGGCGGCTGTATTATTGCGTAGGTCATGGTCAGTGAATAATGACGTTGATGCCGCTCTGTTGCAGCGTGTTTGGCAACGGTTGAGATGGGCCGCCGACACCGGTAACAGGGCTTTGAAAGAAGTGCCAAGTCGCACCCTGAACTTGCTCGGTCTGGATCAGTTCCACATCTTTGGAAATCTGCCGGCTGATATCAGACGTTAAGGACGTATAGCCCACCTTCGATTCATGTGCGAATCCATCCACTAACTGATCAACATATCGCCCACCCTGGCTGGTACGGTAATAAACCTGCGATTCCCCACCCATCAGCTTCAGCGCATCTTCGCCCACCTGTCAGCGGCCAAAGCCAACCTGTCGCGATACCTTCAGTTCTACAACGGCCGACGTCCCCACAGCAGTCTTGACTCTGACAGACGCGATTCAATCGAACTTGCTATCACTCGCCATCTGGCAGCAGCGCCAGGGGGCATCTCGCGCCTGCGCTTCGTCAGGGGAGCGACTTGCATCGAGCTTCCTTTGGAAGGCGCCCCCACGCGCCAAGCCCTTGCCTCTGCTAGCAGCTCCCCGGATCTGGCCCATGGCGCTCTGTCACCACCATTACTGACCTGGCCGCAGGCACAAAAAAAAACGACCCTCCGAAGAGGGCCGTTCAAGTACAAACTTTTGGATACTTCGGACGGCCCGCCGGTACTTTGGCGGGCCTTTTGCGACTTAGAACTTCAACGTTGCGCCGATGCTGAAGAAGCGGCCAACCGCACCTGCCTGCTCCAGAGCTGCGTCGTAGAACGCGCCGCCACCGCCGCCGTACGTTTCATAGTCCACCGGTGCCTGCTTGTTGAACACGTTCAAAACCGAACCATGGATGGACCATTGTTTGGTCAGAGCGTAGCTCGCATACAGATCAAGCGTGGTGAAGCTATTGATCGTGCAATACTCGGAAGGCACGGTACCCGGGAATGCTGGGCCGTTAAACGAGTGGTTGATCGCTCCAACGCAAGTCGTAAGCGGCGACTCGGAAGGATCGACAACGCTGAATTGGCTCGTCCAGTTCACCGTGCCGGTGATCTCGAACGGACCGCGATCGTAGGTCAAGACGAACTGAGCGCGATCACGCGGATTACCCGTGTCACCCGAAATACTGGAAGGTCCGTGGGTGCCTGCCAGCTGTACCGCCTGCTGACCGGCGCCAAACGCTTCCTTGTAGTTGAAGGTATGGGTCTCCGTCAGGTCGGCCGTCAGCTTGCCGTACTGGTCCAGATCGAACTTGAAGCGTGCGTCGACATCGACCCCGTTGGTGGTCGTGAATGCGGCGTTCTCATACGGGAACGGTGCGTACACGATCGTGCCGACCGGCGTCAACTGGTTCACCGTCACGCCTGCGGCATTCACATACGGTGCAACAATCGGGTTGCCGCGAACGATGTAGTTAAACGGATCGTAGGTCGGGTCCGATTCAGCCGAAATGATCTGGTGGGTGATCTTGATGTCGTAGTAGTCAATCGACAGGTTGAACTGCTTGAGCGGCTCAAGAATCACACCCAGGGTGTAGGTGCGCGATTGTTCCGGTTGCAAGTCCGTACCTGGCGTCTGCAGTCCGAGCAATCCGACATTACACTGGGTCGGGTAGTTGCCAGGTGTCGTGGCCTGGTTCTTACCCGGATTCGGGCAGAGGATCGGATCGGGCAGGTTGGTGAAGAAGAACGCCTCACCGGAATTGCCTTGCTCAGCCGGATTCGGCGCGCGGAAGCCCGTCGAATACGTGCCGCGGAAGGTCACTTGCGGGATCGGATCGAACTTGAAGCCGACTTTCGGATTGGTCGAGCTGCCCGTACCCTGATAATCGTCGACCCGCGCCGAGGCGTCGATTTCAAGCATCTTCAGGATCGGGAAAGCACCTTCGACGTAAGCTGCAGACACGTTCTGGTTACCGACAGCAAAGGCGTTGTTGGTTGGATATTCAACGCCCGACGCGGCTCCCGGTGCAGCCTCGGAATCGAGTTCACGATGGAAGAAATCAAGGCCGACGCCAACAGACGCCGGGCCGCCTGGCAACTGGAACACATCCCGAGACGCTTGTGCCGAGACAAATTCCAGGA
>Ga0116229_10011046_pt1 | contig 13415 bp, 13 predicted proteins | sample S1TSphgellanicum_3_FD_87313 | JGI IMG/M metagenome (GOLD analysis project Ga0116229, IMG submission 87313) | Host-associated microbial communities from peat moss isolated from Minnesota, USA - S1T2_Fc - Sphagnum magellanicum MG | ecosystem: Host-associated > Plants > Peat moss > Unclassified...
AGAAGGTTTAGTAGATCAAGCATGAATCTGCACCAAAACAAACCACCCACGTGGTTAGTTCACATTCCGGGACCCCTTTGGGTGTTGGGACTTGCCACGGGCATTTGGACACACAAGACTCACCACGGCCCGGACTAGGGGGAAGCCACCACCTTCCCCCATATAGTATTCTCTGTGGCTAGTTGCGAAGGCTACATCCGAATGGCACAAATTCCCGGGACTCCCGAAATGGAGTCCCGAAATTGTCCCAACGAGACTCCCGGAACTTTGAACCGCCATAACTCCCGACTGCAGAGTTGGATCGCGACGAGGTCTGAACCAAAGTTGTAGCCCTTGTCGAGATCTTTCCAACGCCATGTCGCACGTCATCGAACGTCAAGAAGAGGTCGATTCCCAACTTTTAGTGGTCGGGAGTCAAACTGCCAGTTTGACTTCCGGCCCTTCTTTTGCCCATAACTTGAGCTGGAGATGTCCGAATTGTCAATGCGAGGGCATTTTCGATATCTACGTTTCAAGACCTTTCTAATGACACCAAGAACACCCCAATGCGAGGTGTTTTGGGCCTTTCTGTTGAGCTCTAAACATTCAGGAGTCCCGGAAGACTCGCAACCTCCAACTTTTCCAAGTGTTGGGCTTCACCCCCACACTTGGTCAAAGTGGGGTTGCGACATTTTTGGTGCACATATGAGACGTGGGCAGATATGGATTCATAAAACTCACCACGGTCCAGATTTGGGGGAAGCCACCACCTTCCCCTTTATAATATTTTCTATGACACGCCATGAAGGCTACATCCAAATGACATTTTCCTCAGGAGTCCCAAGTCAGGGATCCTACAATTCTAGAAATTGAAACTCCCACCACTTTGGACGTCCATAACTTCTTGTGAAAAGTTCTGATTGAAGTGAGGTTTAAAGCAAAGTTGTAGCCTTCGTCGAAATTTTTCCAAAGATATGTGACACACCTCCTACACACACATAACTCCAAGCGATTCCCAACTTTTAATGGTTGGGAGTCAAGTTGACACTTTGATTTTTGACCTTTCTTTCAACCATAATTTGTGTTGTAAATAGTCAAATGATCATGTAAGCCCATTTTAGACATCTATGTCTTAAGATCTTTTCAATGGCATAAGGAAGTTTTCAATCCAATGAGTTTAACCCTTTTAACCACTCTCTAAAAATTTGGAAATCCATCAAGATTCTAACTCCCAAAATGGGAATCCATTTAGGAGTGCGTGGGTTTGTTCCCTCACACTTTCTGGCACTCCCAAGAGTGTGAATGTGACTCCAAGGTCACATTATCGGCCAACACCTTTCCATGCCCTTGCTTTGATTGCGAACCCAAGGTTAAGGTCATGACATTAAGAGTCGACAATTGATAAACTAATGGCCATGGGGATGCAACAATCTCCAACATTTCATTTTTCGTTCTACTCATTTCAAATAGGTAGGATACTAATTGAATTCTTTCGAAATGGAAAAAAAGTAACAAATGACTAAATCCATGCCCACAAGCATGGAACAATAATTTAAATCCTTGTTCTTAATACTCCATTTTCATTTCATTGGGTAGGGGTATTAGTTGTCTTTTTCACAAAAAACAAGTAATCAATTGGCCTCATTCAAAGTGAGATTCATGTTTTGACTTCCATAATCTTGAACATTTAAAAAAATTTAGTAAGAGTTCATTGTACGATGTGTACATGTAAAATGGCAATTGAGAGGGTTAACATTAAAGCATTTTTCTACCACATTAGAAGAAGAGGAGTCAATTGAGGGCTATTATATAGACATCTATCTATATGAAAAAAAGGTTGTGTGTGCGTTTTATTTTTCAATCGTCCTACCTTTAGCAAAGTGAAGTTTTGGTGACCAAGGGTATCACAATTAACATTAACAAATTCATGTGGACTTATTATGTACATAAACAATCTATTTCAAATCTGAGTATTTCAAATACCATTCTTGGAAGGCATCAAATGCCATATATGAACATTGTAAACAGAAGCACACTAATAATGAGACTCAATTTGGAAAACAATGTAGGCCATAAAAAAACACTCTACAATGCACCAACAATTGGAAGTAGATAAGAAAATTCGTGGACAATGCATTTGTAAAATATCAAGAAATTTAGTGCTTCATCTGCTATATGTTTTGTGCTTCACATTTGTGTTTGGAAAGTTGATTGCATCTTTGTGAATGTGGAGATGTGAGTGAGTGTTGCACTTGGATGATGATTAAGGAATTTTAAAAAAATTATTGAAATTTGAACACTTTTTAATCGTTGATTTGGAAGGGTAATGTGAATGGGTATTGTTGATGTCAAGAGGAATGGGAAAATTCCAAAGTGTAAGCATTGGCATTGGACATGCGATTGGGGAGTGTGTCACAACCTTAGCCTTGGGCTCACGACCAAAGTAAGGGCTTGCAAAGGTGTGGGTCAAGAATGAAGCCTGGGAGTCACATTTCATGCTCCCAAAAGTGTAGGAGAGTGTGAAGGAATGAACCCCACATTCCCAAATGAATTCCCATTTTGGGAGTTGGAGTCCTGATGGACTTCCAAATGTTTAGAAGGCAATTGCAGGGGTCAAAATTCATTAGATTGAAAACTTCCTTATGTCATTGAAAAGATCTTGGAACATAGATGATTAAAATGGGCTTGCATGATTCATTTGGGTACTTAAAACATAAGTTATGGCCAAAAGAAGGGCCCAGAATCAAGGTGCCAATTTGACTCCCGACCATTACGTGCCGTATATTGTTGGAAAAATCTCGATGAGGGATACAACTTTGCTTCAGACTTCATCTCAACTGGAACTTTGCACAAGAAGTTATGGGCCTCCAAAATCACGGGAATCTCAATTTCGGGAATTTTGGGACTCCCAACTTGGGAGTCTTGAGACAAAATGATGTTTGGGTGCAAGCCCTGTGGCCAGGCACAGAGAATACTATAAGGGAGAAGGTGGTGACTTCCCCCTAATCCAGGCCATGATGAGTCTTGTAAGTTTGTGTTTGCCCATGGTTCGTCCGTGCACCAAAAGTGCTCCAACTATGCACTAACCAACTTATTGTTTGGTTTGTGTAAGTTCGTGTGAATAATTGACTCACTTGTCACTCGTCCTAGTCCTCATCCTGAAGCTTTAGAATGCTCCTCTATCCCCGAAGTGCTATGAAACAAGGAGTGTACCCCAACTCCTTATCCTTTCGTTGTTTTCACATTTGGACTCGCAATTGAGTCTATCAGGGAGCTTGGGGGTGTGTTAAAGTGATTATGTTGCTTTGGAAGCAGAAAAAATCCATTTGTTTGATTAACAAATAACCTCCCTAAGTTATGAGTCCACACTATAGCCACAATTTGAAAGCAAGAGTGGGAAGTTGGGTAATTTCATCACATTTTGGTGAAATCTTTTGTTATCAATCAACATCAAAAAATGTATAAGAACTTGGATGATGGGCCATAACACCTTGAAGATGGGGTTTGGGTGTTCATAAACATTAATCAATATTCAGGATTGAGAATGAAAAGATGCAAGAGATTTTCCTAGATACATAAGTAACCCACCATGCTTCCCTTTTGACATTAATGACTTGTTAATATTAATATTTTCTTTACATTCTAAGTGGGAGGATTTTAGTCATTTATATTTCTTGTTGATTTTGTGTACTCTAAAAGTGAATAACATCTCTTTGTACACCTTGACTTTTGCCTTTGACTTTAAAGGGGATTTGGAGCTAGGGTGCAATCCAAAGATTGTGATAAAGAGCTATAGTCAATAGGGAAAAAAGGTCAAAGTATTGAGGAGGTTAATGATTTACTTTGGGGTTATGAAGATGACATCACAACTAAAATAGAGGCACAATCCATTCTTTGTATATGTTTTTACTCTCACTGCTCATCAATTGTTCATTCTTTGATGTAATCAATGTCTTTAATACATTAGAGCAAGCTCCTTCAACCATAAAAATTATGAATTTTTAGAAATGTTCTTGTTAAACTTTCTTCAATCTAAAAAGCCTTATAACACAAAACGTGTTTCCATAATTTTGTATATGTACGTACCTAGTACCCCAATGTATTAGATCTATGCTATCTTTTTTTTTGTGAATGGAAAGAAAAAAATAATTGACCAAATTGTGCTTTGAGCACAAGGGATCATGGGGTAAACATGATAAAGTTAATGCAAAAATTACTAAGATTATAGATTTCTATGAAGAGAAGGCATGCTTGGTACAAATTTTCACTTGTATCATCACAACATTTCAATTAACATATATAAAGGTGGAATAATTTCTAGGCTTTTCAAATTTAGTAAACATTAACATCCACTATCCAAGATTATTCATGACACGCATTTGTCATTTTTTGGAGCTACATGGTACTTACATTGTGATTAGAATGTAATGTGCATCAAACAATTGCATTTCGTTTGCAGCTTCATGACCAATTATCCATGGTGACTCTCATTCAATTTTTTTATGGCTATTGCAACACTTAGACATGTATAATGAAATTGTTTAGTTGAAAATGTTACAAATAACCTTAACAATTATTTAGTCCCAATTGCATCCAACATATGAAGTGAAAGAGTAGAAATAGAAGCTTGTGAACTCCGCATCCTGTTTCATGCATGCATAGTTTTTAGTGTCAAATTTAGGTTTAATTATGGGTTTTGCTTTTGTGACTTTCAAGATATAACTTTTTCATTGATAACTAAGTGAAGGTTAGGTGTTGTGATGCGCTCCTTAGTCCTTGGTTAGTCCCAAGTTGGGACTAACTTGCTCAAGTTGCGAAACTAGGAAGGACTCGGGGCACGCTCCCAGTTTCCAGCACTAAAGGGGGTGAGAGGGGCGTGCTGAAAGCTCCGAGATTAGACTAGGAAAAGGGACAAGCTACTTAGTTATTCGATCCTACATCCAAATCCAACCAACAAGTTGGTTAGAACTCAATCTACACACTTTTGGTGTTGGGACTAGCCATAGGCAACCTTGGACTCACTTGACTCACCACGGCCCGGACTCGGGGGAAGCCACCACCTTCCCCCATATAGTATTCTCTGCGTCTTTCCATCGCACTTGCATCCGAATGGCACTTTTTCTCGGGACTCCCAAAGTGGAGTCCCGAAACTGTCCCGGTTTGGATTCTCGGGATTTTGGGCGTTCATAATTTTTCGCCCTGAGCTCGGATTGAGACGAGGTCTAAAGCAAAGTTGTAGCTCTCCTCGAGAGCTTTCCAATGGTGTGTTTCACTTCACCTGCACACACCAGGATCGAATCGATTCCCGACTTTTAGTGGTCAGGAGTTAAATTGCCAGTTTGACTCCCGGCCCTTCTTTTGACCATAACTTGTGCTGCACATGTCCAAATGGCTCATACAAGGCCATTTTGGACATCTACACTCCAAGACCTTTCCAACGATATAAAGAACGCCTAGAAACAAGGTGTTTTGACCCCTGCAATCGCGTTCTGAGTTTTCGGGAGTCTCGAAGGACTCCCAAGTCCCATTTTCGGGAGTGTGAGTGGCAACCTCACATTTCCTTCAAAGTGGGGTTGCGACATGTTGACTATTTTAAGGCTATAGATGCATTTGCAGCAAATTGACTACAATTTTGAGTTTTACAAACATGGAATTCCCTTTCTTCCATTCTCAATAGTGAATAAACATTAGTAGAATAGATGTATTAGAAGATTATGTGCATTTACTATTATGTGTTTCTAGTCCTTTATGATTACAAAGGTCTCTCGTTGGATGCATTGTTTTCAAATTATTCATTGAACACTTGTGTAGGATCAAATGTTAATAATTCTTGGACTTTGCCTTCAGATTTGGGAAATAGTTGCAATTTGGATAATGTTCAAAAGCATGTGAAATCATCTACCCTTTTTGAACTACCTCTACAAATTATAGTGTGAAATGAATTTTTGTAAGGTTCTATGAGCTTTTTAGGGTACATGGAATGTAGATGTACTACTCATTTTGTATCCATGCACCCACGTTTGATGCAAACATGATATACAAACTCAGGTTGGATTAATGCAATTTGGCCTAAAAATGTGACGTCACCTTTCTTGCTAAAAAATAACTATACACTATATGATTTTATTATCAGTATTCATGTCCTAACTTTGGACCTAACGTGACCAATTTAGTGTGCAAAAAATCACCACATGTCCCCTTGTTGATTTGAATTAAAACCATAATTCTGTTCAAAATCATTAAATTTCTTTATTCAAATCTTGTAAAATAGTGGAGTCCTTCCAACTGTAGATAATTCTTCATCTCACAATGAAAAAAAACATTTACCTTTAAGTTAGTCTCAATGCCAATAGTGAGAAATTGAAGGATTAAAAAAAGACATCCAAAGGTCCATTATCAATACCCCACCCTTCAAGCCCCATATTGAAATCTCCCAAAAAAGTTTACTTGGCAACATAGAGTTTGGTGGAATTGCTTTTAATACCAAACCTTTAAATATGATGGGCCCCTTGTATATAGACATGAGGAGTGCCCCCAACATGCAAAATACTATGCTCAAAATTTTGGCTTGCCCATCCCATTGCTCATATTTAACCTCCTTTGTCTTGAAAAACATACAATCATCCTATAAATCGTATGCACTTTGTGAGTTTTCCTAGTAATTCATTGGGATAGCAAAACTCCATGTCAAATATGAAATCTAACATTTGTAAAAAAGAACAATTGGACACAATTATGCACAAGATAATTTAACAAGATCCTAAAACAAGACAAAGTTGATGAGTTTGTTTGGCCCACTTAATGACGCTAAATTGTAAGTAAGTAAGTAAGTAAGTAAGATGAGGACTACAACTCGACACAAATTCGCAAAAGAAATCAAGTTGTAGAAGTTGTGTTCATCATGAACATGTAATGAACATGTTGTTAGAAAACCTAAATCACTTGATGCTTGAAATGGAAAAAAAGAAGGTAAGTAGCCTTGACCTGCTCGAACTCATTGCATGCCTTTATTACAACTTTCCTAATTTTACACACGTTGATAGCATTTGTCTCTCCTGACATTGACTTTATTGAATTCAAGGACCACCTTCCAACACATGCATTGTAAGCTCCTAATCTCTTATGTGATCATCTATGTATTGAGCAGAGAGAGGCCCACAAATACCAACAAGTTAGTCTTACAAGAATTACCCTTTAGCATCACACTTCACATAGAAAAAACACTTTGAGCTTTTGAGTTTCAACATACACCAACTTTCTTCATTGCATCATCATTAATAAATATTATGTGAATATGAATTTATTCACCATAATTGTACTAGTTGAATTTTGCAATTATTAAAAAATTTGAAAAAAAAATTGTTTGATACAAATGTTTGCATCATGCATTATGAATGACACCATATACAAATACAGAGTTCATTGTTTAGAAAATCAAAGGAAAATCAAATGCAAATGGAATCATGATTTTTAATTGTGAAATTCTTGAATTGACATTAAATAACCTTTGATTAATCCAAAGTTTTTTTTCCCTGTTCAAGGGGTTTTAGTAGTAACAATAATTATTTATTATAAATAGGTGATTATAAATAATGGATACAATAATTACATCAATTATGTAATTATATTACAATTACTTTTTTTGAAACATGAAAGTTATAAGTTTTACATTATAAATAGCAAGTTAAATTATAAATTATGTAATTAATATATAATTTCTCTGATTACAATACTTATTTTTTATTACTCAAAATATTAAATCTTAGAATTAGTTTTTATGTTACAACCAATACTTTTTTTTGGGCAAATTTTTGCAACCTGGCCACAAGAAAAAGGGATGGCAAATCCAACAAAGGGATTTTTTTAAATAAGTTTTTTTGGTTACATAAGAAGTAACTTTAATTCCAATACGCTAATTGTAGTATTTTTATTGTGAATATTGTAAATATAAATTAATAATTTAATTTATTGTAACATAATCATGGAATTAAAATAATTACAATGGTTTGAGAGTACTGAGAATATTAATAATTAGTGTGAAAACTTATGATATAATTATAGTTTCATTTTAAATAAGTGATTATAAATAACAAATACAATAACTTAGTGTAATTAAATTAGTCTAATTACAGTTAATTACATCAAACAATGGAGTTAGCATAAAATTACTAAATTTTTTTATTAATACTAATTTAAAATAAAAATCGGAAATTATGACCACTAACTTTAGTTATAAATTATATTTTTAGTGCACTTAATGTATAACTAGTACAATTATTGTAATTTTACAATAAATTCAGATTAATTGTGGTAATTAATTGTACTGTAATCACTGAAAGTTTTTGTATAATTTGAACAGCCCACTTTTCAGTCCTTGCCCAACACCTAAGATTTGCAAAAGAGCTTGGCATTAAATCTCTGTTGTAAGACTACTCTATTCAGAGAAGAAAATCCAGAAAGAAAAGTAACTATTTGGTTTCTTCATGTAGAAGAAGCACTCCAAATAGGTCCATTGTCCATTCCTACCTTCAGACAAGGCTGTTACGTTCTAAGACAACCAGAAGTGCTTGTTTCCATGTGGAACACAACCAGAATACAAGGCTGTTATGTTCTAAGACACCAGAATCACTCATTTCCATGTGGAATGCCCCCAGAACACAAGGCTTGTTCCCATGTAGAATGAACACAGAAGACATGTTCTAGGGTCCAGAAGGGCCCATCCCTCATGGGTATGAGTTGAGACACCAGAAGGGCAAGCAAGACAATGTTCCATCAGGTGGTAAGGGGCTCTTACCGCAGCCTGTTCTGGAGTGTAACTGGCCTCCCCCACCATTAATTCACATCACAACTGGAACTAGCAGATCCCGAAGTGGAACCTGTCCCACTGGGAAAAAACCTCAAAAAAGTACCTGGATAAGATCCACAAACCAAAACCGGTTCAGGCGTTGAGAAAGTAAGAAGGGACCTATTAAGCACTGCCGTGGGTTCTACCAGGCCTGATCCAGGGCGTAACCAACATCCCCTTCCATTCAATCAAATCACAAGTGAAAATGGCAAAGACACAAAGTGGAACTGGCAGAACCACAAGTGGAACTCACAGATGACCACCTGTCTCAACCGGGGAAAACCCTAAAAATGTACCTGAATAAGACACAAAAACTGGTTCCAGCATTGAGCAAGTAAGAAGGAACCAAATGAGCCAAGAAAAATACAATAGGACATTGGAAAAACCTGAATATGGGAAACCTGCAGTGCATATGAACACCCCAAGACTAGAAAGCTCAGTTTATATAATCAATGACAAAATGGAAATTATCACAATTGCTGATCTATTTAAGGCTTTTTGAGTCCTGACACCCAAAAAGAGTGAGAAACTGTGCATTTTGCACTTGGTCCCAAGTCACAATTTGTATGGACATGCTTCCTGCACCTGCTAAAGCATCCATATAATGTCATGCCTCAGTGAAAAAGAAAAAATTGCTACACAGAAGAATGAGCCTTGACCCAAGAGTGCCACACTAACCAGCAAATAAGCACTATCACTTTATCCTCAATTGGCAAATGAGGAGCAGTTTTCCAATCACTCAATGTGGTGGGATAAAAGGTAAAAGTTTCCCAAATGCAAACTCTCAATTACAACACCAAATGGACCCCCTAGTTATCATTGAGTGTTCACAGACATTTTAACACCCTCTGATACAAGAATTTTCTGAAAACCAACGTGCGACAAGTTGAGACTTCTCCACAACATGTCTTCAGTGATATTTCCAGAATTAAATGTCCTGGCAAGACAAACTTCCAACACAGTACTGGAAGACCTCTCAAGTTTCCAGATAGAAAATTGACACTTCAACTTAGGCACCTCTCTCTGGCTATTTTCAAACAAAAGTCACCCACCAAGTCCAAGAGGCTCCACTGTCAGTTATCTGGTGTCATCTTATCCACAGCTTCAGCCATCACCCCACGGCCCTGCAAGCAGATACAGCCATCAATACTTTGCAAACCAATGAAGCAATAGCCACCACTCATGCAAAACTTTGCATAATATAATGCTAAAACATGTGATACTCATTGTAATTCCCATAGTAAATCAAGCAGGTTTCATCTTTGCCTCAAATCAGGTCCTTTACTATACCAGTACAGAAAAGTAACTCAAACTGTCTGCCAAAGCCTCTAAAATGAATAAGCCATTATAATCAGTCAAATCTCTGCAATTAACAACCAACTACTTGAGTGATCATGGAGTTACACCCTCGGTGGATCCTTGTTTCAAGTTTAATCAAGTATCAAGAACATGATGTTTTCAAATCCTTCAGTACTAATGCATTGCTATCTTGCTGTGCTCTGGTGAGACATTCAGTCATTAGAGAGAGACAAAGATAGATTATTAAGCAACCCAAGAGTGCAATTGAAAATCTGCAAGTTTTCCATGTTGCAAATTGTAGAACCACCAACACACTATTGCCCTCTCTGACACAAGGACAAAAGTAGGAACACCTATGCATACTCATGTCGTGAATACTTGCATGAGAGTCAAAATTGCTGGAGCAGGTGGAAAATGCCAGACTTGCAGTCGTCCCATCAAACTGCCCATCACTTGAAGTACTGCGTTGCTCCATCAGCTCCACCTGGAAAGCAGCTTCCGCAGGAGGTAATAAACCCAAATCAGCACCTATCTGAGGCAACCTGTCCAGAGAATCCACGCCCTGTTGGCTGAGCTCCCCTTCACCACCAAGAGCAACAGTATCCATTTCTTGTAACAATGATGCTGAACAGCTAGAACTAGGTTGAGACTCCCTCTCAGTACCTCCTCCAGAACTTGAACCTCTTGTGTACCTTGCCTCCCCTACTTTTTGGGTTCCCAAGAAACAAGAGTCTTTACCCTGTCGCTTGGAGATTAACTGGGGACCTGAGTCTGGAAGAGGCCGTTTTAAACCCTTCTCTCTTTGGAATGGCTCAGGCATGTCAATATCCTCATCATCCTCAGCCTCCTGCATTGGCTCTGCTCCTGAACCTGAACTCTGTCCGTCAGCAGGCCTGACATGCAGGCTGCTACTTCCTGAAAGGCATTTACAGCAGTTCAAGAGGTGGAAAATGAAGAGGATCCCACAATAGGAGAGAAATTTGTGTTCACATCAACAGATGACTCCAGATTCTCATACTATTATCAACAACACAAGCTGTGTCACACAGCAAGAGAGTTGTAGAGAGTTGTACAAAGAACACAGCAAGGAACTTAGAAAATAAACCAACAGATAGTAAAACTGAACAAGCTTCTCCAAACAACACACTTCTCCAAATAGCATGACCCCATAAACCTAATCCGCATACTACACACCCCACTCACCATTTGCAACAGGAGGGCAGGCTTTCAAGGACCTGGACTCTGGTTCCTCATCATTTTGAAGAGGTACAACTTTCTGCTTTACCCTCTCAGGTGCTTTATCTGCAGTGATTTCAGAAGCCCGCTCAGCTCCTCCTGTCTTGTAGGGAGAAATGTGATGTGTTGTGAGCTGCAGAGAACCAAGTAAGTCGTTCTCAATCACATCATACCTGCAAGAAAACCACAAGCTGCATTTTAACAACCATTTCCTTCCAGTTTAACATACAATGATCTACAACATCACTACTCTTCGTCCTGGCAGATGTCCAGCCAACTGTTGATGTCAACAATAAGTATCAATGGGCAAACCAAATAAACTTGTCATATTCTCCATGCAGTTCCCTAGCAGTTCCTCAATCATACATCTTCATCACTTAATGGAAAACTCTTGCATTCTCTTTGAGGTTCCTTCTGCAGGTAAAATGACAGATGGGGGACCCATCTCCTCAGACAGATTGTACATCACTCTTAGAGGGAATAATTTGCACATGCCACTGATATTGTAATAAGCAGTGATCAAAGAGGGACAACAGGTGGGAGAGAGGACCATACATTCGCCGGCAAAGTGTGTCAGTAAGATGAGTAAGGTTGATAACTTGCAGACGCATGTCTCTTACATGAGAGTCATCAGTATGCAACACCAAAGGAATCTCCACCAACTTCGACAAGCGCTCCACAGTCTCTTCCAGCTGTTGTTGCTGATCTTCAAACAGGTTCTGATTGATAAGATTCTGCTCTACTGAAATGTCATCCTTGAACAGCTCATTCCCAAACATAAAGTATGCCAATGCAAATGAGTATGAAAGAGCTCGACGTGCACGGAATAGCCTTTGCAAACCATTGGTGAGCCAGCTATAGTCCTTGACTAAGTATTCACTGGCTTCTAGTGCTGTGATTTTCTCCTGAACTACCTCCCGCTGCTTCTGCTCAAACTTCAAAGAATCCATGTGTCCTTTCCAACGTGAATGATAGTGAATATATCGTTTCAAATCACGCTGCGCTCTTGCAGCTTCCTTCTCCTTCTCTTCTTTGAAACGACCACAACTGTGGCCCTCAATACTGCTCCAATTATGCTCTCGTCCGGTTGCTGCACCACAGAGCCAACTGCAACCAGCCGACATAAGTTAAGAAAGCACAGGCATGGGGAGTCTACACTGTCAGAATCACTCCAGCAGGTTTAGGGCAAAGCAATGTGCTGGGAGTCTCAGAATGTCCAACTGAACAATCTTGCTGATGCACCTATGAAATGACTGTGGAAGGAAACTCAGAATCCCAATGAGGCATGACAGGCCAGCAATAAACATCAGTACAGGGAAGGAGGAAAAAACTGATGAGGCATATTGATATAGCTGCAGGAAGGCACTACCAAAAAGCCTGGCCGCATATGCAGCCAACCAGGTTGCAACCACCATTCTTTTCAACAGGCTTGTGGCATTTTGGGCATGGTTTGGTGTGGACTGTGAGCCAGTTTACAGTCTCAGACTCATCTTTGCACTTTTTGTCCCAGAGAGTCCACATATCACAGGAACAAGGCGAATGAGGTTCTGCCATGCAATTGAAGCAAAATTGCTGCCCACAAATGCACTCGATTTCACAGTAGGGTTCGCCTTCCACTCGAATGGCATTGCCACAGTGAGGAATGCTGGGGCACCACTTGACTTTTGCATTGTCTTCAATGTATGACTCAAGGAGAAACCGCTCGTATCGTTCAACTGACTCTGGGTCTTGTCCCCCCACCAGTTTTCGCACTTTGTCCTCATCACAAATAGCACTGCACTGGTGCTCCATACATGTCACACGCCGACTCTGACCCTCTTTGATTTTAATGATGAAGTATTGAGTCCAGCCTGAGAGAGAAAACCACTACTGCCATATTACCCATGTGTCTCATATATGTCTCACACATACATCACATACAACTATTCTATACAATATCTTTCATAAGAATAGAGAAATCTCCATTCTCACGATAAAGAAGAAAACAGCAAGGTTAACACTTCTTCAGGAAGCCACAGAAAGAACCAGTCAAGGGGAGATACAAAACAAAACAAAA
>Ga0116229_10011050_pt1 | contig 13411 bp, 13 predicted proteins | sample S1TSphgellanicum_3_FD_87313 | JGI IMG/M metagenome (GOLD analysis project Ga0116229, IMG submission 87313) | Host-associated microbial communities from peat moss isolated from Minnesota, USA - S1T2_Fc - Sphagnum magellanicum MG | ecosystem: Host-associated > Plants > Peat moss > Unclassified...
TTAACCGGCCTAAGAAGAGGCAGGTACTTGGTACTGACAGTATTTGATAGGGTTATTGGAGGATTGGAGGAGAGGACAATAACCCTATCAAATACAAAAGGGAAATATATTGATTTGGGACGTGATACTTTCTTTTGACATTGGGTGTTGAATTCAAAACTAGTGTATAGGGTGCTGGGTTGTTAGTGGTAATGGTTGCGGATGACGAGCCCTGTACATTTTCTCCCTGTTTCTTTCTAAGGAAAAACGGATCATTATAAACTTCTGTAGCATCTCAATGCATCTAGTTGCTGCTTTTTTAAAAGTGGGTTTGGAGTTTGGCAAAAGGGATGACCAATTTAAGAATTCTATCAGAACCACTCCAAAGAAAAAAAATGGAAAAGAAAGATATGATTGAGGTTCTGGTCATACTGTACACGACCTGTGTTATTGCTATGTACCAATCATTGGTACAGTTCAAACAAGAAAAACCAGTTAACTCACCTAGGAAAGACATTTGGCACCCAACTTATAGGTAGTTTCCTTTTGGACCTTGGTTTCTTGGAAGAAGAGTCTCACAGAATTGGGCAATTTATTTGGTCATTTATCAAGTTCCAAGTTGTCAACAAGGAATTTCGAAGGAACCAAATAACACCAATTTTGGTCTAAGCATAAATATAGAATCCAAAAGAATCCCATTTCATAAGCATAAATATAGACTTCAATGGCATCCAATTATGCCTTTTGGGAAACAAACCATTCAAGTCACAAAGCACCAAACAGAAGTCACCAGATGTCCTACTGGAGTGAGTGTGCCTAAAAAATGCAACTATTTTTGTTCTCTTACGTATAATAGAATAAAACACAGTTGTATGCCCATTATCCTAAAAAGCACTCTACTACATACTTTAATACAACATGTAGTTACTATGAAGTTGCTATGCAAAATGGTTGATAAAGGGAAACTAGTTACTATTAACATCAGAGACCCAATTCCAACAACTAGAGGGCTCACAAAGCCTCACTTGCCAAGCAGTTCTTCACATGGCTGGTAGTTTTACAAATCAAATGAGTCTGAATCAAGTTACTCACTTTATTGGGTTGACTTGAGTTAGTGTAAGTTCCGAACTGGTGCCAAAAAGTTAGTCTCTTTTTAGAGCTCTCTTCCCCTTCTTGTAACCTTCTAGAATATCCATAATTTTTTTCCCCCCCTACTTTAGGGTGGACTGTTGCTCTTTATGGAGCTAGGAGGGGGCCAAATTTCTGACCTTTTCTTTTCATTCATCATAGAATTATGTCCATCAACTGAAACATCTGAGCACAAATGTAGTTATGGAGATTGGACACTAAGGGAACATCGCCTCTTGCTGAGATGGACAACATTTGGAGCAATAATCCTTGTGACGCTTGGAATTGCACGTTTTTCTCCTGATAGGAAAGAGCGAATAGAATAATACCCAATTCATTTCCATAGTACCTTTTCTGCCTGTGAAGGCCTTATCCCATTTCTTTAGTGTAATTGGAGGGCATGTTACCCAGCTTATATTGGTTACTTAGAGCATGTGTTTGAATTTCGTGTCCCTTGAAGCCAGTGGTTGTAACGTGCAGCTAAAAGCCTGCAGGCACCCTGCATATAAGCATGTTGTGACCCAAGAATCCATAACATTGGGATAATTCATTGTACCATTGAGAATTATGAAGACTCTGCCATGCATTAGTCACAGTGATTTGTGAGGGCTCATTGTCAGATGCTTTTGAAGATTTCTTACATGATGAGAATGGTGAGATGCAAAATATTCCCATCTATGTTTATATTGCATCACTCCTATGTCCAACTGTAGATGTTGATCCAAAGTGGAAAGATTTCAAGGAAAACAATGGACTGGTATTGACAATAGAAAACAATGAGTGTTAAGTCATGCTTCTTACATGCAAAAATAGTGTCTCAAATGACTTCTAGTTATGCAAGCCAAAACAAAAGCATGTCATTTTATGATTAAACATCTTGCATCTTGTCTTTCTAGAGTTGAACATCCTACAACTTAAATTCTTATGGCTTAACATCTATCATCGTGCCTTGCATACATTAGATGCATATGACACTCCAAGCTAACCAGTACTTTCATAGTGTTACTTAAGATTCATAGCTAAAACTAAAAACTAATGTAACTAAAACCCAACCAAATATGGGCAAGTGCATGTTTTTACAAGTTTATAGACATGGGCCAAATTCCCAAATCACAGTCAATTTCAAGCCAAAGCCCAATAAATCCCCTTTTTCAAATGTGGATTTGGTGTGGACTCTTGAAGTGAGGCATGAGAGCACGAACAAAGTGTCAATCGATATTGTGTACATAGCACATGCATGTGTGTCTATGAGTTCTTAGAAGGTGAATGAGGTGATGTGAAAACCCTAGTGGAATGGAACACACAAAAATTTGCCCCCACAAAAGAATATAAATACCCCATCAATAAAGAACCACCTCAGCCATACTTAGTATAGTTTGACATTCCATGCATTTTCTTTTTCTTTTCAAATGTCCTTCACAAACACATATGATCCTTACCATAGGTATGTTTTGTAAGTATGATTGTGCATATAGTTTTGATGATTAGCACAATGACCCAAACCATGCAAGATTGATCAAACAAGGATGTTTGGTTACCTTTTCAATCAAGTGATTGTACACACAATTCAATGTGGTGGAGTTTTGCTTTTACCATTGAACACACACCTAAACAAATGGTGAATTGGCACATGGCCAATGGGATCAGAAGTTATCAACTTGCATGTCATAATATACACCCCTAATTTCATAATCTTTGAAAAATCACATTTGGAGACAATTGAATTTAAAACACACCACTAAACAAATTTATGACAAACACAAAACAAGTTGGTGGGAATGTGTGAATGTTGTAGAAGCCATGATGAAGGAGGACTTCATCCAACAACAAAACATTATGTATTTGGATTAGAAACATAAGATATGGGGTTGGCAGTTGCACAAAAACCTAACCATTTAAATTCAGTTTTAGGTTTTGCATAATTCGGAATATGTATTTTATTGTCAAAAACCTGGCGAAATTAATGGAATTCAAGTCCCTTTCACCCTACGCATTCAAACACCAATGCAATGTCACTCCATGCTTGCATCTGACCATAATGGAACAATTTCCGTGGATGCCACATTTGGCACAAATGATGTGAAATATTATTTGTTCACCTTGATGGGCTATGATGTTCATCACAATAAAGCGATTTTAACATGGACCATTACAAGTCAACAAACTATGAATGATTTGATCGAATGGCTCCAACCTTTGAAAGTGAAGATGTCATCAATCATGCTTAATTGGAGACCAAGTTGTTTCATTATTAACGACGCCCCTCAGGAGTTGTGAACAGTATGATGAATATGAATCCTACTTTACTTCTTTCTTCATAATTATGCTCAATGAAAATCAAAAGTTTCCCTTGTCCAAGGTCTTTTTCATTCCTATGAAGCTTACAATGTATTTACATATCTAGCTATTACTAAAAGTTGGTGTGATTTGTGTGTCAATGCTTAGGATTGTTTGGGTTATAGAAAACATCTTTATATTCCTTTATGCATGACATATATTAAAAGCATGGCACTTACATGTAATGGAAAAGATCAAAGATGTTGAAGTTCGATGAATGATCCTTCATGACCTATGTGATGTAATGTATATGTCCATTGAACTTAAGGAAAACATTGAAATTTTCAAAGAATGAAAGAAAATGAAAGTCTTACAAAGTTTTGAATAACAAAGTTTTGAATAACAAAGTTTTGATGACTCTTGGACACATTACTTTGGACCTATTGTTGCCAATTTGGTATGTGTTCATTTTCAATTTTAGTCTTTCAAAACAAAGGATGTTATTTTAGGAATGAGTGAATGTGAGCTATGAATGATGAATATGACTGGTGAACATGAGTAGGAAGGAATATTTTCAATAAATTTTTTCCATGTTAAAAAGTATATCCTTTAACATATTCTATTGACATGGATGAATATTTCTTGACATAATTTGAATATTCTTCCATATCAACAAAGTGTCCACGTGGCCAGGCCACATGGTGTTCAATGGCCTAACATATCCTGCATAAGGGGTCCATAAGGGGTCCATGCTTGATTTCTGATGGGGAGTTATGAAAAGATTTGCAAATAGATTTTGTGGTTGTTTAAACAAATCTAATTGTTCTAACCTCAAAGTTGTTTTGCCATATGTAAATGTTTTAAGGTCGCTAATCCCATGTAAGCAATCCAATACACGTTTCAAAATAACAATAAATACACAAATATATCAAATACCTACAAATATGTCATTATACGCATATATTTGCAATTGTGGATTATTTTGGGCAGCTAATGTAATTTCTTATGTGAGCTTGAAATAAATAATTAGAAAAACCAGTTTAGAGTGCATTCATCTCCAACATGTCACCAAATCCATATCTGTGCAACATTCTTGTTGAACACTACCAAACTTTGACTTGTATCCTTTTATATATAAAAGAAAACTAAAAAATGTATGTAGATGCAAAATACCAAGTAGAGGTAGGATATTAAGCATCTTCTAATCACTTGCAAGATTATAATATATATATATATATGGGTTGGTGATCAAAATGTTTATACCAGAGTTTCTAAACAACTTGTGACAACCACCTGGAAACAATCCATGACCAGCACACCTAATGAACAAAAATTTTAGGACACAATTTCATCAATAGTGTGACTATTTACTCAGATCCACTAGGCAAAAGAAAAAAAAAACCAAATCAATCTTACAACAAAAGTGGCCAAGGAATTATTCTAATGCAAAAGATGAAGCATACGAATTATTTGCATTTGCTTACAATCGAGAGATGGATTAACTAATGTTGGTAAACAATGTAGAGGACAGTGAGGAAGAGGAACCAAGGTTTTCAACATACTCGGAAGAGGGAATGACTAAAACAAATGATGAAGAAGAAACCATGCCTACTAGTAGAAAATGAGAAGGAAATGAAATGGTGGGTCCAATAGTGAGGAAAAACAAACCACACCATAGGCTACATTAAGGTTAGACATAGGTTCCAATGATGTGAACACAACACCTCTAGAAATTAGTTTTGTGCAGTACATTTATAGCAGAGTCTAACGACAACATTGAAATTCACAACAAGTGGAACTAAGAAATCAAGCAAAAAATAGAGTCAAGAGAAGAATCAATGAACAATTTTGAGTGACTTCAACTTGGAAGATCAAACTTGAATGTTCAATTGATTAAGTTTTAATTAGACTGTAGACATCTAGAGTTGAAAATGTTTTGTATAATTTGTTTGTATGCATTGGTATATTTTATGATTAGTGTTGAGAAAATTAAAATGTTAAATTTGGGTGTAAATTGAATTTGGATCCAAGAAATGGAAGATTGAGTTTCCCAAACAAAAGTGCAGATATTTAATTCATGAAAAAAAACACAAGAATTTTTTTTTTAAAAGTAATACATTCAAAAAAATCGGAAGTAACAAACCATTAGAGTCAAGGAAACAAAACCTTGGAAAAGAACAACATAACCAAAATCAAAATATCCACCCATCCATATTGGAACATTAGTCCACCATAGGGTAGATTAACAAGGTGAAACATGCCTTCTACAACCACTAGAATTGGTAGCCTTGAGCTCAGCCAATTATACCTTAGTTAAATAAGCATAACATCAACCAATTCTAGCTTGGCTAATGGACATATCATGGCATCGATGCGAAACATGATGAAGATGTGATAACAAAATTTAGGGATATCACTAAAACATATAAACCTTTATAGTGATATATCATTTATAGATTGGGAAAATATACATCATAATCGTTTTATGTAAAAGCTTATGACATGTCAACCATTTTTCTATGTTTTCTAATGTGAATATAACTCACATCATAATGGATTAGATATGTGAATGATCTTTAATGTGTTCCCACTCCATGTTTGGATGCAAATATTAAACCAATTTTGGTTTTTAAAAATAGAAGTTTATGTTTTTTCACTACTGGAAACCACATAGTTAAACCACCATCCAAAATCCATTTTCATTTTATTGAACCGTTCTTGTGTTGCCATGAACATTTTTTAAAATCCAAGACCATTTGAACAAAACTAATCAAAATTTTGAATAGTTCACCACAACAATCTCCTTCAACACTCACACATATTATAAATCTACAACTATTATGTTTTGGTTTTGAGCTGAACTAGACTTGCTTGAATGAATATGCATGCCACTCCATAATCGTATGTGGCATGTGATGGATCACCATGCATCCTCTAGGTCAACTCGATAATGGTTGCCATATGCCCACATGTTATCATAGGTGTAAGCTTTGTGACTTAATGGGTGAAATAGTTGCACAAGCTCTTTGGACACCTCCATTAGTCCTACATGGAGTTGTTGCTTCACATGTTGCAAATGTGGGAAAATCTACCTATAAATGTGAATGAAGAAAAGTAAGGTTTACATTTTGATGAAAACCATGAGCCCTTGCACATGCCCTGTGTTCCTATCTTCTCGCTTCATGATGTTTTTTTCTTCCATATATTCCCTATAATGCCGAATTGTCATATTTGAAAACCTTTAGTAAGAATTTATGAAAATTTAACCAAAATAGAAACACATTCAATATTGAAACCACTAAAATAACCACCATTTGATGACAAAAATTAGCCCACTAAAACATAGAACTATAACCAAAACATCATTGCATAAAAGTGTAAGTTTCACAACTAATTAAATTCAAGGGCAATACAATTGATCATTGACACCCAAAATTAACTAAAATAAAAATTGGCCCAAACCATTAGAAGAAACCACCATAAGGTGCATTCCTTTAAAAAGATAATTTAACACCATGTAAAGTTCACAATTAAAGACTCTAAGGGAAATATAAGTTTAAATCACCATGTTAAATTAGTCAAAATGGAAACCATAGGATCTAATCCCTTTTATTTTGGCCTTTACACCAAAGGATCATACCACTAAAGTTCTTATGGTGGGATTGCCACAACCATTGTAGTGGGATTTCCTACCACTATAAATGTGGTGGTTTCAAAATGATGTTTAACAAGTGGTATAAACATTAGGATCACGATGTCATCATTGAAGGATTAGGATTTAAATCAACTATTACAATGGATTTATATAAAATATAAAATTTAGAATACATTATGCAATTTTAATGGTTGTGGAGTTTGTAATGATGTATTCATGGATGGCCTTTAATTCCTCAACTGTTAGTTTCTTGTTTTTCCCTTGCCAACTAATACCTCCCCAATGTTTACCTCTTCTTCCTTAACATCCCACATCCAACGCCTAGTGTGAAGGTATGATGCAAAATGCTTGATATAAAACCTAAGTGCTTTGTCATACATATATTTGGATGCAATGCATCCTTCAATGTTTGCTTTGTTACAAAAATATTTCTTTAGCACATTCAACTACCTTTCAATTGGGTAACACTAGCAAGTTTATACATGTTTGCATATTTTTTATTCATCCACCAAATGGATGACAAGGTGGGTCATGAGGTCAAAAAATGTAGGTGGGAACCAAACCTCAAACTTGCACAATGTTTCAACCACAAAAATGCGAAAGGCATTAATCTCATTTTGATTCACCACCTTTGTGCATATGCATTGGAACATTGTACCCAAACATATAAGTGTTTTACATGGCCCAAGTTGTAATAAATTGCAAATGCCCATTGACATTATTTGTTGCACCATCACTTGGTGGTCATGGATTTTCATGTGTTGTACCCTCTGATTGCCCACATGTTTTTTGAAAGTTGTTACACACCATGTTGGTGTTTGCACTTCAACCACAAAATCCACAAAGGTTTTTACTTCATTCTGTGTGAAACATATGAAGCTTGTGGTTTTGTGTATGATCCACCCCCTTGTTGAGGAAGTCACAAGTGTTGAATCACCCTAGCCTCTTCTAGGTCTTTGCATATTTCAATTGTGTCCTTATCCCCAAAGAGGTATTTCAAAATGTTTTCTGAAACATTTCTCTCAATGTGCATGACATCCAAAATGTTCCATATGGGTAACTCTTGCAAAAGTAGCCACCTTACATCATTAAATTTAAATGTTGAACTTTGCTTTGGATGCATGGTTCATTAAAAGATTAACCAACAAATTACTTATTCATATAACAAATTCCCTTGTCTTTTCTACTGCCATTGACTAACTAGATCCCATCCATATGTCAAAACTTTTCTTCTAGGTTGCAATAACTACATGCCCACCACCCCCCCACCTTTTGGCCACCATAATCCCACTAATTGCCCACTGAATGCCCATTGGACACCTACCACATACCAATCCCACTAATTGGCCACTATACTCCCACTCTTACAATAGACCCAAAAGGATATAATGTGCATGTGATCCATGTTAGCAAAATTTCCTACCTTCCAATATTCAAGCTAAAATAATGCATTCAACCTTTTAATTTTAGTTTGTGTAGTGGGGCCAGCTTGTGTGGATCACCTTCTACTTTGGAGCCATGCCCCCCTCGCTACTGTTGTAACATATATACACATCATCCACATCTAACTTGGTAGGCGGTGTCACCTCTTTTATGCCTCCAAAAGTTCTTGCATCTTGGTGATATGGGTGTGAATGAGGGAGCCACCTCCTATGTTGGCCACAATAGACTACCTTTCAAAGAGCAATGGACCATCATCTAGTTGTTACAAATGCACAACAAGGGCAACCTTGATACCCTTTTGTAATGCAACCAACAACAATCCCATATGCGGGCAAATCATGGATCATCCATAAGAATATTGCACGAAGCTGAAATGTTGATTCCTCATTTGATTGCCTAGCATTTCACACATCTATGCCAACCTCCCATAACATCTTAAGCTCATCCAACATAGTTTCTAGATAAAAGTCAAAATGTTCACCCGTTATGGATTGAGGGCTTGGTATGATCAAGGATAACATCACAAAATGTTTTTTTGTGGTTAGGCATGGAGGGATGTTATAATTCAACATAACCACTAGCCATGTGGACCAATTTGACCTTTGGACTCCAAATGGGTTCACCCCATCCGTTGCTAGTCCCAATTGTACATTATGAGGCTCCATGGTAAAATTTGGCCAAGAACTTCCACAAAATTCCATTGGTGCAAATTTGCTGGATGTCAAACCAACCCATCTTGGTTGCAGTTATGATAATGCCACACCATCAACTCTACTTGGGTAGGAGTGTTGTACATCCATGGTAGTTGAAGCATGAGTGAAAAGTGGTGAAACACCTTCCTTGCCACCTTCAACCTCCTAGCCCATTTATACTGAAGCTCACCACAATGCACACAATGGTCCACATTTGCATGGACTCCCCTAAACAACATACACCCTTTGATGCACACATCAATCATGTCATATGCCAACCCCAACTTCTTTAACATGTGTGAGGTTTCATACTTAGAACTTGGGGATGTATTAGGGGTTGGTAGTATGCTATTCTTTAACAACCTCAGCAATTCAAATATGAAAGCATTGGATGTGCCATGTGTTCAACAACAATTCAAAATTAGTGATGTTACACACAAGAATGATAGTTTAGAGTTTTCATATAGAGGAATTTTTGATGCCTCTTCAAACTCAACCTCATTAGGCCCCCCATTCTCATCATGGTCATTGAACATGGTAGCTACATCTTCTTGCTTTATGCCTTCCACAATTCCTGACATATTAGAGTATGCATCCACCAGATTTTCTTCAATGGCTTGTTCATGATGTCTACCCACATTTGGACCATGTAGTATTATAGGTTCATCATTCATTAAGGGGTTGTGTTGGGCACCTCCTACTATTTAGTCTACCATTAAAAATGCATCATTCACCAATCTTGTCATGTCCACATTTGCATCTAGGTCAAGAGCTTCCATTAAATGGTCTATTAGGTGGACATCTACTTGATAGATTGTTGCCACCCATTCCTCACTAGATGAATCGTATAAATCCCCCTACTATAATGCAAATCAAACTTTTCAAACCCTTCTAGTTGGTTAAGTTCAAGGTATACATGAACGCAATTGATTTTCATGCATCATTCACTATGAACCATAGGATTATAGTTTGATTTGAGTGGGGAACATTATGCATGTACCTCTATCCAGCCTCAGTTGCAAGGGTGTTGTCCAAAATCCAACAAATGTTTTTGAACTATGGTGTGTTTAAGAGGCCGAGCACATGGGCATATCCGACAAGGGCATCTATACTATTCTAACTTAGCAGCATTAGCACAAGCTTTGTCATGCTTCCGTAGTTTGAAATCTTAGGCCTTTGTTATTTGTGGATTTGTTAATGGGAGTCATCAATTTGTAGAAAACTCCATGAGACCTACACACATATAAAACCCCATCAAAATTTCCTAAACCTATGGCCACTTCAGAGAATGACATGCCATTGTACTACCAATATGGTTTAAAGTTTATTTTGGAATTAAAAAAAACTAAAAATTGTTAAGAAATTATATTCTTAATTAAAATGGCCCCTTAAAAAATTGATAACCTTATCTTTGAAAATTCATAATTAAATTATACTTACTCAACTAATTGCCTAATAAAAACCTAAAAATAGAATGACTTCCAAATTACCTTAGAAAAAAATTCCCAAGAAAATTCTCAAATCATGTTTTAAATTTGTGTTCTTGACCAAAAAGTTCAAGGAAAGGAACCAACGTTACATTTTTGAAATGTTTTCTAAATGAAATGATTAAGAACATCAAAATACACAATATTATTAATAGTATTGAAATTTCAAAATTTGAGGAACCTAATAAATGTATTCATTTGAAAAAAATTATGAAAAAATTTATTTAAGTGTTTCTTATGATTTTTAAAAGTTCGATCGCTCTAAGAAAATCAAGGCGTGACATTCCTAGTGGTACCACCCAAGGATGCTTTTGTTCGTTCATCCATTTTGTTTTCATCCACATTGTCATCCGTAAATATCGTCCATCTATGAACACATGGCATAATATTTTTTCATGTCACCAAATATTTTGTCCCATGTGTCAAAAAATATTCATGAAATATTTCACCAACGTGGTAAAATATTCTTAAAAAAATTTGATCCTATTCATTTGTCCATGTTCATGCTCGTAGGCTCACAAAATAACATCCCTGCCTATATGACAAGGTGGGAACACAACTAATTTCTTTTCAAGAGTGACAACCATTGAATCCAAATTGCTAGAAATCCTTGGCCAAGTTGCCCAAGTCCTTGAGTCTTGTAATAAAAATGTTAAGTCCATCTAGTCCCTCAACTCCACCATTCTTGAATTCATGCAACAATTTAATCTATTCTAGCAACTTTGGGAAGTCTTGGATTGAGAGACCATGCCTCACCACTTGGCCACAATGCTACCCATGTGGTGGAGAATATTGCCTTGCTTCAAAAGAAAGGGAAATACTTGGTAGCAAAATTTGATGCCTTAAGTGTTATTGATGGGTTAGTGGGTTGTTCATATACCATCTTTTAGTTTGTTAATTTTATGTTCCCTCAACCTCTTCCATAACTCTTTTTAAAAAAAATGTTGGAATTAGATTGCACTTTTTAAAATAGGGCACATTCCAAGCTTAGTTGGACAAATGAGTTTATTCCCTTGATTATGGATCATATATAGTTCAAAAGAGTTAAATGGTGGGCATAACTAGTGCCAATTTATGTAATGCAGTTGATTGATGTGGTCACAATGACAAGTGAAGTTCTTGCATGCACTCAAACACACGTGAACATGCCTAAAAGCCCAAGTCAAAAAAAAAAATCCCAATTGGTGTGATGAATAAGGCCCATGTAACTTGAAATAATGAAGATTTTGGAATGTAAACAAAGAACCCAAAATTGTATTCAAGTGATGAAATGCTTTATAATCTTTTCGGCCCAATAGTTGGTCATGGATGTAGTATATTAAGTTCAAGTGTTATTTTGCAATCCATAGCTACTAATGAAGATGCAACAATCCTTGTTGAAGCACATCAAACCCTAAATCAAGGTCTCACTACTAGCACAATGGTTCAAGTTTGTACATTCAATTCTTGGCTAAATTTTGCAATTTAAATATATTTCTTACCAAGAAACACATGTGGGTAGTTTTGTTAAATCATTTCTAATTAAGCATGTAGATTTTTTTATTGAATATAAACTTGGTCATGGTAATGCACAAATTGTTTTACATTTGGTTCCATTTGGGTCACAAAATTTTTAAAAAATAATTAAAACAAATACTCCAATGCTAGGATCTCAAGGACAATGCGGCAATAGTGCGACCAATAACTATCAGAACCCTAGAGATTCCAAAGGTGCCTCCACCATGTATCTTTCATGATTTCAGTTCCTATTCATTTGGAAATACTTGTTTTCATCACCATTCCAAAACTTATTTTTCAAGCAATACATTAAACAATACATGTGTAATTTTATTTATGTTATTACAACTTAAATGTGCAATTTGACAAAGGCGATTTGATATTTTTATTGAGTAAGCGTCATACAATAACGATTGGAACAAAAAGTCATATTGCAACAAATGGAGTAGTATTTGTTGTTGCAAGTAATATGTTTCATGGGGTTATAATTGAAGATGGTGTGTACAAAGTGGAGGTGCATGGTGTGACACTCCTTGAAACAACTTTGATCTTTCCAAATATGAAAGATGATCTTCCACATCTACTTTTAAAGGATGTGAAAGGTCAATTCACACTTTGGAAATGTGTGAATCTATAAAATAGCATTTGACTAAGTTGTTCTTTTGTAGCCTTATTGTAGTATGTGTGGTGTGGTTCAAAATGCCATGAACTAATTCTTAACTAGATTTATGTGTCATGTGATGTTTGCAAGCTTTTAAAATTCTCCCAACTCTTGTTATATCTATGCCTCGGTAACTCATTAAATAGGGGATTATCAGCTTGTGAATATGTTTAAGGAAGTTAGGTCTACAAAGGCCCATTATGTTTTGCATTACTTTACTTGTACATTTTTTTTATGTACATGCTTTCATTGTTGTAGATTGTAGTTGCAATTCTAGTCCAATTAAATTGCCATACAATACAACTAGTGTAGTGGCATCTAAGGTCCCCCTTCAACTGTTTTAGTCACCTACACAATTGCAAAACTTATTTATTCTACGACTACCATAGACACACATATGATTACCATAGTTGCATGTCAATGATATAAAAAATGTATAATAATTATTTTATTCATAATTAACACCATGTAGCAAAATTATGACCACACATGATAATCATAATATTTTCATTTCCACTTTATATATTATTATTTGTTGCCACATGGATGCATTCCCACCAATAAAATATAACTATGTAAAAAATAATATTAA
>Ga0116229_10011054_pt1 | contig 13409 bp, 13 predicted proteins | sample S1TSphgellanicum_3_FD_87313 | JGI IMG/M metagenome (GOLD analysis project Ga0116229, IMG submission 87313) | Host-associated microbial communities from peat moss isolated from Minnesota, USA - S1T2_Fc - Sphagnum magellanicum MG | ecosystem: Host-associated > Plants > Peat moss > Unclassified...
CGCGCAATCTCGCAATGTCGGTATCGCTCTACTCCGGGCAAATGTGTACGACGCCGCAGAATATCTTCGTGCCGCGCGCGGGGATCCAAACCGACGAGGGCCATAAGTCGTTCGACGACGTCGTCGCCGGGCTGAATGCCGCGCTCGACGGTTTGCTCGGCGCACCGGAGCGCGCGGTCGAATTGCTCGGCGCGATCGCGACCGACGCGACGCTCGAGCGCGTCGATGCGGAGAACGCGAAGCCGGGCGTCGTGCGCCCGAGTGTCCCGCTCGCGCATCCGGCTTTTCCCGATGCTCGTATCCGGACGCCGCTCGTCGCAAAACTCGACGCGGGCGACGTCGATCGCTACGACCGCGAGATGTTCGGACCGATCGTCTACGTCATCGCCGTCGATTCGACCGAACAGGGCCTCGATCTCGCGACCAGCGAGGCGCAGCGCAAGGGCGCGATCACGGCGATCTTACACGCGACCGATCCGGCCGTCATCGAACTCGGCGAGAAGAAGGCCGCTGAGGGCTACGTTTCGCTCGGCATCAACCTTACCGGCTCGCTGCTCGTGAACCAGAGTGCGGCGTTCAGCGACTATCATGTCTCGGGCGGGAATCCGGCCGGGAACGCGTCGCTCACCGATGCGGCGTTCGTCGCCAACCGCTTCCGCATCATCGAAACGCGTCGTCCGGCGACGGCCTAGTGGCGGGCGACCTCACGGGCGATGCGCTCGCGCAGGCGTGCGCGAGCGCGATGTTCGCCCGTGATCGCGCGGCGCAGAGCCTGGGCATCGAGATCGAGGAGGCGCGCGAAGGGTACGCGCGACTGCGCATGGCGATCCGCGACGACATGGTCAACGGCCACGCGATCGCCCACGGCGGGATGATCTTCACCCTCGCCGACACGGCCTTCGCGTACGCTTGCAATTCGCGCAACGTGCCATTCGTCGCGCTGCACGTCTCGATCTCGTTCACCGCGCCCGGCCGCCTCGGCGAAACGCTGGTCGCCGAAGGTCGCGAGATCACCCTCGCCGGGCGAACCGGTGTTTACGACATCGCGGTACGCACCGAGAGTGGAACAGCCGTCGCGCTCTTTCGCGGCACGTGTTATCGCATTCGCGGAACGGTGCTGGACGATCCGGTGCCCGTCTCCCCGGCCACCTGACGATGACCGCGAAGACCCGTTTTCAACCCGCGTACGCGATCACGGCGGCGGTCGCGTTTGCGCTGCTCATTTCCTCGGCGGCGGTGCGCAGCGCGCCCTCGATGATGATTCTGCCGCTCGAGAAAGAGTTCGGCTGGTCAGCGGCCACGATTTCGGCTGCTCTGGCGGTGAACATCGGCCTCTTCGGGCTCGTCGGGCCGTTCGCGGCGGCGATTTTCGAGCGCTTCGGATTGCGCCGCGCGATCGCCGGAGCATTCACGCTCCTCGCGCTTGCGGCCGGGCTTTCCACGACGATGACGGCACCGTGGCAACTCATGCTTTTCTGGGGCTTGATGACCGGCCTCGGCACCGGATGCGTCGGCCTCGTCGTCGGCGCGACGATCGTCAACCGCTGGTTCGAAAAGCGTCGCGGCACCGTGATGGGGTTGCTAACGGCTAGCAACGCGACGGGGCAGCTGATTTTCTTACCGCTGTACGGATTTCTCGTAAGCGGTCCGGGATGGCGGGCCGAAGCGCTCGTCGTCTCTGGGGTCTGTGCGCTGCTCGTTCCGGTCGCATTTTTCGCGCTGCGTGAATATCCGTCCGATATCGGCTTGCCGATGTACGGCGCCACGAGTGTCGTCGCACCGGTACGTTCGACGGAGAACCCGTTCGGTCGCGCCGTTGGCGCGCTCGGGCAAGGATTGCGCTCGCGTGATTTCTGGCTGCTCGGCGGTACGTTTTTCATCTGCGGCGCCAGCACGAACGGGTTGATCGGCACGCATCTCGTCCCGGCCTGCGGCGATCATGGCATCCCCGAAGTACGCGCGGCGGGTCTGCTCGCGATGATGGGTGTCTTCGACCTCGTCGGCACGACCGCATCGGGCTGGCTCACGGATCGCTACTCCAGCCGCATGCTGCTGTTCTGGTACTACGGCTTGCGCGGGCTTTCGCTAATCTTTTTACCGCAGGCATTCGGGATCGCCGCAATCGGTCTGCCAATCTTCGCCGTCTGGTACGGGCTCGATTGGATCGCAACGGTTCCGCCGACGCTGCGCCTCACGACGGATGCCTTTGGTCGCGAGCGTTCGGCAATGATCTTCGGCTGGATCCTCGCCGGCCATCAGCTCGGCGCTGCGTTCGCCGCCTACGGCGCCGGCGTGATCCGCACGATCACCCTCAGCTACGACGGCGCCTTCATCTCGTCAGGCGTCCTTTGTCTCTGCGCATCGGTGCTCGCCCTCTTCATCGGCCGCGGCCGCGAACGCATCGGCGCGGTTATGCCAAAGCCGGCGTAACTCGTAGCGGCTCCGACAGGCGGCCCTTAGCGTGCAGGTATGAGCCCGAGGCGGCGGATGGCCGCAAAGAGCTCGGCCTTCCGGCCCGTGCTGGGCCAACCGATGACTTCTGAGACCAGTTGTCCGTTTCGAAGAAAATAGAACGTCGGCAGCTCCCAGCGGTCGATCATCGGCCATTCGTGATAGTCGTACGCGAGAACCATTACTGTGCTTGGATGTGCCCGATTCCAGCGTGCGACGTCCGCGATTGGTGTCCCGTTGTCATCCGGTGGAACCAGCCACGTTGCGTGCTGCGCGAAGGCTTTGCCGAGAACTGGGTCGTTCGCGATATCCCGCAGGCTGTGTTGAGCGAAATGACACCAGGGCGAGGCGACGACGAGAATTTGAGCCGGCACGCCGACGTCAACGTCACGGCGAGTTACCGTTCGTCCATCGGCACTGACAACGATCTCGGTCGGACCCGATCGACCCTTCGAGCTCATGTCATTGAATTCCGGAACAGGGAGCATCGCGGCGGAGCGGTGCGATTCTCGCAGCCTGCTCGCCTCAGCAAACATCCTGCTTCCGATTAAGGCATCATACAAATCGTCATAGTGAACCTGCGCTGCGTGCCCGGTCCGTTCCAGCGCTTGGAGGTCTCGCTGCATGTCAACAACGTAGCGTGCCTCATTGGTCATAAACTGCGCCGAAAATGCACGATCGAACAATTCCACGATCTCGGACGGCTTGAGATGCGCGATCGACGACGGGTTCTGCAGCGGCGCGAAAAACGACCGGTACGTACGATCGACTTCGGCGATGACGTCACGGGTGGTCGGGTCCTTCGCTCTGATCGCTTCAACCAGGTGATCGAATGCCTTGCCGCCAGCTTTAATCTCTCGCGACCTTGCGGAGTCAAGGCTCGAGCCATGAGCGGTTCCGAAGAACGATAGGAGGAAGAGGCTCGCACATATCCAGGGCATGAGTCGAATCATCGGATCCCTCATCGGCGCAGGCGGTCAATAGCGGCCGAAGAGCCGCGTGCTGCCGTCGACGGCTTGGAGCGCTTCCGTGAGACGCTGGCCGTCGAGGGCGCGGACTTCGAAGAAGAAGCGGTAGTGGAACGGATCGATGTGGTTCGGGCGCGCGACGATATTGCGCAGATCGATGCGGCGATCGGCGAACGCGCTCAGCGCGTCGCGCAGCGACCCAGGGCGGTGCGGGATCTCGATGCCGATGACGGCGCGATCGCTCCTCGGCTCCGCCGCCGCTTCGAGCGCGAGCAGATAGAAGCGGGTGAAATTCTGCACGTCGTCTTGAATCTTGCGGCGCAGCACCGTCGCGCCGTACCGGACCGCGGCGAACGCGGGACCGATCGCGGCGATCCTCGGATCGCCGAGCCGCATGATGTCGGCGACCGCGCCGGCGGTGTCGTCGACGGCGGTGCGTTGCCACTTGGGGTGCAGGTCGGTAAAGTGCCGGACTTGTTCGAGCGCGACCGGATGCGAACGCACCTCGACGATGCCCCGCTCCGTCGCACCCGGAACGCCGATCAGGCACATCTCGACGGCGATCGTCGTTTCATCGACGATGTGCAGCCCCGGCGTTTCCCATAGCAGATCGTACGAGCGCGCGATCGCACCGAAGATCGAGTTCTCGACCGGCAACAAACCGGCGTCGACTTTGCGCCCGGCGGTGGCCGCGACGAGCAGATCGAAATCCGTGTAGCCGGCCGTCGTGCAGCCCGGAACGAGGGCTTGCGCGGCCTGATCGCTGAACGCGCCGGGTTCGCCTTGAAAGCCGATCGTCGGCATCAAGGCTCCGCGTTCGCTGCCGCGCCGAGGCGCATCGCGGCCAGAAACGCGCGAAAGACGGTCCGGTAGTCATCGTTCGTGTAGCGCACGGTGCGCGCGCCCGTGCGTTCGACCCCGGGGATCAACTCGGCGAAGTCGGCGTTGTGCGTGTAGAGAAAATCGAGTTCCAGCACGATCGGCGGTGCGAAGCGGTACGGCTGCGCTGAACCGAGGGCGCGCATTGCCGCCGCCGCACCCGCGCGGATTCGTTCGCATGCATGGGCCGGCGAAAGACTCTCGGTCGCATAGCGCCCGATGCCGTCCTTCACGATGACGCCGGTGATCCACGGCAGCTCGCGCTGCGTTTGCTCGATCGTGGCGCGGTCGCCCGTGATCAGGACGACCGGCACGCCGTCAACGCCGAGCAGGGCGGCGTTGAGCATCGCCTCGCTGCACGGCTTGCCGTTCACGCGAACGGTGTAGAGCGTCTCGCTCGTGTACGTGTGATCGAGGACGCCGTCGGCCGTGCCGTTCGCGGCGTGGTAGCCGGTGAAGAACGCCGCATCGAATCCTGCCGCACCCTGCGACATCGAAAACGGTTTACGGTTGCCGACGATCATGCGGATGTCCGGCGGCAGCTCATCCCAGAGCAAATTCCGCATCCGCGAATGTGAGTCGTTCACCAGCACATCCGTGGCGCCGGCTTCGCGTGCGCCGTTGATCGCGGCCCGGACCTCACGCGACATCAAGATTTGCGAGCGCGGATATTCCGTCGTGTTCGCGGGGTCGACTTGCGTCCAGGTCGCGATGCCCGCCGTTCCTTCCATATCCGCCGAGATGTAGAGCTTCATCGCTGCAAGGTGGCGAGCGCGGCCCGCGCGTCGGCGATGCGCGGGTCGTCCTTCGGCGCCACGCCGAGAAAACGTTTGTAGGACGATGCCGCGTCGGCCGGACGTTGCAGCGAGCGCAGCAGTTCGGCTTGTTCGAAGATCGCATCCGCGTCGTGCGGATTGCGCGCGATCCGGCCGTTGAGCTCCGCGAGGCGGCCGGTCGGGCCGCTCCCGGATTGCGGGATCGTCACCAAATCGCCGGCGCCGGTCGGCCCCGGTGCGGGCGTCGCTTGCAAGTTCGTATCGCCGCCGTTCGTGCGCGCGCCCGGACCGAACGCGCTGCCCTCGGTCGACAGACCCGCCTTCAACAGCACGCCGAGAAAGCCGAGGAAGAGAATCGCGACGACGGTGATGACTGGTATCGCGATGCGCGGAGGAAGACCCATCGCGGGCATCTACGGCGGCGGAGTCGAAGGTTCCGGCTGCATGCTGCCGAGCGTCGCCGACCTTCAACTCCTGTTCGCCCAATTGAACTTTCTGCATTTCAACGGCGAAATTCCGGCCCATCGGATCGCCTACAACAAGCGGTTCGGGAACCTTGCCGGGCGGATCACCTATAAGCCGCCGCTGATCGAACTCTCGCCCAAACACCTAGCGGGAAAGCCGGACGAATTGCGTGAGACGCTTCTGCACGAAATGATCCACGCGTGGCTGTTCGCCCGCGGCGAGAACCCCGGCCATACCACCGCGTTCAAGAAGAAGATGCGCGAACTCGGTCTGCGCTCGATCTACCACGATCTCGGAACCGCTAAGCCGTTCAACGAGTCGACGCGGCGCTTCATCCTGCGCTGCGAAAAATGTACGATGGAAGCCCTGCGTAAACGGAAGCCCGGGCCGCACATCGTCTGCGCACGCTGCCGCAAACCGCTCACCGTGTTCGAAGTAACCGAGATGCGCGAAGTCACGATCAGCGTCGCCGCCCACCGCCGCGCGTAGCCCCACCGAACGGACGTCGCCGCCCACCGACGAGGCGAGCTCAAGTGTCACCTGAGCGGCCACCGTGTCATCCTGAGCGGCCACCGTGTCATCCTGAGCCTTGTCGAAGGATGGGCGTGCGATAATGTGCCTTCTCGGCTCGCCCATGCTTCGAGCGCCTCAGCATGACACTCTGCTGCGCGAACGCTGACCGATGCCGACGCTGACGGATGCCGATGAGCGCAATCGCCGAGTTAGCCGCGAAAAATGTGCTTCGCGGCAAGTCCGATCGCGGCGAGAATGAGTCCGATCGCGAGCAGCGTGATCAGCTGAGGCGACGAAACGCGGCGCGAAATCGCCGGGGCGATCGAGCCGCCGGCGATGCCGCCCGCGACGAGCGGCAGGGTGCTGACCCAGTCGACGTCGTGCGTGAGCGCCTGCGCGAGAATGCCGACCGGCGAGGTGCACAGGATCGTGAAGCCGGAGGTTGCCGCGACGATATGCGGCGGCATTCGTGCCGCGACGAGCAAGAGCGGGACGAGCACCAGCCCCGCCCCGATCCCGAACAAACTCGAAAAGATTCCTACGAGCACGCCCGCGGCGATCGCGACGGGCCAGCGGTGCGCGAAGGTTTTGTCGAAGGGTTCGCGTTCGTTTCCCTCGCGGCGCCACAGCACGAGTGCCGCGAGAATGATCAACGTCGTGCCGTACGCGAAATCGAACCCCTGGGGTGACAACCAATGCACGGCGACCGCCCCGAACACGCTGCCGGGAATCGCGCCGATGATGAGCGGCACCGCGAGGGCGAAATCGACGCGCTTCTGCCGGATGTAGCCGATCGCCGAAGCGCCCGTGTTCGCGAAGACGAACACGAGCGACGTTCCAGCCAGCAGCGCCGGCGGCGTATTGAACGCAAGCCGCATCGCCGGGATCACGACGAACCCGCCGCCGAGGCCGATGAGCGAACCGAAGATGCTCGCCGCAAACCCGACGACGAGCAGTTCAACGGCGTGGAGCGGGGTCACGAAAGCGTCTCGCTGCTAGGCCGTGTTTTCCGCTCTCCTCGTGGTTGCATGTCATCCTGAGCCTGTAAGGATAGGCGTGCGATCGTTTAGGCAGACCCAGGACACCTGGCCGTCGGGAAGTGGCCTTGCTGCCAGGCCCATCCTTCGACAGGCTCAGGATGACACTCTGGCTCAGGATGACATGCGCTCTTCGCGTGTTGGAAATGTGCGAAGCGGGACAGACATCATGCGCTAGTGATCGGCGGCGACGAAGGCCTCGTGAACGATGCTTTGGTCGAGGATGTTCGAGGTATTTTCCTGGCCGGGTTCGAGCCGCGCCACGATCTCGAAGTTGCGCAGCGGCAGCGTCTTGCCTTTGACCGAGACCGGTTGCAATTCGTTGACGATGAAGCGGTCCTTGACTTCTTCGTACGTCGACTCGCTGATGATGATCTGCCCGCCTTTGGCAACGTTGTAGAGACGCGCCGCGGTGTTGACGTTGTCGCCGATGACGGTATAGTTCAGGCGTTCGGACGATCCGAGGTTGCCCATCACGACCTCACCGGTGTTGAGCCCCATCCCGACCGTGAAGACTTTCTTGCCCTCGCCGGCCCAAGCTGCGGCCATCTCGAGGATCTTCTCTTGCTGTTCGAGCGCCGAGATGCAGGCTTTGTACGCATCATCGGGCGTCGGATTCGGCGCCGAGAACACGGCCATGAGGCAGTCGCCGATGAACTTGTCGACGTACCCGCCGTATTTGAAGACCAGCGCACACATCTCTTCGAAGTACTCGTTGAGCTGGCCGTAGATCTGCTCCGGCGTCATCTTCTCCGACATCGCCGTGAAGCCGCGAATATCGGAGTAGAAGATCGTGACCTTGACGCGTTTGCCGGAGAGGTTGAGTGCGGCTTTGGGATCGTCGTTCTCGAGCATCTGCGTGACGAGCGCCGGCGAGACGTGCTTGCCGAACATCTCGCGGATCACACGCTTGTCGGCGCCTTCGGTCACGATCCGGTACAGGGCGACGAAGAGCGCGCTGAGCAAGACCGCGGCGTCGACGTGCAAGAAGTTCAGCCAATGCAGCGTGTACGTGAAGAGCCCGATCGCGAGAATCGTATACACGACCACGACAACAGCGGCGACCACGATCCCGGTGACCGGCTTCAGCTGCGTCACGACGAAGCCGATCAGCAGCGGCAGGAAGATGATCGCGAAGAGATCGACCCACGGTGGGACGCGCCGGATGAACTTGTGCGTAAGCAGCTGATCCATCAAGCGGATGTTGGCAAACACCCCCGGATAGCGGCCGTTCGGCGTGACGATGAAGTCGCCCAGGCCCTGTGCGGTCGGACCGATCACGATGATCTTGCCGCCGACGAACTGCTTGAGGATGTCGTCCGGCATCTGTGCGAAGTCGGCCATCCCGACTTGCTGCATCATCGGTGCGCTGAAGTCTTCCGCCCCTTCTCGGGATGAAAGGCCGTTTTGCGAGGCAAGGCCGATCGTTCCGTTCACCTTGAACGGCAGCATCGTGAACTGTCCCTCGCCGTCGAGCGGAATCGTTTCGTCGCCGAGTTTTGCGTGCCAGTTATCGACGGGCACGATCTTCTTTCCGGTGAACTGCTCGACGGTTTGCGCTGCGAGCGCCGTGTACGTTTGGCTGCCGGCGGTCATGGTGAAGAATTGACCGACCAGCCAGCCCCCGGGATTGTCGACGCTGGTAAACCCGATCGCGCGCGCATTCTGTTGTAAGAGCGGCGCTGGGGGTTGGACCGAGAGGATGCCGCCTTGGGTCGTATTGATGACGAATCCCAGCACCGTCGGCTGTGCCCGCAACCCTCGCGCAAACGATTGATCTTGTGCCGGATCGCTCGCCGGGTCGGGGAACAGAAGGTCGAAGGTTACGACCTTCGCCCCGGCCTTCGCCAGCCGTTCCAGCGTCTTGCCGTACACGCTGCGCGGCCAAGGGAAGGTCCCGATCCCCGGTACGGGCTGATTCGTCGGCGGCAGCAGCGACGCTTCGTCGATCGCGACGAACCGAATATTGGTGTCTTCCTCATCAAAATCCGGCGGATGCAGAAACGCCAGGGCGGATTGATCGATCAGCCAGAAGCGCCCCTCGTTCAAGAGCACGTAGTCTTCGATGCGGTTGACGGTGGTCAGCGTCGCGCGCGGCAGTGTGTACCCGAACACGCCGAGCGCGGCTGCGATCGCCGAGAGCCCCAGAGCGATACCCAGCGTTTTGAGACGGCGGATCTTGATCGTCAAGGGGCCCTCCTACAGTGACGGGGCGTTAGTTTTGCACTCTACCGATGTATCGGCGGTCGCGGGTGTCGATCTTGATCAGGTCACCGGGGTTCACGAAGAGCGGAACTTGGACGCTCGCGCCGGTTTCCAGCTTCGCCGGTTTCGTCGTCCCCGTGGCGGTGTCGCCCTTGAAGCCGGGGTCGGTCTCGACGACCTCGAGTTCGACGTGGGCCGGCATATCGGCACCGATCGGCACGCCGTCGTGAAACTGGACCTGGATGCGCATCCCGTCTTTGAGGAAGTCGGCGGGATCGCCGATCAGCTCTTTCTGGAGCGTGAAGTTCTCGAACGTCTCATTGTCCATGAAATGATAGCCCTCGTCGTCGTTGTAGAGCATGTTCATTTCGCGGTTGTCGACGGTGGCGCGCTCGAGTTTTTCGCCCGCGCGGAACGTGCGCTCGACGGTCGCGCCGGTTTTCACGTTCTTCAGACGCGTGCGGACGAACGCCGAGCCCTTGCCGGGCTTGACGTGCAAGAACTCGATCACGGTCCACAAATTGTTGTCGATGACGATCGTGACGCCGTTGCGAAAATCATTGGACGAAATCATGTCCGACCGCACTACGGCGCACGGAGCACCGTTTCATCCCGTCGCTAGCCGTCCGTGGCGTTGGGCCGCTTCGCGAAGATCGGCAGGACATTCTCGGTCCCGGCGACGAGCCGGGCCAGATTCTCCCGGTGGGCATAGATAATGAAGAGGGCGGTGATCGCGCCGTACACGAGCCCGGGCTTGCCGATCAGAAACCAGAGCACGAACGGCATCGCGATGCTGGCCGCCATCGAGGCGACCGAGGCGAAGCCGGTCGCGATCAGCGCCGCGAGCCAGACCAGCGTGAAGGTTGCCCCTGCCGGCCACGACAGCGCCCACAGCGCGCCGAACGCCGTCGCGACGCCCTTCCCGCCTTTGCCGCGCAAGAACGGTGAGTAGCAGTGGCCCAGGATCGCCGCAAACGCCACGGCACACGCGACCGGCATCGCGAGTACCGGGCCGGCGACGTGCTCGCTCAGCAGCACCGGCACCGCGCCCTTCAAGCCGTCGAGGATGAGCACGGCGATCGCGCCGCGTTTGCCGAGCGTGCGCAGCGCGTTTGCCGCGCCGATATTCCCGCTTCCGGCGCGCCGTACGTCGGTTTTGTAGAACACGCGCCCAACGATGACGCCGAACGGGATCGCGCCGATCAGAAATGCGGGCAGACAGCCGTCGATCAAAATGATCCCGCCGATGCCGACGATGAGGCCGATCGCCTCGCTTGGACTCATCGTCACGTCGCGTGCGATTCGCTGCGCGAGCGCTCGCGGAATTCCATCGAGAGCGGGACCCCTTCGAAGTCGAAGTTGGTCCGCAGCACGTTCTCGATGAAACGCTTGTACGAGGGCTGCACGAGATCGGGATCGTTGCAGTGGAAGATGAAGAGCGGCGGATGCACCGCCGGCTGCGAACAGAAATAGACGCGCAGCGGTTTATCTTCTTTGATCGGCGCCGGATGCGCGAGGACCGCGTCGCGCACGACGGTGTTGAGCTGCGCGGTCGGGATGCGGCGGTCCAGGTTCTCGGCGACTTTCATCACGACCGGCATCAGCGAGCCCAGACGTCGCTTGGTGAGTGCCGAGAGAAACGTGACCGGCGCGAACGACGCGAACGGCATCTGCGCGTGGATTTCGTTCGCGAGCTCGCCTTGACTGAACTCGCCCTGTTCGCGTACGAGGTCCCACTTGTTGCCGACGATGACGAGGCCTTTGCGCTCTTCGAGCGCGATGCCCGCGAGCCGCCGGTCCTGATTCGTCGGGCCTTTGAGCGCATCGATCAGCAAGATCGCGATGTCGCAGCGCGCGATCGCCTTGAGCGATCGCAGCGAGGAATAGTATTCGATCGAGCCGTGATGGGTCGCTTTCTTGCGCACGCCGGCGGTGTCGATGAGCCGAAACGTGTGCTCCTTGAAACGGAAGATCGTATCGATCGCATCGCGCGTGGTTCCCGGCACGTCGGAGACGATCGAGCGTTCTTCGCCGAGCAGCGCGTTGAGCAGCGACGATTTGCCGACGTTGGGTTGGCCGATGAGCGCGAGCGAAAGTTCCGTTGCGACTTCGGTCTCGTCGCTCGCGGGCGGGAGCTGCGCGACGATCTCGTCGAGCAGTTCGCCGATCCCCTCGCCGTGGATCGCGGAGACGGGGAAGATCGTGCCGAACCCGAGCGGCGCAAATTCCGCATACGCGCCGTTGAGGGCGCGCGGCGATTCGACTTTGTTCGCGACGAGGATGACGGGCTTACGCGTGCGGCGCAGGATCGCGGCGACTTCATCGTCGAGCGGCGAGCGGCCGGTGAGGCCGTCGACCACGAAGACGATCACGTCGGCGTCGCGGGCGGCCGATTCGGCTTGGAAGCGCGTCCCCGAGGCGATCGCGTCGCCGGGTTCGATCTCGGTCTCGATCCCGCCGGTATCGACGAAGGTGAACGACCGGCCGCGCCAATCGGTGAGCGCGTAGAGCCGGTCGCGGGTGACGCCGGGGGTATCCTCGACGATGGCGAGCCGCTGACCGATCAAGCGGTTGAAGAGCGCGCTCTTGCCGACGTTGGGGCGGCCGACGATGGCGACGGTCGCGGGGCGCAGGTGGCGGCGTTCGACCGCAGCCTCCGCTTCGGTGACGCTCACCGGGGGTTCGGCCGAATGGGACATGCCGTTCTCTTCGGCGAACGCCGCGGGTCGCCATGTTCCGCCGTTTTCTCGCGCTTTTGGGCCTCGTGGCCCTGCTTGCGGCCGCTCCGACCGGTGCTCTCTACGTGACCACGCTGCCCTCCGGGGCGGACGTTTGGATCGACGGCACCTATACGGGGCACAGCCCCCTCGTGCTCGATGCGCTCGCGGCGGGCCGGCACACGGTGAGTCTAACGAAGACCGGCTGGGTGCCGCAGAATCTCGATGTCTCGATCGTCGCGGGGTCGACGGCGCTCTCATCGGTCGAGCTGCAGCGCTCGCCCGGGCGGCTACACACGGAGTCGGGGACGCTCGCCTTTCGCGGGATGACGGTGAAGTCGGTCCAAGTCGACGGCGTGCCGCTGCTCCCTGACAAAACGGGACTCTACGCCGTTCACGCCGGCTATCACGAGATCGTCGCGATGACGCCGGCCGGCAAAGTGACGCGTTCGGTTACGGTCTATCCGGAGATGCGCACCGACGTGGTGCTGCGCGACGACGATTCACAGGCGCCTGCGGTCGTCGCACCCGCCTCGGACTACGTCCCCGCGACCGCGATCCGGATCGATGCGGACCGCGTCGCCATCAAATTCGGCGGTCACGATGTCGTCGGCCGCATCGGGTCGACGGCGTATCGCGTCGACGGCAAAGCGGTCGACTACGACTCGGCGCCGACGTTGATCGGCACGAAACTCTATCTGCCGCTCGCGCTGCTGACGCTCATCGCACCCGATAAGGCGCAATAAGATGGCGCGCATTTACATCGAAACGCACGGCTGTCAAATGAACGAGGCCGATTCGCAGTATCTCGCGCGCCGGGCCGAAGCGGCCGGCTTCGATGTTGCGGAGCGGCCGGAAGACGCGGCGGTGCTCGTGCTCAACACGTGCACGGTGCGCGACAATGCGGAGACGCGCGCCTACGGCCGCATCAACCAATGGAAGACGCTCAAGCTGCGCGATCCGCGGGTGAAGGTCGTCGTCGCCGGGTGCTTGGCGGAACAAGATCGCGACCGGATGCAGACGATCAGCCCACACGTCGACGGCGTCTTCGGCACGAAAGAACTCAAACGGCTCGGCGATCAGCTCGACGCCTGGCGCGGCGCCTTCGAACCAGCGGAAGATGACAACGATCCGACGCTGGACTTCGCGCTCGAAAAACCGCTCGGCGGCGACGGCGCGGGTGTCGCGGGACCCTACGACTCGCTGCGCGCATTCGTCAACGTCCAGCGCGGCTGTTCGTATTACTGTACGTTTTGCATCGTGCCGCACGTGCGTGGTCGCTTCGACCATCGGCCGATGGGCGAGATCCTCGCCGAAGTGCGCGAGAAGACCGCAGCGGGCGCGCGCGAGATCATGCTCGTGGGGCAAACCGTCAACGCGTATAAGGAGCCGGCCACC
>Ga0116229_10011057_pt1 | contig 13406 bp, 10 predicted proteins | sample S1TSphgellanicum_3_FD_87313 | JGI IMG/M metagenome (GOLD analysis project Ga0116229, IMG submission 87313) | Host-associated microbial communities from peat moss isolated from Minnesota, USA - S1T2_Fc - Sphagnum magellanicum MG | ecosystem: Host-associated > Plants > Peat moss > Unclassified...
ATTTCTTTTAGTTAAAAAAACTTTCGTTCCTTAGATAGATGGAAAACTCCATTGACATTTGATATCATAATTTTAAATAATGGAAGTGTGACCAAAAATAAGTATAGACAGGCGCACTTCCATTATCTAAAATAATGCCGAAACACAATGCCAATTTCCTCATCCCTTCGATATACTTTTATTTCTTTTAGTTAAAAAACTTTCGTTCCTTAGAGAGGTTGAATTAGCTAACTCTCCCTTTCCTCAATTGGATATTCGGGAGTTGAGCGATCGCAATCTCATCACCCGTAGCATAATTAGCTAGGATAACGGAGGAGCGTTACAGTTTCTTAATCCCTCCGATATATCTTTATTTCTCTCAACTGAAAAAAATTTAATTCTACCGAGAGATGGAAAACCTCATTGACATTTGATATCATAATTTTAAATAATGGGAGTGTGACCAAAAATAAGTATAGACAGGCGCACTTCCATTATCTAAAATAATGCCGAAACGGAATGCCAATTTCCTCATCCCTCCGATATACCTTTATTTCTTTCAACTGAAAAAAATTTAATTCTACAGAGAGATGGAAAACCCCATTGACATTTGATATCATTATTCTAAATAATGGAAATGTGACCAAAAATAAGTATAGACAGGCGCACTTCTATTATCTAAAATAATGCCGAAACACAATGCCAATTTCCTCATCCCTCCGATATACTTTTATTTCTTTTAGTTAAAAAAACTTTCGTTCCTTAGATAGATGGAAAACTCCATTGACATTTGATATCATAATTTTAAATAATGGGAGTGTGACCAAAAATAAGTATAGATAGGCGCGCTTCCATTATCTAAAATAATGCCGAAACACAATGCCAATTTCCTCATCCCTCCGATATACTTTTATTTCCTTTAGTTAAAAAACTTTCGTTCCTTAGAGAGGTTGAATTAGCTAACTCTCCCTTTCCTCAATAGGATATTCGGGAGTCGAGCGATCGCAATCTCATCACCCCTAGTATAATTAGCTAGGGTAACGGAGGAGCGTTACGGTTTCTTAATCCCTCCGATATATCTTTATTTCTTTCAACTGAAAAAAATTTAATTCTACCGAGAGATGGAAAAATCCATTGACATTTGATATCATAATTTTAAATAATGGGAGTGTGACCAAAAATAAGTATAGATAGGCGCACTTCCATTATCTAAAATAATGCCTAAACAGAATGCCAATTTCCTCATCCCTCCGATATACTTTTATTTCTTTTAGTTAAAAAAACTTTCGTTCCTTAGATAGATGGAAAAATCCATTGACATTTGATATCATAATTTTAAATAATGGGAGTGTGACCAAAAATAAGTATAGACAGGCACACTTCCATTATCTAAAATAATGCCGAAACGGAATGCCAATTTCCTCATCCCTCCAATATATCTTTATTTCTTTCAACTGAAAAAAATTTAATTCTACCGAGGGATGGAAAACTCCATTGATTCTTGTTACCATATTCTTGAATAATGGGAGTGTGACCAAAAATAAGTATAGACAGGCGCACTTCCATTATCTAAAATAATGCCGAAACGGAATGCCAATTTCCTCATCCCTCCGATATATCTTTATTTCTTTCAATTAAAAGAATTTAAGTATTCATCATGAACTGCGTACACTAAAACACATGAAAATACCAATCCCCAATTCCCTATTTTCAAGTCAGGTGGATGAGAAATAACCAAAATATGTGAAGAAAATTGAAATCGCCCAAAATCTGTTCCCTCTTATGATCATTTTTATCCTTCTTTTCCGAGTTGCTGCTCCAGTTCCACAATTCTGGCTTTTAATGCTGTAACTTCTGCTTCAGAGTAGCGAATAGGAATATGTTGTGGACAGTTCCAATTCCAAGCTTCTACATAAAAAAGTATCGCCCGTTCTATTTCGGCTGGATAATTTGGATCTCTTAAACGTTCAATTATTTCTGGATCATCTTCTACATATCTAGCACGTCCCCAAATTTTTAACCGACGACGATGACGATAATCCATGAGAAACAAAAATGCTTTATCATTATCTGCGAGATTTCCAATGGAAACATATTGAACATTTCCTTTGAAGTCTGCAAAACCTAAAGTTTTTTCATCGACAGCTTTTAAAAAACCAGGTTGTCCTCCACGAAATTGAATGTAGGGATAGCCATTCGAGCCTACTGTCCCTAAATAGAAGCCATCTAATTGAGCAATAAAATCACGAATATCCGGCGTAATAGTATCGTTTGCTGGTCCATTTTGGGCGAATCTTTCATAAGATTCTCTCGAACCACGTTCTGTTTGAGCGGCTTTGACTGCGGGAGTAAAGGCAATTTCGGCAAATTTTCGCATAATCTCAGCAGGTAAAGGAAATAGGTGGATGGAGAGATGAGGAAAAATGAGGGTTTTTCTCTAACTTCCTCATCTGATTAATTTCTAAACTAGTTGTGGAACATTAATATTTTGCATTCCGATAAAACCGGAAATGGCTTTGACCCGTTCTATCCAGGATACCACATGAGGATAAGCATCAAGAGAAATTTTGCCATCTGGAGCTAGCGCTATATAGGGAAACACTGCTATATCAGCAATGGTGGGATGATCTAACTCTAACCATTGGCGATCGCTTAAATGTTGGTTGAGTTGAGTTAGAATAAACTCAGCTTTTTGGTTAGCGTGATTGATATCAATACTTGTAGCGTTGAATAAATAGTATAGACGCGCAACCTCAGTTCCTTGACGCACATCAGAAGCAGCAATAAACAACCAACGTAAAACTTGACTGAGTAAAACTGCGTCTGATGGAAGCCATTTTTCTCCACCATATTTACGAGCTAAGTAAACTAAAATAGCTTGTGCGTCTGATAGTGTTAAGTCTCCATCCACCAATACAGGAACTTGACCAAAGGGGTTCAGTAACAAGAACTCAGGAAGTTTGTGCTCTCCTTTTAGCAAGTCCACTTTTATCCATGTAAATTCCAGGTTTAACAGCGATAGGAAAAGTTTGACTTTGTAGCTGTTACCTGAAAGTTCGTGACCGTATAGTTGAATCATGGTTTTCTCCTGACATCTCCCAAATAATTATTCTGTACCGAACGACCGGTCTAGAAACAAGTTACGAAGATATTCCCTAAATTCTCTCCCAGACCAAATCAAGGATTAAGCGACTTGCTTTTGTACCGAACGTTCGATATAATATAACTGTACCGAACGTTCGATATAATGTCAAGCGGAAAAAACAAATTCTTGAGATAAATCTGGACTTAAATTTCTACAAATGGCAAAAGAAGCATATATCCCTTGTTTGTTAGACATATTTCGCCGATATGGCTATGATGGAGCAACATTGAGCAAAATTTCTCAAGCGACAGGTCTGGGAAAAGCCAGTCTGTATCACTATTTCCCCCATGGTAAAGATGAGATGGTAAGTACAGTATTGGATTTTCTGGAAAAGTGGTTCCAGCAGAATATTCTAGAAGTACTACGGGGACAAGGAACTGTATTATCTCGTCTGAGTCAGATGTGCGAGCGGGTAATTCAAGTATATGAGGGTGGCGAACAGCCTTGTATGTGTGCTATCTTGTTGATGGGGTCGGGTCGAGATATTTTTCACGCCAAGGTAAATTTACTATTACGTACTTGGATCGATGAGATAGCCCGTGTTTTGCAAACAGAGGGATTGGATCAGGCGATCGCCAAGGAACGTGCAGAAGATGCATTAATAGCGATTCAAGGTGCTTTGATCTTAGTGCAAGGATTAAATGACACTACTCCTTTCTTAAGAATAATGAAACAGCTACCACAACAAATATGTAGATCGATCTGTAATATTTGATATCTTTAATCTCTGAGATAGAAATGTAAATTTATTGACACAAATTAGATTTCTAGTAGTCAAAATCATGGTTTAATTTCTATCATAAGATTAGTTGTCATTTATATGGATATATGAAGAAACGACTAATGAGCATCGGTTTGATGACAGGGTTGATAGTCAACCTAGCGCCTGAAGCCTATGGGCAGTTGACATATCAAGGAAACACAGTGTACCGCGTAGGAACGACTGAGCTTATTTTCAGTGGAACAACAGGCACTAAAATAGCTGTTGATTTGGGACCTTATACGAAAACTACGACCAAAACCGCGACGAATTGCGGACTAGTGAAGATAAAAACGCCAAAAGCTGGATTAAGTAATCTGGTAGTGAATGGAACGAGTATTAACACCACAGGATTAACGACAGCAACAAGTCCGAGATGTACTAATGGAACATTGAAAACGCCTTTGTCTGCACCAATAGAAACAGCAGCAGGAACAATCATAGTTCCAGGATTAACGCCTAATGCGTCAGTTTCAGTGAGTTATAGTACAGACAAGATAAAGAATGTAACGATTAATGCTTGTGGTTTTGGTGCAATCAAGACATCATCCACTTTAACTAGTTTACCAACCACATTCTCTATTAATGGAACGAGCTATACCACTGCATCACTACCAGATGCAGGAGAAGCACCCAAAGTGGTCAGAGTGAATGGAGCAGCCACTTGTTACACTAAGACTGGCTGGACGAACTAAGACTTAACGATAGATCACAGGATAAAGATCCAGAATAATCACATCCCATTTCTTCATCCCATTCCTTTATCCTATACATTCCATGCACCCAAGAATAGATTTCATCACTACATGGGGAGCGATCGCTTGCTTCCTAGTTTATTGCAACTATTTTAGCTATTTAGCTCCAGCACAGGTATCATCAAATATGATGTTGGGAAATCCCACACATGCAATAACAAGAACATCAGCGCCGAATAACTACTTATTAATCAAGCCAGAATATGTACTTTCTTATAATGATGCAAAAGGTACTGCAAATTGGGTAGAGTGGGAATTAAATTCTAGAGATATTGGGAGAGAACCACGAAGTAATTATTTTCATCCAGAGCCATCATTACCCCCTGCGTGGAGAATTGAGCCATCTTTATATAAAGAGAGTGGATTTGATCGGGGTCATCTTTGTCCGAGTGGAGACAGGACAGACAACCCAGAGGACAACTACCAAACCTTCTCAATGGTAAACATGGTTCCACAAGCACCAGATAATAATCGAGGACCTTGGGAAGAATTGGAAAAATACGAGCGCAGATTAGCCAGACTTGGGAAACAACTATATATAGTAGCTGGAAGAATAGGAGAAGGTGGGATAGGTGCTTATGGTCCAGCAAATAAAGTTGGGGGAAGGATTTCTGTACCGCAAAGTTTATGGAAAGTGCTGATAGTGTTGAATCGTGTTGGGGAGAGAATTACCAGGGAGACAAGAGCGATCGCTGTGATCATGCCCAACGTGCAAGGAATCAAGGAAGATCCCTGGCGTAAATACTTAACTAACATTGATGCTGTGGAAAAGGCTACTGGTTATAATTTATTATCAAATATATCTGTGGATATACAGAAAGTGGTTGAAGCGAGAGTAGATAGGTAAGGGATAATATCTTCCTAATGATTTTATTCGTGTTCCTAAAGGAAAACTGAGCACATAATATCTGAGACTTTGAAGAAGCAGGGGTGCATCCCGGCTTCTCCACAAAATACTTGACAAACCCAGCTATCTGTGAATTTCTTTTGAGCGGAAGGCTCTTTCCCAATCATTGGCAATTACTTCCATCATGTTGATCATACCTTCATAACCAAGATAGGGTTTGTCAAGATAGCTTTCTCTATTAGTGGGACTAAAGACATCAAAAGCAATTTTGATACCTAACTCTTCTGCCATGTATTTTTCCCATGCGGAACCAACTACAGCATCAACATTAAATTCTTCTAAAGTTCGCTTGATCTGATAGCCATCTGCTGAAAATACGACGCGAGGTGATATACCTAAGCTTTGTAATTCTCGCTCTAAAATTTTACGAGATTCGGTCATAGCGGAACGGAACAACAAAACTTCTGGGATCATCTCCAATTCTGAGAACAGCATTCTCATCAGTCCAATACCGAGAGTCCCATCTGCTGATACAGCAACTCTACAATTACGATATCGGGGAATAATCATCAATGCCCGTCGGCGCAGGGTATCAACAACCATTTCTTCGCCTTGCTTGATGATTGGCTCCACTTTTTCTGCAATGTTGAAGTGTGCTGCTAATGCTTTTAACCACCTTGTTGTGTTGTTTAAGCCTACAGGTAGGGGAATATCTGCAAGGATCAGTGGAATTTGATGAATTTCCTCCATTTTGCGAGCGAATTTATAGCCAATATCATGGCTCAGAAGAATATTAGCCGATGCTGTAGCAGCTTGCTCTACTTCTTCAAAGGATGTATTATGGGAAAAAACCGTCTGTACTCTAATCTTTAAAGATTTTAAAGTCTCAGTCAGCCATTTTAAGTCAGCCCACCAAGTAGGATTGAGGTTGGCTTGTGGTGCGATAATATTTACTATCCTGGGTTTTTTACCTTTCCTCTTAGATAACCTTTTTTTAATAAAGGGGAGTAGAGCTTCTAAACCCATATCTATTCCAGTGTATGTGTCACCCCGAAATCCACCCGCTAGTAATGGGACGAGTTTGGCTTTGATCTGTGGCTGAATGTTATGACATAATCCCTGAATATCTTCACCAATAATATCTGCTGCACATGTACCAACGACAAACATCACCTTGGCGTTAAATGAATCGTCCGCCTGTTTAATCATTTCTTTTAGTTTCTCCGAGGCTCCCATCACGATGTCTGATTCAAACAGACGGGTACAGCCTACTTTTCGCTTAGTGAAATCAACTTCATGGGTATCATATCCGGCTGCAACTGTAGAAGCACAACCTTGGGGAGAGTGAATCACAATACTGACATCTTTAATGCCAGCAACTACGGTTGCAATGCCCTCTAGAGCGCAACCGACGATAGGATCTTTACTATGGTCGCAATTCTCAAAGGTTATTCCAGCAGACATTGTTTCTTCCTGTTCATTAGTCTAGGGTTGTCGGTAATACTAAGCGCAGACAAATAATTGATAAATAATTGATAAATAATTGACAAATAACTACTCTTGCCAACATTTACCACGTTTCTTCTGAGCGTATACAGTACAATCTGGTAAGTCTTGGGCTAGTTTTCCAGTCAGGGATTGAGCAGATGCTAATCCAGCATTTTGGGGAAAGACCATTTGCTTGGTTAGAGAACTCCGGGGTCTAAATCCATACTGGAGGGCTGTAGAGATACATTTTGCTACCTTTAATGCTCCTCTATAGCCAAATCTAGGACGATTTAGAATTGCATTCAAATCAACGACGGGAATATGGGGAAAACTTAAGGAAGAACCGAAATATACGACTGATTCTGCATCTAGACTACCAATAAATTCTAGTAGTTCATCCTCTGTTTGTTTCATTGATTCGTATTTACCAAAGGCTAAAGTACCTTTAGTGATTAATATTTCTGGGTCCATGCCAGTTTCTAGCAGGTAATCTACACTGGTTTCTCGTGCTTCTGTACTCCAGGGATGAAAGTTATAAATTACCGGACGCATCCCAAAGTCATTTTCTAGCATATGCGCAATGGACAAGCATTTGATAGCGTCATGTCCCTCAATAATCGCCAATTTTCCAGTAATATGTTGCTTGGCTGCGGTAAATTCCTCAGCGATCGCCGCGTATTCCCTCTCCATCAACGCATTTGCTTGGGCTTCCATTCCGAGATATTTTGCTGCTCCCTTGAGCCATTTTTCAGTAGCACTAATACCATAGGGAAGAATGGTGGAATTTAAGGGAGTACCAAACTTATCATACATGGCTTTACCGATGGTATAGCCCAGATCCAAACACAAGGTACAGTTAACTGCTGCACTTGGTGCTTGTTTAAGTTCATCTAGGGTACAATCACCAGCAATAACGCTGTGTACTCTTGCGCCCATTCCCTTGATCAGTCTTACTAGTTCCTTAACATCAGTTTCTACTTCTGTCCTTTCCGGACCCATTTTCGCACCGACGATATTGACAGCATCAGCTAATTGGGACTGACGCTCTGGAGTTGGCGGCTCCATAAAATCGACAATTTGGCGAAATACGATATCAAAACCACTACGATACTCTCCCGCAAACCCCTCACAATGGATCGTCATGATCTCAGACTGGATTTCTTTCCTAGCCTTATTCACGACATCATCAACACAGTCCCCGATAATTCCAGATGCACAACTAGTGGCGACAATGATCGCATCTGGATGATATTTTTGATCTACTTCGCGAATTGCACCTTGTAATTCTTTTTCACCACCGAAGATAACTGCTTTCTCACCCATATTTGTGGTGACCAAGGGTTCATAAGGAGAGCCGCTATTCCGACTGTTAGTTAGCTTGTATGCTCTTTTTACACCATATGCACAACCACTTGGACCATGAGCGATGACGATCGCATTTTTAATTCCACTCAGAATCTTGGTTGCTGTCCAGAATTTACAAGGGCGAGTATGGCTACCTTGTAAAGTGGTCTTAATCTTACCTTCTTTAGCCAAGCGATACAACTCGCTCAAACGACCATAAAATACGACGTTTTGATCTATGCTCTGAGTCATAATACTCCTATTATTCTATTTTCGCTATTTTCGCTATTTTTCAATTCAGGAAATATAGGTTGGGTTGAGGAACATAACCCAACCTACAGAATCAAATTCTTACCAAACGTTTAAGATCCATTCGCGGTCATGTTTGAATTCCATGTCTGCGAATAATGTATTAGCGATGGTATCTGCTAGCCATTCTGCTCCCTTATAACCGATTACGGGATATTTCCATAAACCAGCACGGTCGAATGTGGGGAAACCTACGCGTACCATAGGAATGTTGTAGTCAATACCAATGTAACGACCTTTGGAATGACCTAGAATTAAGTCAATTTTCAAAGATCCATCTTTCAAGCGACGCTCCAACTCCCAAAGGTCTGCATTCCAGATAACTTCAATGTCACAGGGTGCATTTTTCTCTAGTTCAGTAATTCTAGGATCTTTTGAACAAGCCTTGTTATCATCACCTAATAACAACAGTACTGGCTCTAATTCACATTCTAGACAAAACTCTGCTAGTCCAATCACTAAATCAGGATCGCCGTAAATGGCTACCTTTTTGTTAGCAAAAAACATGTGAGCTAGGTCAGCGATCGCATCAATAGCTTTTCCCCGTTCTCTCACTAGAGATTCTGGTATTGGTTTACCAGTTAATTTACTGATATTCTGCAACCAAATGTCAGTGTTTTTGATCCCAAGTGGTGTTGGTCCAACAATAGCAGGAACTTTGAATTTCTCTTGCAAAAACTCAGCCGCACTACCACCTTCATATTTGCATAAAGCAATGGTTCCCAGTGCATTAGCGGAATCAGCAATATCTTCGATAGTTGTATTACCAAAGGCAAAGCTTGACTTATCGGGCATGGTAGGTGCGTCGAAAGTTTCCGTATCTATCAATATGTTAGCGGGAACATCCATCTCCCGTAAGAGTCGCTTGATCTCTGTAACATCTCCAGGATTAACCCATCCAGTAATTACATTTAACTTGCCATTGGGTTGTCCTTTTTTCGCCAGGGTAGAAACCAGTGCATGTACTGCGATATTATACCCAGTGACTTGGCTACCTTTATAGCTAGGAGTATGCACAGCAACGAGGATAACTTCCCGATCAGGATAATCTCTCTTTAAATCCCGATTAAGTTTATTGATAGTTCCTTCAATATCATCCCCAATTGTCTCAGTTGAACAGGTGGTAATAATCGGAATAATTCTTAAATCAGGGTAGCGTGCGACTAAGGTTTTTACACCTTCCTCAATCCGGGGTATACCTCCAAGAACTGCACTATTTTCGTGGAGTGAAGAAGAAGCAATGTCAAAATTTTCCTTCAAATGTTGGGCGAAGATCAGTCGTACAAACATACTGCATCCCTGTCCACCATGCACTAATGGTATACAGTCCTTAACTCCAATTGCAGCATATTCAGCCCCAGCAGGTTGACAAGTGAATATAGGATTAATGATTCCCTTACGTTCTTTCTGTGCGACAACTAAAGACATTCTATTTACTCCTAGATTGCGAAAAACTCGTAATTGTGTATGTTTGATCTGACTGAATGCTCTAGAAAATAAATTGTCATCATGCTCTAGCTTGCGCTACGTTGTCAGTTTGGTAAATTGAAGCGATTCTGCTCACACGTAGGCTGGAGCTAGAACACTATGACAAGCCTTATCTAGTGCGGCAAATGAACAATGTCATTTGCGTAGTTGAATTGTTGAACTACTGATGGAATAGACTTAGTAAAGGGAGTGGTGCAACTCACCATTTAAAGAGTTGGTAACTACGATCTCCAGTAAGCGCTCCCGTGCAAATTCTATTACTGTCTTCTTTTGCTCATTATCCATCTGATTCAACCATGAGAACTTGGTTGTTAGGTCATATGCTAAGATTTTACCATCAGCATAAAAACCTCTGTCGATCAGAGTTTCCAAAGTCACATTTTTGCCAGTCAAGATTTCGCTGGTCTTGGTGAGAACACCATTGATGTTTTCTTCTCTGTCCCAAGCACGGGAGTGAAACTGCCATAGACAACGTTCTTGAATCAACTTTGTGATTTCCTCAGCCCGTTCTCTAATGTAAGATGTGATTTCCTCAGCCCGCTCCTGAGTAGATGGTACAGGTATAGGAGCAGGTGCTGGAGCAACTGGAGCAGATTTTGCCACAGGTGCTGGAGCAGGTGCTGGAGCAACTGGAGCAGATTTTGCCACAGGTGCTGGAGCAGGTGCTGGAGCAACTGGAGCAGATTTTGCCACAGGTGCTGGAGTAGATGCTGGAGCAGATTTTGCCGCAGGTGCTGGAGTAGATGCTGGAGCGGATTTTGCCGCAGGTGCTGGAGTAGATGAAGCAGGTTTTACCGCAGCTGCTGGAATAAAGGTAGAAATTGCAACGGGCGCATCTAAATTAGATTTACTTTTGCCATTGCCATTGCCATTGCCATTACTTGCAGCATTATGAGAACCAACACGGATATCATCTTTGGCTAATTGCATCAAAGGTGAGCGTATAGCATTATACATATCTCGTGAGATATTTGAAACCAATTAATATCAATACTTTTGACTATTCCTACTAGGGGCAATGCTCGCTAAATGCTCAAAATGGCTGATTTCACCCTGAAATGCTTTAATTTTCAGCAAGTGCTTGGCTGAGTAGCGATGAAATTATATGCTCAAATGATGTTCACTAGCTTTGACTAGTAAATTATGCCTATAAGAAAACTGTAGCGACTACCACAGAATTAATTGATAAGTAAAATTTGAGGGATCAGATTAGTTGATTAAAGTTTTACTTATCAATAGATTAAGCCCCAATTACCATAGCTAAAAACCGTCTAGAATGCTTATTCTACCGTATTATCCTATAAGTTATAGTATAAACTTATGGTATAATTGGGAATAGCATAAAAAATGGGTAGCTGTGAAACTACCCTTTATTTTTTGACCAAATTTTTAATTACTTCTCAGCTTTTAACCGTTCAATCTCAGCTTTCAATTCAACTATCAATTCATCCTGTGATTTTTGTTTTGCTTCTATAGCTGCCATTTTCTGCTGGTTAGCAGGTAAGTCAGGATTGTATCTAATTGCTCTATCACCGATATCACGATAATGCTTTTTACTCACGTCCTCTGAGTGTTCACACCATGCGTTTACTATCTCTGGTGGTGTCCCTAAATCATAAATTTGATGACTGATAAATGTATGGCGCGTATTATATGGTGGTAAATACCTATCTAGTTTGCCTTGTTTAATCAATTTAGGTATTAGTCCTTCCACCCTTCCTTCTTTACTACCATGCCAAAATCTATGAGCTGTAATTTTGTTAATTATTGCACCAGTCTTACTTTTAAATACCACATCTTTTGGTTCACCTTGCGGTATGGATTTAAGCAACTGCCATAATTCATCATCTTTATGCATAGGGAATAGACGTTCAGTACCGTTTTTGGATGGATTAAACTTTCCTATCACCTGACTATAAGCGGATCGGATGACTATAAATTCCTTATCAAAAAATACATCTTTCCACCTTAATCCTATTGCTTCACCTGTCCTACATCCTGTGAGAAACTTGAATTTATAATAGTCGTACCAATATTTGAATTTATCTATATTGATTGCGTTTAAAATAATCATTGCCTCATCCCATGTGTAAGCTTTGTTTGTATTGCAAATATCATTATCGCCCTCAATATCATCTTGTGTTTTTCCTTGTACACCTACTTTTTTTATCTCATCTGACATGCCCTCAAATGGATTATGAGTTACCATCTGTTGCTTTTTGGCTAATTTATAAGCTTCCTCTAAGTGAGATAACAAGTTCTTGACATTTTTCTTAGCCTTGCCGCCCCTATTTTCAATTAGCCAATTTCGTATTCTAACCGCATCTTCACATTTGATCGCATCTATTGCATCTTTGATAAAGTTTGTGAATATCCCTTGGATGCTTTGTATGTAGTTGCTTTCCCTAAGTGTGGGGCGAATGTATTGTGAGTACATCTCCCATATCTCCATCAAAGAATATTGAGGTCTAGGAGGCAATTGGTCATCACTAAGACCACCTTTAACTACTCTCAACTTAGCTCTTAACCCGTATTCTTCAAGAATCTCTTGGTATCTACCAAGATTAAATATTCCCTCAACTGATAGCTTCCCTTCCTCAAGTTCTAGTTGTAGTCGCTTCTGAAGTCTGTTAGCCATTGCTTCCCAGTCATCCGGGTTAATACCAGTTGCTAACTTTACTTGCTTACCATCTGCAAAGTAGGTTCTAGGGAAGCAAGCTTTAACACTGCCAGAGTCAGGTCTGACCATCACTTGTCCTTTGCGTGCTTTACCCATAGGAGTGTTAGCTGAGTTTGTCATTGTTATATGCTCAAATTATGCTCAAAGTTGAATACTTAAAACTGTAACCATTGATATAATTTGAGAATAACATATTATTTATATTTCTCGTGCCATATTTACAGCACCTTCAAATCCCATGTAAGGTCCATTGTGGTAACCGTGACCATTTACATAGGGCAAGTGCAGTTTTTTAACTAAAGCACCGACCCGAGGTCCAGTCAGGATTAAATCGGCCTTCACCATATCCAGCACCTCGAAAAATTCGAGTTCATTACCATCATCAATATAAATGGTGCCTTCTTGACCGCGAGCAATTACTTTTTCAAAGTCTTCTTGGTGACCAAATTTGGAAGACATCGCTACCACTGTCATGCCCAAATCGTCTTCCAGAGCCTTAGTCCAGTGCCATAATCGTGGACCACCAGTCCAAATACAGACTTTCTTACCAGTCAACCGCTCTTTATACCAATTTAGCTGGGATTCATATTTGGCAACTTCTTCTGCAATCA
>Ga0116229_10011058_pt1 | contig 13406 bp, 11 predicted proteins | sample S1TSphgellanicum_3_FD_87313 | JGI IMG/M metagenome (GOLD analysis project Ga0116229, IMG submission 87313) | Host-associated microbial communities from peat moss isolated from Minnesota, USA - S1T2_Fc - Sphagnum magellanicum MG | ecosystem: Host-associated > Plants > Peat moss > Unclassified...
TATGTCCATTCAAACCATAGATGTGACATGCATATGAAGATGTTTTCTATGTTTTTTGATTTGGTTGTGTTGCCTCTATGGTTGCCACCGTTGTTTGTTTTTTTTTTTTTTTTCTACATGTCTCCACATTGTGATTTGTCCTCCCACAATTTGTGCAATGTTTATCAATCTTCCCATATTATTTTGTGTTTTTGCTAGTGTTGCCTATTTGGTATTCTGTGGTACTAACAATGCACTCCTTGCTTTTGTTGTAATCATACCTTTTCACACAACATTGTCATCTCCTTATGTTGTAATGTTGACTACTTCATCCTTGTAGTCATAATTCTGAGGTATGATTGCAAACCCAGTTTAAACATAGTAGTTAGAAAATTGTCAATGGTTCGTACTTGTAAACCATGAACCAACTTTTGAATCAGCTCATAATAAACCTCCACCCTTTCAATTTCCTCCTACTCTTCAACTCCATGTATATTTGCTCGTCATTTTTAATCTTTCGATGATGTTTACAAAATGCTTGTGTAAACTTTGACAAAGTATAATCAGGAAATTCTAACATGTAATTATGGCACTAATTAAATGCCATATCTTTTAGCATATAGTTAAACACATTGATGATATACTTTTCAGAAGTCTCTACATTTGTTTTTACTACAAAATTAAACATTTTAACATGAGCATCTAGATCAACATCTTTTTTGAAATCAGGATACTTAAAAGCTACCTTATTTGGCCTAACATAATGGCCATCTATGTGATCAAGAATTGGTGCAATTACACAAATGGTTTTTGGTTTCCTCCTCTTGGATGTGCGACATCTACACTTTTATACCCTTCAGTAACCATTGAGCTCATCAATGGTCATTATATAGTCCTATTCACATGAATAGTCATTATTAGATTAGTAAACACCATTTGATGTATGCCAACAATTCTAGTAATAGCTGTCGGTAGTGTCAAATTTCGACTCCAGTTCCTTATAGCAAAGATTTCACCTAATTTTCTACCTAATTTTGCTGCAAATCCAATTAGTACTCCCCTTCTGATAACATCTATGTTGGGCGCAACAATTGTTTCCACTCTTGTGGTTGTTATACATGCATCAAATGATTGAATAAATCCTACTCCAACATGTTGTTTTTGGGTTTCAACAACTATCGCTTTTGACACTATTCATGGAGCTTTGTGGATGCAGGATCGACGATGTTCCAATCTACGGTTACCCATTGGTATCCATTGTGGTGCAGTATGTGGATGTAAATACCCCTTTGGTTTTCTACTCTTGGTCTGAATAGATGGACGAATCTATCAACTTTGTGGTCCCAATTGGCTTCCCAACTCCAAGTCTTTAAATATTTTTTAGACTACATGTTTTCTTAATTCATGTTCATGTGGTTGATCCATTAATGCTCTTACCACATTCTGTAATTCCACATGCTTAGCAATACATGCTTTGATGTGAAAAGGCACAAAAGGACAATCCATGATTGCATGTCTTTCTTCCTCACAGAATGCACAAACCTTTGAAAGTAACCTATTCATCTCCAAATCCATAGATTCATGATCTCGTGTTTCAACTATGTGCCTTTTTTATCCAACTTTGGATTCCCTTGATGTGAATATGATCGCAATACTTCATCCAACACATTCACTTATGCCTTTGCATACTCAAATGATCGTGGGTAATTTTTTAAAGTCTCCTCAAAGACATCAACATTGGTGTTTTCATCCACCTCCCAATGTTCCACTAGTTCATAATAATCTGGAAATACAAACTAATACACAAACCTGTGTTGTATACCTCTTGTAACATCCCTCCTTCGACTAGTCACTAACTTTAGACTTAAGATTTCCTGCGATTGATCAAGTGCTACAAAAGTCCTTGCTCCATTTTTATCTCTATGATTTTGAACCATAAATTACGACAAAGAAATATACTACATCCGTTCATTTGAATGAGTAGTCGACTGTATCTCTTTCTGTGGAAATCATTGTCTAGAACTATGTCTTCTTTGCTTCTTTGAAGACCCCCAGTCTATACGTTTCACCATACCACTTCTTACGGTAAAAACAACATGTGCCTCGTAAGCCTTTCCTCTATTTTTAGAATTGGTCTGTCCAACATCAAATTCTGATATGGGGTTTCTGTAAGCCCTACATACTCTTCTCCATTTTCAAGATTATCTTCTATTTAATTTTCAATAACTTGTCGATTTGCCTCCAAGTCTAATTATCACTATAAATTCCGGGTCACCATCTGATTCATCTTGTTTCACAATTCTTCATCTTTAGAGTCTGTAGATTGTTTTATAGTCCTTACAACGTCAACCACGTAAACCTCTAATATTTTTTAACATACCCCTTAAAATTTTGAATTGAAAAAATACAACACTACTCATTTGAACACTCTCATCTACAATATACAACAAAATTTGTGGAAAACCTTCCCAACATTGAAAGAAACAACAAGAAAAAAAATTCCCCAGAAGATGGTCGCCAAATGGTAGAAGTGAAATTTAAATTCCTACATAATATTTCACACTACTATAACAACATATTTGCATTTCACATGCATATGTTCATTATTTCCATCTTAAGTTTCAACAAACTTAACATTACCATTCATTCCAACATCATATTCACGGTTATTGTATATAACCATAATCTACACTTCATAATACATTGTAACAAACTCCAAAAACAAGATTACAATTCATTTCATCGTAATATGATACTATAGAAAATTCCCGCAAAATATGAACATAGAATTCACGATAGAAGTTTATTTCTTTGTATTACTGAAAACATGATTCAAAATTACAACATAATCCCATGTTTTTGTTGAAAAAAATCCAAAAAAACAATTAAAATCTATGTTATATCAAAACATAGTCTGTGGTTTTCTATTGCAAGTACCCACAACTCATCCTACTATTCTCCAAAAAACTTTGTGTCTCATCTCCTTTTCTTTCATGTGTGTTCTCCAAAACTCTAACCTTTTGAATTATCCCAAGTCACATCATTATGACCAAAACAACAAGAATTCGAAATTCAAATTAACAAAGTTCCCTGATTAGTCTCTACCCTAATTGCCTTGTTCATCCAAAATCACATACTCATCCTACCCACTTAACAAGTACATATCTAAAGTGGGTATGTACTAGTACCTACCACCTAATTAATACATATTTAAGGTAGGTACATACTAGGTATTTATTTGTAGGTATTTATTTTTAAACTAATAGCTATTAGCTAGGTACCTAGCTTAAATACTTACTTTGTAGTCATGTAGTCATAATGCAATCACAATGATGATTAAAGGTATATAACTAATGGACATATGATTATATGACTAAATTAGGACATAGTTGCAAAATGTTCTAGTCATGAAAAACATGTTTTGGTGTTATGAGTTGTAAGACACTTGGGTAGGACAAAATTTATTTGTGTGGATTCCAAGATTGTTGGTGAGGTGCTCATTTTGGTTAATTGTATCGTTTGTTTCACCATTCCAAGTGTGCCCAAGTGCATTTTTTTAAGTTGTAAATGTTGGAAAAGCATATGTGAAAATGGCAAACATAGCATCAAATACTTTACAAAGGCTTGAAGGAAAAAAAAGTATTATAACGCAAATAATAAGCATTGTGACAATCTTGCAATCTTCATCACTCAATGCCTTGAATATATTTTGCAACAAATTACTACTATCAAGGTTGCAAAGAAGTTGTGTAAGATTGTTACATAGAATAGTAACAATTAATACTTATACACTTAACAAGTTGTGGGGTTTGTGATCTCAACACTTTGGAATTTTATCAAAGGTGTTGTGTTATAAATATCTTATTATGCACTAGGGATAATTAAACAACTTTTCTTCATTATTCATGTTCTTTAATCACACCTTAGTTGACATTTAGTGCTTTTACTTCTTGAACGCTATTGACTACAAACTTCACCATGATGAATACATTTCTAACCTTCTCTCACAAACCTAAATAACCAAATCAACAAGATTTGAAACTCAATAAAAAAAATTCAACCCCTCACCTTCTCCCAACTTCCTAAGATGAATTATTTTATATTTGCACTCTCTTTCATCAAATTTTCACCAAAGGTTTAACTAAACCAATTTTGCAACATATTCACTATTCACCAACTAATTGATAACACCAACAAGCAAACTGATCTTTAGTATGCCCAACATTCCCACAATTGCCTTCCCTTTTTTTTCAAATTTTTAATATGACAAGACCAACCAATTTAGAAAAGTTGTTTATCAAGGTTTTTCTTCAAACATAAAAAGCCAAAAAACTATTTTCTCCACATTATTTCTTTGTCCTAACCTTTCAAGATTTCTACTCTATCTCATTTCTCCTCTATTTGTTTATTTGTTATACCAAAAGAAAACCCCAAACAAAAGTCCAAAAATACCCTCAAAACCATAATTTCTTTTCTTTCCCCCCTCACCTTACCTATCCTTTTTGTCCTCTTATCCTAGCCAATACATTGCCTCCCATTTTTTCTTCAACATCAACAAATGTTTCCCAAACTTCTCCTTATTTCATCATGATCCCAACCTCCCTCTTGTTTGTTTTGAAAATTCCCAAAAAACACACAAAAAAAAGAAAAAAGAACCTTGAATTATAAGGATTTACAACATGATTAGGGTTGAATAACTTACAAATGAAACTTCAAACCCTAACAAATGTCCTCACTTTAATGTGCCACATGTCAATAAAATCAAAGTTATTTGTTGTTCATCACAACTTACCCTATGCCTCTAAGATTACAAAACAAAATCTTGTTGTCCAACATTTACTTATAAACCCCACAATGGCGATGGAGAAGCTTCAAATGTCCAAAAAAAATCAGATCAAGCTCTAGCTAGTTAAAAATTTGGCTAAGTAACTTGAAAATCTAACTAACCTAACTAATTTGAAACTTTATGTATTCCATGGACTTGACAAACCCAAATGCACACAAAATGAAAGTTATTGCATATAAAAACAATTAAAAATGTAAGAAAAAATTTACCTTGTGGATTGGCTTCCACTACTTAATCTTGTTCTCCAAAGAAATAAAAAGATCTTTGGAAAACAAACAACTCAGAATGTGAATGATGTGATAATCTTCCTTCTTACTCTGAATTCAACTTTGATGTAGCCTATCCCAAGAAGGACAAATTGCCTTCATTAGAGCCATATACTTAAAGCATGAAATGGATAAACATGAGGGAAAAAAATTACAACTATGAAAACATTTAAAGGAAATGACCCAGGAAAATGATTTGGCCACTTTTGGTTCTTTAACCATTCCTTGAGTTGGTTCCTAGTGGTACCACCCAAGGATGGGTTTATTGAGAGTCAACTCCCAAAAAGACAAAAAATGAAAATGAAAAATTATCAAGGTTCCCCACCACCCATCAACCACCTCATTCTCTTTTACAAAATAAGGAATGAACATCCAAATCTCTTCCACAAGTCACTAAATCATGGTTAACCATTTATCAACCACCCTATCTTCAAGGACTAATTAACCTAGTAACTTCATCCTTTAGTAACTATGAGACAATAAGTCTACATCCACCACTAGTAACTAAAAAAGTTACTAGGTGGCCTTCTAGGCTAAATAGGTTAAAAACTTACAAGCATTAACATTAACCCCCTTTTACTTTGGATTATGTCCTCATAATCCCATCTAAGTTTTCTTAAAACTTGAAAAAAATTACTTCCTACCATCATGGATGGAAAGATAATAGTTTGCCTTTTGGGGAATTAAATTCATTCCATAGGCCCAAAATTGCAATGGGTGCTTGAAACATTATGTTGTTTGACGAGCCTTGCTTTACATTACTATTATCCTTTGAGTTGTTGGAGGTGTTGATAAGCACATCATCCACCTTGAAATCAAGAAACGCCAATTCATATGCTATTAAATGGTGATGGTAGGTGGCTTCATCAATGAGATTAAGGATGGGTGTAACATATAACAAATTGTTTAGTTCACCTTTGAGCTCATTCCATTTATCTTCCCTCATACTCATATTTTGCCTCCATCCCATAAATTCCAACCACCATGGCATATTCTTTAAAGAAAGTAAAGTAATGGGCTAACTTGTAGTTGAACATAACTACTTTCATCACCTTACATTTCCACTTGACCAATTGAGCTTTCAACCTAACCACTACTATTTGAAATGACAAGTTAGCTTCAATCTTGAGCTAGGTTATTTTCTACTTGGATTGATTTAGCTCATAAAGTAGTATGACTATTTTGGTATCTTGCTTTTCCTCCTCTTATATCATCATTTTTCGGTAGTGTTTAAAGATCATCACCTCTTCACTAAGTTCATGCAACTATTCAATGATGGGTTCTATGTGTGCCTTCTCTTGCCACTCATGTTCCTCAAGGGTAATAATCATATACCCCATTTGTAGGAGTTTGTAAATTTGAGTGTCAATGGCCTCCTATTAGTGGCTACTATTTACTTGCAAGTCCTTCACCTTGGCTTTTAACAATTGTGCCTCATGGTATTTGTGTTTGAATAATAACCGGATGCATATCATGTTTTCCCCAATTGGTAGTTGAAAGTTTTATTCATTTTTCTTTTACTCATCTTTGAGGTGTTTTTGCAAGGTGGCAACCAATGTTGGATAGATATATGGAAAATATGGATATCACCTCAGATATCATTTGTAAAAAATTTTAGACATAAAAAATTGTGATATCTAAAATGATATCCTTATCCTTAGATCTCAAAATTATGAAATCTAGTCATACGATATTCAGATAGGGTTTTTAAAAAAAATTGATATCCAAACATGATATTATATCCATGCTCGAATATGGATATGGGCATGAGGAGTTTAGGTTTAGGCTATAAGATGTAGGCCATTAGGAAAAGAAGCCATCACCTCTATTGACGTAAACCTAAAAAACCCAAAAAGATAATAAAAATGGGTTCGAGCTTTATATTAAGCCCCACATTATCGTGTTATTTAATTTTTGGAGAAAACATTGTTTTATGATGGTATTTGGAATGTTTGGATATCTTATGGATATTAATGTTGGCAAATGTTTTCTAGGTGCAAACAAGCTAATAGGAGCCACCAATGCCCCCTAGATGACTGCTTTTGGGGGAATATTCTTGGAATATTTTTGAATAAATATTTATAAAATCATTAAAAATATTAAAAATTTTCTTTGTACTATTTGGTTAAGGTTTGTGTTAAAAAAATTCCAAAAATATCATTTTCAAAGTTTTCCAAGTCCATGTACAAGTCCTTTCATTGTTTAAAAAAATGGTTACAAGTTTTTTTACATTAGTTTTGAAGGTCCAAATGTTAATGAAATAATTTCATAATTTGGACATTTATAGAATAAGATATTAAATTTGATAATGTGCAAAAAATTTAACTTATTTTCAAGTTGTAATTTTAAAAAAAAATTCACTGGAGAAAACATAAAATTAAATAGTGGTTACGAATGTTTTTGGCCCCTATTAACATGACTGCACTCTGCCCATATTGGAATTTGACATTAGATTAAAAAAATTTGTGATATCTTTACAAGACATTAGGAATGAAAATAATAATAATAATAATAATAATAAGAACTAGTGAAAAACAAATTGGTCAATAACTAAAACAAATAGATATTGAAAAAATATATATTCATGCAACATTGGTGGCAACCCTCTCTCAATGATGTTGGGATATTAATTAACTTGCTACTACCCTTTAATTGCCATTGCCTTCCCTTGCCTTAAAGGCTATGATTGCCTTCTATTGTCCCCAAGATTGTTGTTGTCCTCTTAATTTGCCTCAGTGATTCCTTCGAACTAAAAAATTTGTCTACCATGATAAATGTTTGCATTTAATGCCTCATAAACTAGAATAAGGTTTCTTTGTTTGCTTCAAGATGATATGTGTCCAATTTTCTTCTAAAAAAACAATGTGAATGGATTATTGAAAGGGGTTGGGATTATGTTTTTTGCACCTCCTCCTTACTAGGATCCTACCTCTTGTTATCACAATAGACCCCTCATCTACCTTTTGGGTATGTTAGGACTGCCTAGTGGAAGTAATTGGTTAAATATTAGGTGTTACTTTGTTACAAGGCCTAACTAAGTGATTATTTAAAAAATCTCTAGAGATATATCTTGATGTTGGCTAAGGACTACCTATCCTAATAGTCATTTTAGTTGGAATAGAATGGTAGGTCCCTCCCAAGCCATTTCCATTTCATGATATGATTTTTTTACAAAGGATTCGAAAGGTTGGAAAGGAAGGTTAGTTTCAATTAACTTCCCTTCCCTAACTTGTTATCCTCCCAAATTTTTGTCCTTTTTAAAACTTGCTTTTAGACATTACCTTCACTGCTCTTCATGGGAAAAGGAGGCATTTCATCTAAATTGTTACCCATATTGTAGATGGTGGCATTTGCATGGATGGTAGGTGTGAGGCGACTTTTTGTCCCTCTATTCATGGTTCTATGAGGTGATTACATTCAGAAATACATATGTTACTAATGAAGCAAAAATGAAAATTGTATTTTTAGATGTTAAGTTGCATTTATAGTTGAAACCAAATAGTTTGCTTCCTATGCATCATTTATGATTTGGAATTGATAGATATATTTTCCAAGCTCAAACACTCCAAATCCTAGAATTTTATGTAAAATTGTCATTCACTTAAACTAATTTTTAAGGATTCAACACCATGTTCAACTTGCAGCAGACCTTCAGTCATTTAAAATATTGTTCTTATCACATACGTTATCCAAATATAACTTGCCTTAGCTTATTAAAAAGTTAGCTACAAGGCGTATCTACTTACCAAATTCCAAGCTCTGCACCCAAATTAGTGAAAAGTTGTGCTATAAAACCCAAGAGGGTTTGTGAAATTTCTTTAAGATTTCAAGCTCCCAAAATTATCCCTATTCACTTCCATTCTTTCAAAAGTACCACAATCATCCAATTTCTTTTCCCTCTTTCCACTATTTACTAAAATTAATCATTCTTTTCCTTTCAAGGAAAGTTGTAGGAATAAGTTTTCTCAAGATTCAAATCAAAAATTATGTTTGGGAAAAAGAGCTCCAAATGATCCGAATTCGCCCTTTAAAGAGAAGGAGTAGGAAGGAAGTGAAAAAAGATTCTAACTCGGTGGCCTATGGAAAGTTCCAATGCTTGGTGGCCTTTGAAAGGTTCCATTGCTTGGTGGCCCTTGAAAGGTTCTAATGTTTGGTGGCCAATGGAAGATTCCATTGCTTGGTGGCCCTTGAAAAGTTTCAATGTTTGGTGGCCATTGGAATGTTCCATTGTTTGGTGGCCCTTGAAAGGTTCCAATGAAAGGTGGCCAATGGAAGGTTCCAATGTTTGGTGGCCAATGGAAGGTTCCAATGTTTGGTGGCCCTTGGAAGGTTCTAATGTTTGGTGGCCAATGGAAGGAAAAAGGAGAAACATCCTTTCATCTCTTTTCATTTTCCCCCTAACAAATTTTGCTTAAACCTTCTTTTTTTCCATTAATCTTAAGGTTATAGTTTACCATGGTTCTAGATTGTCACTTATGCATTTCCTTCCTTTTCCTTGACCTATAAATTACAACCACACATCTCGATGTAATAAATCTCTTGCACATTCATTACCGATTTGATTAAAGATTGAAGATTTTTTTTCCTTTCCTTGAATTCATGGCATTGCACATGACCACTTCTTACGGGCTTCAAACTACACAAGTGAATGAAGAACCACTTCCGGAGTCATCCTTATATTTGACATTAACGCAACATTTTTGTGATGAAGATCCCGAACCGCGAGAGGTGCGGCCTCGTCTTGAAATTGCACCCCCTTGAACTTAGTATTATCACATTTCTCCAAACTCTCGCACCTTGGTGATTTTGTTACAAATCAACCTCGCTTCTAGTGATGAACTTGAAACCATTTGTGCAGGTTGTTACGAAACTGAAGACACCTTTATCTTCACATGGTTTTCAATTTTCAGCATTGGACACTATCATTGGTTGCATAGTCCAATTTGTTGACTATTTCTTAATAGCAAGGCATACTACTTAGTTCACACCATCCGACACATCCTAGATTTCCTGCAGTTATGAACTATCATTATGGCATAACCCAAGACTTAACATGTAATTATAACTCCTCGTTCAGCTTATCCATAATCTGAATAAATGTTTCATTCATTATGAAATTCATGTTGCCATTGACAACTTATCACATTATTTATTTAATCGTTAAGTTGTATTGAATTAATCTTATGCTTACAATGTTTTAAGATTATTATATCTTCATTGGACCCTTTAGTGCAGGCCTCATAAAACCTGACAAATGCCAACTTTGCCAGAATTAAATTAATTCTGACACATTTGTCGCTTTAATACTAGCACATCTGGCATATGCTTTATTTTCCGTAACAAGTTTCCCCCTACTAAAAGATAAAATCAAAACGAACACCGCTACTACCATTCTTACGGCCATCGCAAATGGAACACAACTAGGCAAAGAATATGTTGAATGGAATGGACATGGAGACAAACTCACACTGTTATTTAAGCGAAAGATTGGCGTTTGATCATTTTGATTTGCTCGAATTGCTTTGCGTGCATAATGCCCGTGAGGGACAGACTCGTCAGGCTGCTACAGGAGTCGTTTTTCTCCCATTTAACAATAGAAAAATCACTCTCGACGGACGTCGTATTCGGGAATGTTGTCGCCAATCCACCGCACAGTTGACGCAGCTACATGAAGCGCCCCTTCAAGCAGTCCCACGCCTTATTAAATAACGTCTTCTCATTGTGCTTGTCGAAGGCAGCCCTCACATCTGGTTCGCGCGCGTAGACAACGAGTAGTTCACAGTGTTCGCTTTCCGCCTTATCAATCAAGTCCGCGCTTCAGTGTTTGGCTAGGTGCCCGCGGTATTGATCCACTACTTTGCTGATGAACACACCAAGACGCATCTTGATGAGATCCGTTGGCATCACGGGGGGCGCTTCCAATTCCCTGACATTGTTGTTGGAATCACACTCCGCCTAGATCTGCAATCCGTCCGCCACAATGGAAAGCGAAAAGATGATAATCTCTTGCAATGTTTGCTGTTTTTCAATGTTGGAAAGTTCGTTGTACAGATTGCATGCCCACGAGCCTTGATCGTGGATGTGCATGACGACGACATCTTTTGGTGACGATCCAACCATCTTGCTGAATGATCATGGTGGGATTGATCTTGTTGATCAACGCAACATCCACAGTAGAACGAATGTCCAAACCAGCTGCAATGTCCGCCATTAGGTTCGACACCTCTTAGCGCTGTTAAGAGATTACCAAGTTCAGAGACTAGAGCGTGGCAAATGTGACGATGATCCGCTCGAACAAAGGTGCTAGCGCTCCCACGATAACCCACCATTGCGTGGATGGCGTTTGAACCGGTCGCTTGTCGGCCACGTGAATCATCAATCGATGACGGTGTTCTAGAAACCAGCGTAGAATATTGCTGAATGCGACCCACCGTGTCGTGTCCTTCGGGCATTTGGAACCCATTTCGGTGATGAGGATTTGCTGAGCATGGAGATGCACAGAGAACGTGTGGGCAACCTTGTAGAACGCCTCGTCCAACACCCCATGTGTGGCATTCTGACAATGATATCGAGCTGGTGAGGGATGCACCAAATGCGAAGCACAGGATTCGAACACTCATTTTCCAGCGATGTGACAACACTAGCGTGTTGACTAGTCATGGTGTTCTCTCCATTCGAGTTGATCGAAATGACTTTTTCGCGCCAGGATCGAGACACGGTGTTGAGCAGAATCTTGATGAGCTTCACATAGTTCTGAGCGGTATGTCGTTCGAAGAATGGAACGAGGACGAGGTGAAGGTTGTAGAGCACGCCTTTCACGCACACGCAAATCCGCTGATCGAGGAGAGGAACACCCAAATGAGTGCTTGCATCAACAGCTAGTGAAAACACCCAAACCATTGGATCCGTGAGAACATCGGAGATGATCTGTAGGGAGATAACAAGGAGAATGTGAACGAACTGACTGACCATGTGGTTGTTGAGGCCGTTGAGTTTGGCATTCTTGGTCGTTGAACGATGCTGCTCAATCACCTTGGATGTCTGCTGAAACGATAACCCAACAGAAATGTGTTGAATTGCGAGGTCAAATCGCAGAAAGTTTTTGATCGTCACCAGGTATGATCCGTCCTCTTGTGGTTTGAACAGCTTCATGGCGTTGGCCTTTGTGATCGGTTTGGACACATCTTCTTTTTCATCTTCCTCCGAATGGAAAAATAAATCTCCCACCACATCATTGACAATTGTAGGCCTCGAAATGACGAACTGCAGGCTATCCTTGTCCTTGTCCAAGAAACTGTGAATGCCACAGACCTCCTTTTTCTTGAAGAATGCAGCCTTCTCTTGATGCGAGAACAATTGATAACTGGTCTAGTCTTCGTGATGTTGAGATTCGTGATGATTTTTGTAGGCCTCAGGTCGGAATGGGAACTGGAACAGCTGCGTGTTCTTGGTGCGTTGGCGTTTCACACCGGGACCTTCATGCTTCTTACGCCCGATGTGGACACAAAAAAGGCATTGCATAGTCGTAATCATGCCGCCTATCGATCGTTGCACCGGTTGAAGACTGTATTCCACATCGTGTTTGTCTTGAAACGGTGTCTGTCGACTCATGATGACATGCAAGGTGCGAATAAGATGTGCATTATCGAGAAGAGCGGGATCAACAGGCCGATCGGCGAATGCGCGCACACGCACACACAATGGGATTAATAAAACTATAGTGAATGCACACTCGATGACCCTTTTAAATCTGATGATTTCAGTTTAGTGACTCCGCGGTGGGAAACCACAAAAATGACTGCACCCAAATCACTATTTTGGCCCTCAAAGGTTCAGATCGACTACCAAAAAATAGTGATAGTGACCGTTTTAATGACTTGCGGTGGGGATGCTCTTAATAACTATATTATTTAATTATGGCACTTTGGCAAAATTAATTCTGGCAAAGTTGGCATCTAAAAATAGAATGCCAGGTTTTATGAGGCCTGCTTTAGTGACATCCCCTCATATACTTCATGAATCTCAACCATCCTTGTTATCCATTAAATATTAGAACAAGACCAATGTTTTGCCGAACATTACGAATTTTGGTGTTTACTTCTAACCTTAGCCCTTTAGAGATTTTTCACCCCTAATTACACAACTGAGGTTCTAAAACTATGATTGCCAACTTTTTGTTTTAAAAAAAAAATTAACCCAACACCTTATTCGTCCAATATCGAATTTTGGAAAAAAAAAAAAAAAAAAAACCAACACAACAAACACACCCAAAACAAAATTTTTATTATAAAAAAAAATTTTTAAAAAACATAATA